>Ga0193706_1000395_pt1 | contig 25911 bp, 23 predicted proteins | sample U3c1metaG_FD_160130 | JGI IMG/M metagenome (GOLD analysis project Ga0193706, IMG submission 160130) | Soil microbial communities from a riparian zone of the East river system, Colorado, United States - U3c1 | ecosystem: Environmental > Terrestrial > Soil > Riparian zone | place: USA: East River... | reverse complement strand
CGAAGAGGCCGGCGCCGTCGTGGCGGACCCGGCTGAGGCGACCGTGCATCGCGATCGGGGCGCTGCTGACGCCGCCGTCGAGCAGGTTCGCCAGGCCCTGGTGGCCGAGGCAGATGCCGAGCACCGGGATCTCCGCGTAGTGGAGGATGTCCCGGCAGACGCCGAAGTCGTGCCAGCGTTCCGGGCGCCCCGGCCCCGGCGAGAGCACGATCGCGTCGAAGTCCGAGCGCGAGAGCACCCGCCAGGAGACGGCGTCGTTGTTGACGACCACCGGCTCGCGCCCCGAGGCGGCGGCCAGCAGGTGGAAGACGTTGTAGGTGTAGGAGTCGTGGTTGTCGACCAGCAGCGTCCTCATCACGCCCCCTCCAGGCCGAGGCCGCGCACGCCCTGGCCCAGCACCGTCCGCACCACCCGCTCGACCTCGGGCGAGCGCTCCTCCTCGCGGTACCAGCGGGCGAAGTGGGAGACGTAGCGGGCCAGCGGAACCACGTCGAGGCCCTCGACCGAGCTGCGCAGGTGGCGCCGGTAAAGCTCGGACTGGACGACGGCGAAGCGGTAGTCGGGATCCTCGGCCGCCCGCTCGGCAGCGAGCGGCGCGGTGCCCGTGTGCGCCTGCGCCCGCGCCAGGTCCCAGCCCAGACTCCCCTTCTCCTCCCGCAGCAGCTTCTCCGGCTCGAAGTCGACCCGCTTGGCGGTCGGCTGCAAGAGGAAGTAGGCGAGGGCGATCCGCGAGGGGATGCGCTCGGCCTCGGGGTGGCCGCGGTACACCTCGGCGCGCTCGGGGTCGGTCTCGATCTGCTCCGCCAGCCAGGCGGAGAGGTCGTCGATCAGCAGCGCCCCCTCCTTGCTCGAGGTGATCGACGTCCTGTCGCGGGCGACCATGCCGTGGAAGACGTCGTAGGTCGGCGGCCCGCCGCCCTTGGCGCTGCCGTGGCCGTTGCCGTTGGTGGCTTCGAGCGCGTCGATCAGCTGGCGGCGGCAGGTGACGTGGGAGACCCACTCGTTGCCGCAGACCTGCAGGGAGATGAAGTCGTCCAGCTCCGGCGCGGCCGACCAGTAGGCGAGGGCGCGCATGTGCTGGGTCGGCAGGCCGTCGGAGCGGACCAGCGGCATTTCCTCCAGCTCCTCGCGTTCGGTCTCGTACATCACCATGTCGTCGCCGTAGCGGCGGGTCAGGGTCCCGTCGGCGAGGCCCTGGTTGGACAGCTCCAGCACCTCCGGCAGGAAGTCGGACTCGAAGATCACCTTGTCGAAGGCGATGCCGAGCCGGGTCAGCGTCTTGCGCTGCCCCGAGATCACCCAGGCGCGGGTCTTCGACCAGAGTTCCAGCGCCTCCTGGTCACCGCCCAGCACCCGCATCATCAGCTCGTCGGCTTTGTCGTTGTACATCGAGGACTCGCGGGCGACCGAGTCCTCGGCGCCGTCGTCCTGCTCGCGGCCGCCGGCGCCGTTGGCCCGCCCGGCGGTGACGTAGTCGGCGTAACAGGCGCCGACGAAGTGGTCGCTCTTCTCTTCGCCGTCGGGCCAGACCTGCTGGTCGCGGCCGCTCTGGACGACGCCGGCCATCGCCTCGCCCATGCTGCGTCCGACGTCGCAGATCAGGCTGCGGCGCTCGACCTGGGCGCCGGCCTGCTCCAGAGCGGCGCCGAGCGCGTGGCCGATCGCGAGGTTGCGGAGGTGGCCGATGTGCAGCGCCTTGGTCGTGTTGGCGCCCCAGAAGTAGACGGCGTAGCGCTTGCCCGCCGCGAGGTCGGCGTTGGCCGCCTCGACGCCCTCGCCCGCCTCCAGCCTGGCACCGGCTTCCTCGACCCAGGCGTCGCCGAGGCGCAGCAGCACTTCCTCCCCGTCCTCGGAAACCGCCTCGACCCAGGGCTCGGCCGCGATCCGCTCCAGCGAGCGCCGCGACCCCTCGTGCTCGCGCCAGTCCGGCACCCGCGGGACCAGCATCAGGTCGAAGTCGTCGCGCGGGCGAAACGGCGCTCGTGCCGACCAGTGGGCCCGCTCCTCCCCCTGTGCCGCCGGATCCTCGATGTAGTCGAAAATGTTCATCCCATAGCCCATTCGTATTCCCGTTTTACGAATGCACCAGCCGGGGCTCGAACCCGGATCTACGGCTTACAACGCCGTCCCTTTAACCGATTAAGGCACTGGTGCTGGCTATGTGATCGCTCAGTCAAGAACTTTGACTGGTCGACTGCGGCGCGAGCATAACAGCATTCCTGTCTGTCGCCAAGTTTGTTGATTAAAAGCCCGTGCGGCACTGGCAGAGAGGTCGCGAAAAGGCGCCGGTCAGGCGAGGCGGCGCTCGAAAACGCAGTCCAGGCGGCGCTCGTCGTCGCCCTCTCCAGGCCGCGTCTTGTCCAGCTTCATGCTGGCCTCGCGGCCGTCCAGGCGGACCGTCGCGACCTGGTTGTCGAAGTAGGGCCCCTCGGCGAGGCGCCAGCGCATGCCAGGGTCGGAGACGCCGGCGGCGCTGCCCAGCGCGCGCATCGCGGCGATGAAAGGGCGCGAGAAGCCGGCCTTGATCGCCCGGCGCTCGTTGACGTCGAGCGGGTTGCGGTAGGGCGAGCAGACAGCCTGGTAGACGGCGCTCTCCACCGCCGCGCCGGGCCGGAAGGCGGTCTCCGCCAGGTAGGCGTGGTGGACGTCGCCGGAGAGGACGACGATCGACGCCGGGGCCCTGCCTCGCTTCCCGGCTCCGACCTCCTCCAGCAACCCGCGGAGGCCGTGAAAGGAGTCGCCGAAGGAGGCCCAGTGGTCGAAGTCGAGCGCCCGGCGCAGCTTCTCGGCGGCCCTCGCCCCCAGCCTCCCCCAGGCCCCGTCGCAGACGCGCTCGCTCCAGGCCTCGAGGTGGTGGAAGCCGGGGGAAAGTAGCCAGGGCACCGTGGTCGCGATCAGCAGATGGTCGAAGTCGCCGCTCGCGTGCTCGACGATCCAGTCCCACTCGTCCTCGTCGACGATCGCCCGCCCCCCCTCGCCGAGGACCCGGCCGGCGCGGGAGTCGACGAAGATCGCCCGGGTGCCGCCGAGATCGCGGCAGAAGCTCCAGCGGGTCCCTGAGCCGGTCGTGTGCGCCCTGGCCGCGAAGTCGCGCAGCGTCGCGGTCGCGCGATCGTTGCCGCGGACGCGCCGGTAGAGGTCGTCTTCGTCCAGCGCCCGCGGCGAGAGGTTGCCGAGGTGCTGGTAGATCCAGTAGCTCATCACCCCCGCGCTCGCCCGGCGGTGCCACCAGGACTTGCGGCGCATCTCCTCCAGCCAGTAGCGGGAGATGTTCCAGTCGTCGCTCATGTCGTGGTCGTCCCACTGCATCGAGACCGAGACGGTCGAGAACAGCCAGCGGATCAGCGGCTCGCTCCACGACTCCTCGTAGAGCCAGGTGTACTCCTCGAAGTCGGTCACCTCCTCGCCGGGAGGGGTGTCGGTCCCCCGCCGCCGACGGATCCGTTCGCGGGTCCGCGGCGAGCCCTCGTCGACGTAGACCTGGTCCCCGAGCAGGAAGAGGAACTCGGGCCACTGGGTGTGCTCGCCGCGGATCATCTCCGCAGCCAGAACCCACAGCGCGTCGTACTCCTTGCCGTCTTCGTGGCGATCTTTGGTCTGCGTGTAGGGCTCCTCGTGGGGCAGCGCGACCCGGCAGGAGCCGAAGCAGACGTCGATCGGGTCGTCGCCTCCGAGCGTGCGGATCGCGCTCGGAGGCAGCTCGGAATCGGGCAGCGGCCAGCACAGCTCGCCGTCGAGCCTGACCTCGTACTCGTTGTAGCTGGCCGGCTCCAGGCCCTCGATCCGGACCAGCGCGTAATGGTGCTCCTCGACGGTGAAGGTCGGCTCGCGCCGCCCCAGCACCTCGACCTCGCAGGGCGCGTCGGCCTCGACCCAGATCGTCGCCTCGGTCTCGCCGACGTAGCGCAGCAGCGGGCCGAGGAGGAGCTTTGGATTGGAATCCTCGTCGGGCACGGCAACCAGATGCCCGAAAAGACGGTCCTCTAACCGATCGGTCGAGCGGCCGGCGCAACTTCGCCGCCGGGTCCGTGTCCTCATGCCAGTGGTCGGGGGAGGAACCAAGGGGAGCGGAAGGCGTCGTCGCGGCGCGGCCTGCGCGCTGGCCGCCGCGCTGGCCCTCGTCGCCGTCTCGCCCGGCGCCCTCGCCTCGCCCGGCCAGGCCGACCGCTCCTTCGGCGAGAACGGGATCGCCCGCCCCGACCTCGGCCCCAGCTTCGGCAGCATCCAGTTCAGCGCGGTCGCGGCGCAGCCCGACGGCGCCGTCCTCGCCACCAGGTCCTCCTCCGCCTACCCGCCCGAGCCGCAGCTCCGCCGCTACCAGGCGAACGGCCAGCTCGACCCCGCCGCGCCGCCGCGGCCGGCCAGCCCCGGCCTCGAAGTGACGCTGGCCGACGGCGACACGCTGGTCGTGACCGAACAGTGCTGTCCCGGCGGGGTCCGGCTGCAACGGCGGAACCCCGACGGCAGCCTCGACCCCGGCTTCGCCGAGGCCGGAGAGCGGACTATCCCGATCTCGATGTCCCCGCGCAAGATCGTCGTGCTGGCGAACGGCAAGATCCTCCTCGCCGGCGTCGGCATCTACTTGTCCAGCCAAAGCGCCGCCGATCAACCAGGTCGGGGTCGCGCGCCTCAACGCCGACGGCTCCCTTGACCAGAGCTTTGACGGCGACGGCCTGCTCTGGCTGCGCAGCGCCCACGGCATCGTCGGGACGGACGTCGGCGCGATCGCCGGCCGCGCCGGGGAAGCCGTCCTGGTGGCGGTCAACGCGACCGAGAGGTCGGTGGGGTTCGACTCGACCGCCAGGGGCGCGGCCGACGCCGAGGCCAGGCTGGTCGGCCTCACCGAGTCCGGTGGCCTGGATTCCGGCTTTGGCGACAAGGGCGCCATCAAGCTGAGTGGGTCGATCTCCGCCATCCACGTCCTCGCCGACGGCAAGGTCCTGGCGGCCGGAAGCCAGCGGGGCGAGATAGTCGGCTGCTGCTCCGCGCATAGCGACTTCTGGCTTGGCCGCTTCACGGCGGCGGGCACCCCGGACCCGGCCTTCGGCGGCGGCGACGGCAGCGCCAGCGCCGACCTCGGCGGCTTCGACCTGGCGGAAACGGCGCTGTGGGAAGACAGCGGCTCGGTGCTGCTGGGTGGCTCGACCGTCGCCCCCACGCCGCTCTGCGTCCAGCTCTTCGCCTGCCCGGAAACCCCCGCCCTGGCCCGCTTCGGCGCCGACGGCGAGCTCGACCCCGGCTTCGGAGAGGGCGGCAAGGTGCGGCTGCAAGCGCTCGGCGGCCGCGTCCGCGGCTCGGCAAAAGGGGTCCTCGCGCTCGACGCCCGGGCGGCGGGCGGGACGATTGCCGCCGGCAGCGCCGGTCCCGACGGCGGCCTGGACCCCGGCTTCGGCGCCGGCGGGATCGTGGCCGAGCGCGAACCGCTGCCCAGCAGAAGCACCGTCGGCGCCGTGGCGGTCGACGGCCAGGGGCGGGTCCTGCTCGCCGGCACGACCGACGCCGGAACCACCGACTACCTGCCGAACGGCACCCTCGTGCGCACCCTGCCCGACGGCCGGCTCGACCCCGGCTTCGGCGCCGGGCGCGGTTACGTCGAAATACCGATCGAGGGCAGCGATGTCGCCGTCGACGACCAGGAACGCGCCGTCGTCCTCGACCGCAACGGGCGCTGGCTCACCCGCGTCGAGGCCGGCGGAGCGATCGACCCCTCTTTCGGCGAAGCGGGGATCGTGCTCCCCGCCGCCGTGCTGGGACTGCCACGGCTGGGCTTCGGATCCGTCGCCGCCCTGCCCGGGGGTGGAACCCTTATCGCCGGTTCGCTGGTGATCGCGGGCATCCCCCGGATGGCCGTCGTCCGCCTGCGCGCCGACGGCTCCGTCGATCGGTCGTTCGGAAGCGACGGCGTCGCGGTCAACGGCTTCGGTCGCGGCCGCCCGTGTGGGGCGAGCAAGGTCCTGGTCGGGTCCGACGGCCGGATCCTGCTCGCCGGATACGTCGGGCGGCGCGGCAAACAGCACCGGGAGAGCCGCGCCTTCGCGCTGATGCGGCTGACCGCTGATGGCGCCCTGGACCGCGGCTTCGGCCGCGAAGGCAGGCTGCCCGGCCGGATCGGCCCCCGGAGCGAAGCCACCGACCTGGCGCTGCAGGGAAACAAGATCCTGGCCGCCGGCTGGCAGCGCCGTCCCGGCAGGCTCACGACCCTGCTGCTGCGCTACCGGCCCAGCGGGCGCCCCGACCGGGGCTTCGCCCGGGCCGGCGTCTCGCGGGTGGCGGCGTCGGCCAAAGCGGCGATCTGGCCCTGGGCGACCTCGCTGGTGTCGACCCCTCGCCGCATCGTCGTCTTCAGGGGGACCTCCAGGCGCCCCGTCCTGGCCTTCCACCGCAACGGCCGCCTCGACCGCTCCTACGCCGCCGGCGCCGAGCCCGCCCCCCGGCGACTGAACGAGGGCTGGACGACCCCGGCACCGCTCCTTGCCTCCCAAACCGGGGCCCCGATCCTCGCCTGGACCGCCTGGGAACCGGCCGGTGGCGTCACGCGCCGGCAGGCGATCGCGCTGCGGCGCCTGCTCGCCGGCTAGGCAAGCGGCCCCGGGCTAAGGACGTCCGGGTCGTGGCCGGGGACGACGCGAGCGCCGCCGTCGCGCAGATCGCGGAGGCGCTCGGCGGAGCGGCGCTGCTCGGCCTGGTCGTCGCCGAAGACGGGGAAGCGGTGGTCGTCGAGCCCGGATGCGAAGTAGGCGACGTCGGCGCCGAGAACCAGGTCGCCGCCGACGCGGACGGACTGGTGGCCGGGGGTGTGGCCGGGCGTCAGCAGCAGCTCGATCGAGCCGTCGCCGAGGAGGTCGTGGTCGCCGTCGACGAGGACCGCCTCGCGCTCGTCGTCGACGTAGTCGCGCGGGAAGAAGAAGTTCCGCTCGACCGCGTCGGGGTCGTGGCCGGCCTCCCACTCACGGCGCTGGACGACGATCGGAATGCTCGCGGGCAGGAGCGAGAGGCCGCCCGCGTGGTCGTAGTGGAGGTGGGTGAGGACGATCTTGGTGATCGTCGCGGCGTCGATCTGCTCGTGGACGGGCTGGTCGAGCTCGAAGGAGAAGAGGCCCATCGTCTCCGGGCGGTCGTAGAAGGTCGAGGCATCGGCGCAGGCGCCGGGATGGAGGCCGGTGTCGATCAGGATCCGCTCGGTCTCAGTCTCGACGACGTAGGCGGGCACCGGTAGGCGGCTGCGCTTCTCGGGATCCTCGCCCTGGCGCCAGATCGCGGCGGAGGCGGTCATCCAGCCAACGTTCAGCATCTCGATCTTCACTCTGGCTCCTATCGTCAGACGGCGCGGCGAATACAGGAAGACGGTATTTGAACCGCGATGATGAAAGGCATGCCCGGAGAAGAGTGGACGGCCGACGAGCAGAAAGTCCATCGCTACCTCGCCCGCGCCGACGAGTTCCCGCATCGGGCCGAGGGAGAGGGCGTCCTGCTCGAACAGGTGCCCGCTGGCGCCCGCCGCATCCTCGACCTCGGCACCGGCGACGGCCGCCTGCTCGCCCTTCTCCACCGCGACCGCCCGGAGATGCTCGGCGTCGGCCTGGATTTCTCCGAGATCATGCTCGCCGAGGCACGCCGGCGCTTCGCCGGCGACGAGCGGGTGGAGCTCGTCAAGCACGACCTCGCCGAGCCGCTGCCCGCGCTCGGGCGCTTCGACGCGGTGGTCTCCTCGATGGCCATCCACCACCTCGAGCACGAGCGCAAGCGCGCCCTCTACGGCGAGGTGTTCGGCCTACTCGCCCCCGGCGGAGTCTTCGCCAACTTCGAGCACGTCGCATCGCCCACCCCGCGCCTGCACCAGGCCTTCTTCGAGGCGATCGACGAGCCACTGGAGAACGAGGACCCCTCCGACCACCTGCTCGACGTCGAGACCCAGCTCGGGTGGCTGCGCGAAGCCGGCTTCGACGACGTCGACTGCTACTGGAAGTGGCTCGAGATGGCCCTCCTCGTCGGCGTCAAGCCTGGCTAGCCGCGTCCCGGCCGCCGCTTCTACGGAGCCGAGAAAGCTCAGCCGCGCAGGAGCGATACGGCGGCGCTGACGATTGACGCATAGGTGGCAATTCTCAACGATCCGTCTAGCCGGACCGGAAATCGGGGAGACAGGATTTGAACCTGCGACCGCTCGGCCCCCAGCCGAGTGCGCTACCAGACTGCGCCACTCCCCGTGGGGTCTTGCATCTTACGAATCGGCGAGGGTGGCTAGGCTTCCCCTCGCGCGGTGGTAGCTCAACGGTAGAGCCTCGCCCTTCCAAGGCGATGATGCGGGTTCGATTCCCGTCCGCCGCTTCCTTCTCGCCTCGACAGGCTTAAGTCGCCCGCCTCGATGCCGATGGAGCTTCGATGCGCATCGCCCGCTCACGCCGTCTCGCCTGCGCCTGCCTGGCGGCTGCGTTGGCGGCGCTGGCCCTCGCCGGCTGTGGCTCCGGCGACAGCCCTCAGGCCGAAACGTCGGCCAAGGGCAGCGGCTACGTCGACTGGCCCGTCTTCGGGCGGGTGCCGGAGCGCACCCACTACCTGCCGGCGCACAAGCGGGTGCTCGACCCGCCGCTGCGTCAGGCCTGGTCGATCAACACCCACGCCCTGATCGAGTTCCCGCCGGCGATCGCCCATGGGGTCGCCTATGTGGTCAACAAGTACGGCAACGCCAAAGCGGTCCGCCTGAGCGACCGCAAGATCCTCTGGGAACGGCTCGACGACCCGCGCAACCGCGGCAAGCAGACCGACGTCACGGCGCCGGTCTACCACGAAGGCATGGTCTACTTCGCCTTCCTCGACGGGAACCTGGTCGCGGTCGACGCCAAGACCGGCAAGACGGCCTGGAAGCGCAACCTCCACGCCCACCTCGAATCCTCGCCGATGGCCGTCGGCGACGCGGTCTACCTCGGCACCGACACCACCGACGTCGTCGCCCTGCGCGCCGCGGACGGCAAGCCGCTCTGGCGCTTCAACTCCCCCGGGGCGATCAAAGCCAGCCCCAGCTTTCACGACGGCCGCATCTTCGTCGCCGACTACGAGGGCGCCATGTTCGCGCTCGACGCGGCCAGCGGCAAGCCAGCCTGGCGCACCAACACGACCAAGGCCCCGCCCTTCGGCCGCGGCGGCTTCTTCTCCTCCCCCGCGATCGACTTCGGCCACGTCTACGCCGCCCGCGACGACGGCACCGTCTTCGCCTTCGACGAAGAGACCGGCAAGGTCGCCTGGTCCTTCCCGACCGGCGACTACGTCTACGGCTCGCCCGCGGTGGCCCGCGTCCCCGGCACCCCGCCCAGCGTCTACATCGGTGCCGAAAACGGCCGCTTCTTCGCCCTCGACGCGCGCAGCGGCAAACGGCGCTGGCGCTACGACGTCGGCGGCCCGATCCCGGGCACGGCAGCGGTGATCGGCGGCACCGTCTACACCTCGAGCTTCAAGACCGGCAAGACGATCGGCCTCGACGCCCGCACCCACGAGAAGAACTTCGAGCTTGGGCAGGCCGGCTACACCCCGATGATCTCCGACGGCCGCCGTCTCTACCTGGTCGGCTACTACGAGCTGATCGGCCTCGAGCCGACCAAGCCCTGAGCACGTCGAGCGGGGGAGCCGGGATTCGAACCCGGATTCATGGTTTTGGAGACCACGCGCATAGCCGTTAACTCACTCCCCCTTGACGGGCGGCGAAGTTTACGGGCGAGGCGGGGATAGCGTCCGCCTCATTTACGAACATATGTTCGTGACGCGCCATAGGACCGTCAAGGAAGCCGAGGCCGTTGAACAGCTGCTCGGCGCCAGCATGAGCGACTACGAGATTGCTCGAAGGACCGGAATCAGCCGCGGGACGATCAGCTGGACTCAGTCCAGCCATAAGAACATCTCGATTGCCAACCGGAGAAGCGTCGAACTCCTAGATTCGTTCGTAGGGCCGAAGCGCTGATGCGGGCGGAGGGATTTGAACCCCCACGAGCCGAAGCCCACCAGGACCTAAACCTGGCGCGTCTGCCAAATTCCGCCACGCCCGCGTGGCGCCCCAGATCGGGGCTTAACGCGCGACCAATGCCGCATCGTCGCTGACAGATTCTATGATCGTCGGCATGGCAGTAGGAGAGGTGAGGCCCGGCTACGAACTGTGGCGGCCAAATCGAGAGAAAGCAGGGTCGGTCACGGCCAAGTTCGTGATCGCCGCGCTGCTGCTCGCGACGGCCGTATTGGCGGCCGTGATCACGATCGGCGGCTGGTCGCTGCTGAAGGGCGGCAGCGGCATGGGGCTGGTCTGCGCGATCTACGCGCTGCTGTATGCGTTCTTCGCCTTCCTGGTCGCCCGCTGGAACCGCGGGATCCTGCCGGTCGCCGCCGCGCTCTCGATGATCCTGGCGATCTTCTGCGCTGTCGGCGCCGACAGCTGGTTCGCCCGCGACAAGGGCGGGTTCGACGAAGCGGCCCTCTCCTCCTCGCTGATCGGCCTGCTGGTCGTGCTCCTCGGCCTGCTGCAGATCGTCCTCATCGCCGCCGCCCTCTACGGCTTCAACCAGGAGTGGCACGTCGAGGAGGAGCGCCCGATCGGCTCGGGCGAGGACTACGGCGCCGGTGCCGCGCCCGACGACAGCGCCCCGCAGCCGGCGTAGGGCGAGTCTGCACTAAGCGTCGAATAGCGACGCCTAATGCAGACTCGTGACGATGCCGGAGGTGGGACTCGAACCCACAAGCCCGCAAGGGCAATCGATTTTGAGTCGATCGCGTATGCCAATTCCGCCACTCCGGCCCGGTGGGAACGATAGAGCGAAATAGACTGCGCGCGGTTATGCCGATCCACCACCTCAACTGCGGCTCGCTGTGCCCACGCGGGGGAAGCCTGCTCGGCGGCGAGGGCGGCCTGCTCTCGACCGCGGAAGCCGTCTGCCACTGCCTGGCGATCGAGAGCGGCGACGGCGTCGTCCTCGTCGATACGGGGTTCGGGATGGAGGATGCGCGCAACCCGCGCCAGCTCGGCCCGATCTTCGGGCTGATGAACGCCCAGCCGCGCCCAGAGACGACGGCGCTGAAGCAGCTCGAGGCGCTCGGCTTCGCCGCCGCCGACGTGCGCCAGGTCGTCGCCACCCACCTCGACCCCGATCACAGTGGCGGCCTGCCCGACTTCCCCGACGCCGAGGTGCACGTGCTCTCGACCGAGCTCGACGCGGCGCTGCACCCACGCCTGCGCGACCGGCCGCGCTACGCCGGCGTCCACTGGAAGCACGGGCCGCGCTGGGTCCGCCACGAGACCGGTGGCGACGAGTGGTTCGGCTTCGAGAGCGTGCGCATCCTGCCCGGCGCCGGCACCGAGGTGGCGCTGGTGCCGCTCCGCGGCCACTCGCTCGGCCATACCGGCGTGGCGATCAGGACCGGGGACCGCTGGCTCCTGCACTGCGGCGACGCCTACTTCAACCACGGCGAGGTCGAGACCCCGCCCAGCTGCCCCCCCGGGCTGCGCTTCTTCCAGAACCTCAACGCCGCCGACAACCGGGCGCGCAAGGCGAACCAGGAGCGCCTGCGGGAGCTTGCGTCGCGCCATGGGGACGAGATCACCCTGCTCTGCTCCCACGACCCGCACGAGCTGGCCCGGGAGCAGGCGGCAACCGCGGCGGCGGCGTGAACGCGCCCGCCGCCCCCGATCTGCTCTGGGAACCCTCGGCGGAGCTGGCCGAGCGCTCGCGGCTGACCGAGTTCATGCGCTGGCTCGAGGCCGAGCGCGGCCTCCGCTTCGCCGACTACCACGCCCTCTGGCGCTGGTCCGTCGACGACCTCGACGCCTTCTGGGCGGCACTCTGGGACTTCTTCGACGTGCAGGCCGACGGCGACCGCTCGACCGTTCTCGCCTCACGCGAGATGCCGGGGGCGAGCTGGTTCCCGGGGACCAGCCTGAACTACGCCGAGCACGTCTTCGCCGACGTGGACGACGCTGAGACGGCGATCCTGCACGCCTCCGAGCTGCGCGAGCTGGACGAGCTGAGCTGGGGCGAGCTGCGCTCCCGGGTCGCGGCCTGCGCCGCCGCCCTGCGCGGCCTCGGAGTCGAGCGCGGCGACCGCGTCGTCGCCTATCTGCCGAACATCCCCGAGGCGATCGTCGCCTTCCTCGCCAGCGCCTCGATCGGCGCCGTCTGGTCGAGCTGCTCGCCCGACTTCGGTCCCGCCAGCGTCGTCGACCGCTTCGCCCAGATCGAGCCGAAGGTGCTGTTCGCCGTCGACGGCTACCGCTACGGCGGCAAGGACTTCGACCGCCGCGACACCGTCGCCCGGCTGCAGGCCGAGATGCCGAGCCTGGAACGCACCGTCGTCCTCCCCTACCTCGACCCCGCACCCGACCTCTCCGCCCTGCAGAACGCGAGCACCTGGGACGAGCTGCTCGCCAGCGGCGCCGGCGCCGAGCTGAGCTTCGAGCGCGTCCCCTTCGACCACCCGCTCTGGGTCCTCTACTCCTCCGGCACCACCGGGCTGCCGAAAGCGATCGTCCAGGGCCAGGGCGGGATCCTGCTCGAGCACCTGAAGAAGCTCCACCTCCACATCGACGCCCATCCCGGCGACCGCCTCTTCTGGTTCACCACGACCGGCTGGATGATGTGGAACTTCCTCGTCTCCGGGCTGCTGACCAAGGCCGCGATCGTCCTCTACGACGGCAGCCCCGGCCATCCCGACATGAACGTGCTCTGGGACTTGGCGGAGCGCGCCGGGGTGACGATGTTCGGCACCAGCGCCTCCTACATCGCCGCCTGCATGAAGGACGGCGTCGAGCCCGGCGAGGGGCGCGACCTCAGCCGCCTCGGCGCCATCGGCTCGACCGGCTCCCCCCTCTCCCCCGAGGGATTCGACTGGATCTACGAGCACGTCGGCGCCGACACCTGGCTGTTCTCGACCAGCGGCGGCACCGACCTCTGCACCGCCTTCGTCGGCGGCGTCGCCCTGCTGCCGGTCTACCGCGGCGAGCTGCAGGCGCGGGCGCTGGGCGCCGCGGTCGAGGCCTGGGACGAGGAGGGCAACGCGGTCGTCGACGAGGTCGGCGAGCTGGTCGTGACCGAGCCGATGCCCTCGATGCCGGTCGGCTTCTGGGGCGACGAGGACGGCAGCCGCTACGCCGAGGCCTACTTCGAGCGCTACCCGGGGACCTGGCGCCACGGCGACTGGATCGAGATCACCGCGCGCGGCACCGCGGTCATCTACGGCCGCTCCGACTCGACCATCAACCGCTCCGGCATCCGCATGGGGACCAGTGAGATCTACCGCGCCGTGCTCGGCATCGACGCCATCGTCGACGCCCTCGTGGTCGACGTGCCACGGCCCGGGACCGAGGGCTGGATGCCGCTCTTCGTCGTCCTCCGCGACGGGGTCGAACTCGATGACGAGCTGCCGCGAGAGATCGCCCGCCGAGTCCGCGAGCACTGCTCCCCCCGCCACGTCCCCGACCAGGTCTTCCAAATCGCCGAGGTCCCCCGCACCCTCAGCGGCAAGGTCCTGGAGGTACCTGTGAAGCGAATCCTCATGGGCACCCCAGCCGAGCAGGCGGCGAGCCGCGACTCCCTCGCCAACCCCACCGCGCTCGACTACTTCACCGAGATGGCCGCCTCACTCGACAGGGCCTAGGCAGGCGTGACCGGATTACGCCGCTCCGCGAAGGAGCGGTTCTTGCCCGTGGCGTGGGCGAAGCGACGGATCAGGTCGTCACGCAGGTCCTCGGGGGGAACGACAGCGTCGACCACGAGCTCCGAGGCGAGGTGGAGGAGGTCGATGTCCTCGGCGTACTCCTCACGCTTGGCGGCGACGAAGCGCTCGCGCTCGTCCTCGTCCTCGATCGCCTGGATCTGGTTGTAGAAGACGGCGTTGACGGCAGCCTGCGGCCCCATCACGGCGATCGAGGCGCTCGGCAGGGCGATGCAGCAGTCGGGCTCGAAGGCCGGGCCGGCCATCGCGTAGAGCCCCGCTCCGTAGGCCTTGCGGACGATCACCGAGATCTTCGGCACCGTCGCCTCGGAGACGGCGCTGATCATCTTCGCCCCGTGGCGGATGATCCCGTGGCGCTCGACCGCGGTGCCGATCATGAAGCCGGGCACGTCGGCGAGGAAGAGCAGCGGCACGTTGAAGGCATTGCAGGTCTGGATGAAGCGCGCCGCCTTGTCGGCGGAGTCGACGAAGAGCACGCCGCCGGTGTACCGCGGCTGGTTGGCGACGATGCCGACGACGCGGCCGTCGAGCCGCCCGTAGCCGACGATCAGCTCTTTCGCCCAGCGCTTGTGGACCTCGAGGAAGCTGTCGGCGTCGAGCAGGACGTCGAGCACCTCGCGCATGTCGAAGGGTCGGTTCTCGTCGGCGGGGACGATCTCGGCGATCGCGGCGTCGGAGGCGGGCGCGACCGGCTCGGCGGCGGGCGGCTCCTGGCGCCAGCTCTCCGGCATGTAGGAGAGATAGCGGCGGGCGAGGTCGATTGCCTCCTCGTCGCTCTTGACCAGGAAGTGGCCGCAGCCGGAGATGCCGGTGTGCATCTTCGCCCCGCCCATCTCCTCCAGCGTCACCGTCTCGCCGATCACCATCTCCGCCATCCGCGGCGAGCCCAGGTACATCGAGGCGTTGCCTTCGCGCATGACCACGACGTCGCAGAAGGCCGGGATATAGGCGCCGCCGGCGGCGCTGGGCCCGAACAGCAGGCAGATCTGCGGCACCTGGCCGGAGAGCCGCACCTGGTTGTGGAAGATCCGCCCGGCGCCGCGGCGTCCGGGGAACATCTGCACCTGGTCAGTGATCCGCGCCCCGGCCGAGTCGACCAGGTAGACCAGCGGCAGCTGCAGGCTCAGCGCCCGCTCCTGGATGCGAAGGATCTTCTCCACCGTCTTCGGCCCCCAGGAGCCGGCCTTGACGGTCGGGTCGTTGGCCATCAGGGCGACGCGGCGGCCGTCGATCGTGGCGAGGCCGGTGACGACGCCGTCGGCCCCCAGGCCGTCCTTCTCCCAGTTGGCCAGCAACCCCTCCTCGGCGAAGGAGCCGGGGTCGACCAGCCGCTCGACCCGCTCGCGGACCGGCAGCTTGCCCTGCTCGGCGGTCTTCTCGTGGTGGCGCTGCGGCCCCCCGGAGAGGGCAGCGTCCAGCGCTTTGGCGAAGTCGGACACGGGCGGCAGCCTAGCCGTCCTGGCTGCCGTGCCAGTCGACGGGCCCGGCGCGGAGCACATGCGCGCCCAGGGGACGGCCCAGAACCTCCTGCGCGGCGCGCGAGGCCTCGATCAGCCGCGGCAGGTCGATGCCCGTCTCGACCCCCATCTCGTGCAGCATCGAGACCACGTCCTCGCTGCCGATGTTTCCGGTCGACCCGGGTGGCACCGGACAGCCCCCGAGCTCACCGAAGCTCGACTCGAAGGACTCGACGCCCTCCTCCAGCGCCGCCACTAGGTTGGCGAGCCCCTGGCCGCGGGTGTTGTGGAAGTGGGCGGTCAGCTCAACCCCCCGCAGGCGCTCGCGGGCGGCGGCGAAGAACTCGTGGACCTGGCGCGGGTTGGCCATCCCGGTGGTGTCGCCGAAGCCCACCTCCTCGCAACCGGCGGCCGCCAGGCGCCCGGCGATCTCGAAAACCCGCTCCGGCGCCACCTCGCCCTCGTAGGGGCAGCCGAAGGAGGTGGCGATGACGCCCTCACGGCGCAGCCCCTCCTCGCCGGCGCGAGCCAGCGTCCCCTCCAGCCCGCTCAGCGACTCCTCCACCGAGCGGTTGACGTTGTGGCGGTTGTGGGTCTCCGAGGCAGAGAGGAAGACGCTGACCTCGTCGAAGCGGTCGCGCATCTCCAGCGCCCGTTCCAGCCCTCGCTCGTTCGGGATCAGGACCGAGAAGGCGACGCCGTCGCGACGCTGGGCCGCCATCAGCACCTGCGCCGCGTCGGCCAGCTGCGGAATCACGTCGGGGCGCACGAAGGAGGTGACCTCCATCCGCCCCACCCCGGTCGCCGAGAGCATGTCGATCAGCCGCACCTTCTCGGCCGTGTCTATCCTCTCCGGCTCGTTCTGGAACCCGTCGCGGGGCCCGACCTCGCGGATTCGGACGGCTTTCGGCAGCTCGGCCACGAGGAGAGCTTATGGATCGGCCGCGCCCCGTCCCCTGCGCCGGCTCGGCGCCCCCGACGCGGGAAGCGGTCCTCCTCAGCACGCCGAGGACGTGAGCGGGGTCGTAGCGCACCTGCTCGTGCGTAAAGCGCAGCTGAGTCATGCCGGCGGCCGTATGCGCCTGGTCCCGCAGCCGGTCCCGCGCCTGCTCGGCCGGAGTGCGGTGGTAGCGCAGCCCATCGGTCTCGACCACGAACTCGAGGTCAGGCCAGTAGAAGTCGACCTCGAACTCGTTGACTCATTGTTTGGTCAGCGGCACCGGCAAGCCGGCCTTCTTCGCCAGGGGCAGGAAGAGCCGCTCGAGTTCCGACCGCGTCAGCCGAAACGTGCGCCGATCGAGCATTGCGCGCAGAGGCTTCACCCCTGGCTCGCAGCGATGGGCTTCCAGCTCGACTCTGAGGTCCGGGGGAGCGATCAGGTCGAGCCGGTCGGCCTCGTTGACCGCTCGCTCCACGGCGCCCGGCTGCAGGGTCGCCGCGAGGTCGACCAGGGTCCGCACGATGCCGGTCACCGGAACCCCTTCGGGGCTTGCAACGTCGCGATCGGGGAGAGTCGGGCGCCGGTAGACACGCAGTCCCGGCCGTCGCCGTGGCGACGCGACCCGCACCGTGATCTCGATTCCTCGCCGCTCGGTCTCCACCCCCCAGAAGGCGGCGGCGCTCCCGTGGCTCAGTAGCGCTCCCGGACCGCAGGAGAGGACGGCTGCCATCCAGCGCCCCTTGCGCCCAAGCTCTCGACGCCCCACGGCGTAAACACCGTGGGCGACCGGAAACAGGCGCCCCCTGTCGATGCGATGACGAATCGCGTTCGAGGTGAACCCAAGCGCGAGTAGCTGTCCCCGCGCGATGACCCCATGCTGCCGCATCGCTTGCCCCCACGCCCGACGACCCGCCGAATCACCGCCGCTACTCGCCGCTCGATCGATTTTGGTGCCCATAGGACCCAAAAGGCATCGAGCGGCACGATCTCTCCCCCCGAGGATTGGCGGCGGTCAGACCATGCCTAGGCCGCCGCTGACGCCGAGGGTCTCGCCGGTGACGTAGGTGGCGTCGTCGGAGGCCAGGAAGGCGACGGCGGCGGCGACCTCGTCGGGCTGGCCGAGGCGGCCGAGCTGGGTCTGGGACTTCATGTTCTCGATCAATTTCTCGCCCATCTCCCCCAGCGCCTTGGCGCCCATCAGCAGCGGCGTCTCGATCGGGCCGGGGGCGATCGAGTTGGCGGTGACGCCGTAACGGCCGTTCTCGCGGGCGATCACCTTCATGAAGGCGACGACGCCGCCCTTCGCAGCCGAGTAGACAGCCGAGCCCTTGGAGCCGACCCGGCCTGCCTCAGAAGAGATGCTGACGATACGGCCGTACTTGGCCGCCTGCATCCCGGGCAGTGCCGCGGCGGTGCAGTTTAGGACGCCGCTGAGATTCACGGCGAGCACCTTCGCCCACTGCTCCGGCGTCGTCTGCGGGAAGAAGCCGAACTCGTCGGTGCCGGCGTTGTTTATGAGGATGTCGAGAGTGCCGCCGGCCGCCTCGACCGCCGCATGGGCGGAGTCGAGGTCGGTTACGTCGAGACGGATGCCGTGGCCGTTGACCTCGGCGGCGACCTTCTCGGCGCCCTCGACGTCGACGTCCCCGACCCAGACCTCGGCGCCCTCGGCGGCGAGCCGCGCGGCAATCGCGGCGCCGATGCCGCTGGCGCCGCCGGTGACCAACGCTCTGCGTCCCTCCAGCCTCATGCGGGGATGAGCATAGACTGGCCCGCTCGTGACGGACCGCGAACCGATACCGATCATCGGCGGCACCGGCGCCCTCGGCGCCGGCCTGGCCGTGCGCTGGGCCCAGGCCGGGGCCCCGGTCGTGCTTGGCTCGCGCTCGGCCGAGCGAGCCGAGGAGGCCGCGGCCAAGGTGCGCGCGGCGGTGCCCGGGGCCGACGTCAGCGGGCTCGAGAACGGCGAGGCGGCGAAGCAGGGCGAGGTGGTCTTCCTCACCGTCCCCTTCCGCGCCCAGTCGGAGAACCTCAACAACCTGCGCGAAGCGCTGACGCCGGGCCAGATCCTGGTCGACTGCACGGTCCCCCTTGCCGCCGCGGTCAGCGGCAAAGCGACCCGCTCGCTCGGCGTCTGGCAGGGATCTGCCGCCCAGCAGGCCCAGGAGATGGTGCCCGACGGCGTCACCGTCGTCGCCGCCCTGCACACCGTCGGCGCCCCGACCCTCTCGGACACCGAGGCGGAGCTGGGCGAGGACGTGCTGGTCTGCGGCGACAAGAAGGCCGACAAGACCCGGGTGGCGCGACTGATCGAGCTGATCGGAGGCCTGCGCGCGGTCAACGCCGGCCCGCTGGAGATGGCCCGGATCGTCGAGCAGCTGACCCCGATGCTGATCTCGGTCAACAGCCGCTACAAGGCCCACGCCGGGATCCGCCTCACCGGTTTGCCCGACGCCGACCACTGGGGATAGACAGGGCATGCGAGTCGCGCTCCTGGCCGGCGGCACCGGAGGCGCCAAACTCGCTGCGGGGATGCAGGAGGAGATCGGCCCCGAACTGACGGTGATCGCCAACAGCGGCGACGACGTCGAAGTGCTGGGAGTCCACGTCTCCCCCGACCCCGACCTGGTCACGTACTGGCTCAGCGGCGAGATCGACGAGGAGCGCGGCTGGGGAATCCGCGACGACACCTTCACCGTCTTCGAGCGCCTGCAGCTGCTCGGCGCGCCGAGCTGGTTTGGCCTCTCCGACCGCGACCTCGCCGCCTGCCTCTACCGGCGCCAGTTCATCGAGGAGGGCGGCCGACCGACCGACGCCCAGGCGCAGATCGCCCGCGGCCTCGGGGTCGAGGCGAAAGTGCTGCCGATGTCCGACTCGCCGGTCCGCACCAAGGTCCTGACCGCCGCCGGGAGGCGCGACCTGCAGGAGTACCTGATCGTCGACCGCGGCGAGCCCGACGTGCTCGGCGTCGAGCTGGAGGGGATCGAGGACGCAGAGCCCAGTCGCGAGGTGCTGGACGCGCTGCGCAGCGCCGAGGCGATCGTGATCGGGCCCTCCAACCCGGTGATCAGCATCGGCCCGATCCTCGCCGTGCCCGGCATGCGCGAGGCGATCGCCGCCTCCCCCGCCCCGGTGGTCGCGGTCAGCCCCTACGTCGCCGGCAAGGTCGTCAAGGGCCCGACCGACCGCTTCATGCAGGCGCTCGGCCGCCCAACCACGGCCGCCGGGGTCGCCTCTCTCTACGCTGGCTTGATCGACGGCATGGTCGTCGACGCGGGCGACCCCGACCCGCCGCCGGCGGAGGTGCCGGCCCTGGCCGCACAGACCCTGATGGAGGGCGCCGGCGGTCGCGCCCGCGTCGCCCGCGTCGTGCTCGACTACGCGGCCGGCCTGATTGGGTGAGGGCGAGATGAAGGCGACCGCGGTCCTTCCGATCAAGCGCCTCGACGCGGCCAAGCAGCGCCTCGCCGCCGGCCTCGACGGCGAGCGGCGCCGAGCGCTGGCGGCGGCGATGGTCGCCGACGTGCTCGAGGCGATCGGCGAGGCGCGCAGCGTCGAGCGCACGATCGTCGTCAGCGGCGACCCGGTCGCGCAGGAGCTTGCCGCCGCGACCGGCGCCGAGGTCGTCCCCGACCCCAGGGACGCCGGCCACGTCGAGGCCGCCCTGGCGGGCATCGCCCGGGCCGAGGTCGAGGGAGCCACGTGTGTCGTCCTCCTCCCCGGCGACTGCCCGCTGCTTGACCCACGTGAGCTGGACCGACTGCTGACCGGCATCCCAGAGCGCTATGTCGGGATCGTCCCGGACCGCCACGGCACCGGCACCAACGCCCTGGCGCTGTGCCCGCCGGGAGCGATCGTGCCGGCCTTCGGCGAGGGCAGCTGCGCCCGCCACGTCGCCCTCGCCCGCGAGGCCGGGATTCCCTTCGGAGTGGAGGAGCTGGCCTCGCTGGGCCTCGACCTCGACACCCCGGCCGACGTCGTCGCCCTCACCCGCGAGCTGGAGGCGCGCCCCGGCCGCGCCAGCCGCACCGCCAAGGCCCTCGGCATATGAACAGGCCCGCCGCGGGCGAGCTGCGAGTCGTCCCGATTACCGGCCTGCCGGAGTTCAGCCAAGGGATGCGGGTCGGCACGGAGATCGCCGCCCGCGCGAGGCTCGAGCAGGGCGACGTCGTGGCGATCTCCCAGAAGGTCGTCTCCAAGGCGGAGGGCCGGATCCGCCACCTCGCCGCCGTGCAGCCGGGCGCCGAGGCACGCCGGCTCGCCGCGACGCTGGGCAAAGAGCCGGCGCTGGTCGAGCTGATCCTGGCGGAGAGCAAAGAGGTGCTGCGGGCCGAGCGTGGCGTGCTCATCGTCGAGACCCGGCACGGCTTCGTCTGCGCCAACGCCGGCATCGACAGCTCCAACCTGCCCGAGCCGGACACCGTTTGCCTGCTGCCCGAGGACCCCGACGCCTCCGCCCGGCGCATCCGCGCCGAGATCGCCGCCGCGGCCGGGACGAAGGTCGGCGTCGTCGTCTCCGACAGCTTCGGGCGCGCCTGGCGGCTGGGCCAGGCGGAGGTGGCGATCGGCTGCGCCGGCCTGGCACCACTGGACGACTGGCGGGGCCGCCGCGGCAGCGGCGGCCGCGGACTGGAAGCGACCCTGATCGCGGTTGCCGACGAGGCGGCGGCGGCGGCCGACCTCGTCCGCGACAAGACCAGCGGCGTCCCCGCCGCGGTGGTCCGTGGCCTCGCTAGCCACGTCCGCGACGGGGACGGCCCCGGCGCCGCGGCCCTGCGGCGCCCGCGCGCCGAGGACCTCTTCCGCTAGCCCCGTCGGAGCGCGTCCTTGATCTTGTCGGTCGCCCTCTCGACGCCCTCCTTGGCCTTGCCGGCGGCCCGGTCGACCTTTCCCTCCCGCTTCAAGTCCTCGTCGCCGGTGAGGCTGCCAGCCGCCTCCTTGACGCGCCCCTTGGCGTCGTCTTTGTTGCGGATCTCGTCGCCCATCTCGGTCCTTTCGGTAGTTGGCCTCTGTCGAGTACCGCCTACCCGGATCGGGAACGGCTAAAGCGGCGCCAGCTCGTAGGTCTCGAGGATCTCGTAGAGGGTCGTGCGCTGGGCCGGCTCGCGGCCGGCGGCGCGGGCGGCCTCGATCAGCTGCTCGGGCTCCAGCCGCACCCCATGCTGGGACCCGGCCATACGCGAGATGTTCTCCTCCATCAGGGTGCCGCCGAGGTCGTTGACCCCCCAGCGCAGCGACTCGGTCGCCCCCTCCAGGCCCATCTTCACCCAGCTCGCCTGCAGGCTGGGGACCGTCCTCCCCAGCGCCAGGCGGAAGGCCGCCGTGTGCTTGAGGTTGTCGGCCATCGAGATCTCCTCGATCCCGTGGGTACGGCCGAGCATCGTGTTGAAGGGGATGAAGCTGAGTGGGACGAACTCGGTGATGCCACCGGTGCGTTCCTGCAGGCCGCGCACGACCCGCATGTGGCGGGCCAGCTCGCGCGGCTCCTCGATGTGGCCGAACATCACCGTCGAGGTCGATCGCAGGCCGGCCCGGTGCGAGGCTTCGATGATCTCGACCCAGCGGTCGGCCGGCAGCTTGTTGGGGGAGATCCGCTGGCGCACGCCGTCGTCGAGCACCTCGGCCGCAGTCCCGGGAGTCGAGCCGAGGCCGCACTCGAGCAGGTATTCGAAGACCTCTCCGGGGGACTTGCCCGAGCGCTCGCACATGTAATGGACCTCCATCGGCGAGTAGGCGTGCAGGTGCAGCTGCGGGGCCACGTCCTTGGCCAGCCGCAGCCATTTTCCGTACTCCTCCAGAGTCAGGTCGGGATGGATCCCGCCCTGCATGCATAGCTCCGTCGCGCCGAACTCAATCGCCTCGCCGATCCGCGCCGCGAAGTCCTGCTCGGAGACCTCGTAGGCGTCCGGCGAGCGCTTCCCCTGCCCGAAGCCGCAGAAGGCGCAACCGACCACGCAGATGTTCGTGAAGTTGATGTTCCGGTTGACCACGAACGTCGCCTGCTCGCCGTGCAGCTCCGCTCGCAACTCGTCGGCGGCGACCCGCATCTCCTCGACGACCTCGGGCCGCGCCTCGGAGAACAGCGCCGTCAGCTCGTCCTCGCTCAGCTCGACCCCCTCGCGCCCCTTCGCGATCGCCCGCTCGCTCAGCCCCGCCTCCAGGGTCTCTTCGCTGCGCCGCCCCGACCCACGCCGCGGAATGAAGCTCCAGTACTTCAGCTTGATCACGTCCAGAACCCCCTGCTCCATCCACTCGGGGTCCATGTACTGCGGATAGACGCAGAGCCTCTCCGTCAGCGCATACCCCTTCGGCGCCAGCTCCTTGCGCACCTGATGTGGACTGGGAAAAGCATGCTCGGGGGAGATGTGGTCCCCGTTGGCCGACAACCCCCCCAGGTCCGTCGCCCCCGCTTCGACCAGCTCCGACCACCAATCCGACAGGTTCGGCGGAATCTGCACCCCCACGTCCGGCATCAACCGCTTCGACTCCTGAATCAACCGCTTGATCTCCCCAATCCCAACCGGGCTCGCCCACTCTGGCATCGGCACCCCGCTCTCGTCCTGGGCGGGGCGGTTCGAGGGCGACGGGGACTCCCCCGGGGGAGACTTTGGGAGGGCACCGCTTCCGAAGCCCTGCTGCGTGCCAGCCGGACGGTCTCCACCGGGGGAGTCCCCGTCGCCCCCCCACCGCGCCCGCGCCGCCTCGGCAGCGATATCCGCAACCTCGGCGCCGTAGTAGCGCGGATGCGGGACGAAGTTCTGCAGGATGACCTCTTGGAGGTGGCCGTAGCGCTCGTGCAGCTCAGCCAGCGCTTCCAGGGATTCCACCCGCTCATCCTCTGTCTCGCCAATGCCAACGAGGATCCCGCTCGTGAAAGGGATCCTCAGCTCTCCAGCGGCCTCGATCATGGCCAAACGGGGCGCCGGGTGCTTGGTCGGCGAGCCGGCATGGACGGTCTCCATCAGCCGCTCGGAGATCGACTCCAGCATCAGGCCCTGGGAGGCGGTGACCTCGCGCAGACGAGCAAGGTCGCGCTTGTCGAGCACGCCGAGATTGGTGTGCGGCAGCATCCCCCGCTCCAGCGCCCGCTCGCATGCCCAGACGACGTAGGACGTGAAGTCCTCGTGGCCCCACTCGGCCAGCCGGGCGGCGACCACGGGGTTGACCTCGGGCCGCTCGCCGGTGAGGACGAGCAGCTCCTTGGTGTTGCGCTTTAGCGCCTCGTCGAGCTGCCGTTCGACCTCTGCGGGCGCGTGGACGTGCGCCCTATGCGTCGCGAACGCGCAGTACTTGCAGTAGCACTGGCAGGTGCGGGAAAGGGAGAGCGTGTAGTTACGGGAGAAGGTGACCCGGCGCACGCCGCCCACGCTACTGCAACCGCCGGGCCAGACAGGCCCGGCGGTTCACCGCTTGCTTAAGACGCGGGCTGGGTCGGGTTGTCCGGCTCGGCGCGTTTCTTGATCGGCGGCCGGACGTGCTCCGGCGGTTCGGTCGGCGGCAGGCCGCCGCGCTCCAGCACGAACTTGTAGACGGCCGCGGCTAGCAGGGCGCCGACGATGGGCCCGACCAGGTAAGGCCAGACGTCGCCGAAGGAGTTGCCGACGAGAGCGGGGCCAAACCAGCGAGCCGGGTTGAAGGAGCCGCCGGTCAGCGGGCCGCCGACCATGACGATGAAGCCCAGGGTGGTGCCGATCGCCAGCGGTGCCCACTCCTTCAGGCTCTTCTCGGAATAGACCGCGGCGAGGATGACGAGGACGAGGCAGAAGGTGCCGATCATCTCGACGATCGAGCCGGCGAAGTTGCCGGCGAGATAGCCGCTCACTTCGGCGGCGCCGTAATGGGTGGCACGACCCTCGTCGAGCAGCAACCCCTTGGTCAGCAGCGCGCCGAGCACCGCTCCGGAGAGCTGAGCCAGCATGTAGATGACGCCGTCGAGCGGCCTGATCCGTTTGATCACGATCGCCGCCAGCGTCACCGCCGGGTTGAAGTGACCGCCGCTGACGACGCCGAACATGACGATCAGCCCGAACAGCAGGAAGGCGTGGACGAGCCCGATAACCGCGAAGTCGGTGCCGAACTGGGCCTGGCTTCCCGTCGATAGGAACAGCGCCACGACACTGGTGATGAAAAAGACCAGCAAAAGGGTACCGATCAACTCAGCAAGATATGCGGCTAGACCTCGTTCCTGCACTTGTTCTCCTCCTCGATCCCGTGATCAGGTAAGCGGCGGCAGTCTACTCATAATCGCTCGATGGATTAGGTTCGCTGGCAGATGAGAGGGACTGTCGCGCTGCTGGCGGCCCTCCTCGCGCTTGCCGGCGTTGCCGGCTGCGGCGGGGATGGCGCGGAACCGGGCGTGCCGCAAGGCGCGACGCTCGTGCTCGATTTCACCCCCAACGCGGTCCACTCCGGGATCTACGCGGCTCTGGATCGCAGCTTCTACGACGAGGCCGGAGTCGACCTGACGGTTCGCCAGCCGGGCGAATCCAGCGACGCTCCGAAGCTGCTCGCGGCCGGCCGCACCGATTTCGCGATCCTCGACATCCACGACCTCGGGATCGCCCGCGAGAGCGGCCTCGACCTGGTCGGGGCGATGCCGATCGTGCAGCGGCCGCTGGCGGCCGTGATCGCCCCCGCCGACGGCCCCGTGCGCCGGCCCCGCGACCTCGCCGGGCGCACGGTCGGCGTCACCGGCCTGCCCTCCGACGAAGCCGTGGTCGACTCCGAGGTGGGCGCCAACGGCGGCGACCCCGCCCGGGTCAAGGCGGTGACGATCGGCTTCAACGCGGTCTCCTCGCTGGCGGCAGGCCAGGTCGACGCGGCGACCGGTTTCTGGAACTCCGAGGCCGTGGCCCTGCGGCGCGAGGGAATCCCGGTTCGCGTCTTCAAGGTCGACGACTACGGCGCCCCGCCCTACCCGGAGCTGGTCCTCGCCACCTCGCGCCGCACCCTGGAGCGTGACCCCGGCCTGGTGGCCGCCGTCGTAGCCGCGACCCGCCGCGGCTACGGCTTCGCCGAGCGCCACCCGACCGCGGCCCTCGACGACCTCCTCGCCGGCAATCCCGCGCTCGACCGCAGCGACCAGCAAGCCCAGCTCGAGGCTCTCCTTCCCGACCTACGCCCGGCCCCGTTCGACCGCGCGGTTCTGCGCGAATGGGCGGCCTGGGACCTCGAGCACGGCCTCCTCCAGCGCCCGCTCGACGTCGACGCGGCGTTCGACCTGGACGGCTAGCCGGGCCCCAAGAGGCGATCGGCCAGCTGCGGCAGTTCTCGCGCCAGGCGCGAGCGCGGCACGACGAGATCGATTCCAGCCGCCTCCGCCACGGCCCGGGTCTCGGCGTCGACGTGCGAGTAGTAGCCCAGAACCGGCACCCCCAGCCCGACCAGCGCCTCAGGGCTGCCGAGGTCGAGGTCGGCGACCACCAGCTCGACGCCGTCTAGAGGCGCCTGGCCCAGCGAAGCGGAGAGCGTCACCTCGTGGCCGGCGGCGGCCAGCGTCGCCTCGACCTTGCTGCCCAGCATCAGGTCGGCCGACAGCGCGACGACGCGAGCCACGGCTAGATCGAGCGGCGCTGGCGGAACTCTTCGCGCACGCTCTCCGGCCGGCCCCACATCTGCACGACCTCCGAGCGTCCCTCGCGCACCTCGGCGACCGCCAGCTCGCCGGCGACGCCGTCGCGGTCGAGCTTCCCCAGCACGCCCTTGACCGTCTCCGCCGCGGCCGCGTGGCCGAAGCTGTGGGCGACCAACAGCCGCCAGTGCCGCTCCCGCGGATGGTTGTAGACCTGAGCGTTGACCTGGCTCAGCGCG
>Ga0193706_1000394_pt1 | contig 25996 bp, 22 predicted proteins | sample U3c1metaG_FD_160130 | JGI IMG/M metagenome (GOLD analysis project Ga0193706, IMG submission 160130) | Soil microbial communities from a riparian zone of the East river system, Colorado, United States - U3c1 | ecosystem: Environmental > Terrestrial > Soil > Riparian zone | place: USA: East River... | reverse complement strand
TCCCAGCACCTACCCCAGGAGACGCGAGCGCCTTTCGCGCGTGCGATGCTCGTCACTTCCGAGGCGAGCCGCGTCTTTCCGATTCCTGGTTCCCCGGTAAATAGGTAGAGAGCGCCTCCGGTCGCGATCCGCGACAGTGCAGCCCCCAGCTCCGCAAGCTCTGCATCTCGTCCGACGAGCACGACACAAGTTAGACCTGAGGACGATCCAACGACTAGCGATTCGTGAGGGTTCCCCCCGATTGCGCGCGACGCGCCTCAGTATCGAAGACCCGCCGTCCACGGCTTCGGCGATGGCTGATCGTCGCTCGCCGTCCATTCCTGTGCGAGCAACGAGGTCGCGCGCCCTGTGCTCACGCCTCCTGAATGCGAAGGATGTCCCAGCGATGCGATCCGGGCACGATGAGAGGCCCAATTTCCCGCTGAAACTCGGCCATTCTCGGATCGCCGAGCTTCGCCCAGGTGGCTTCGAGCGCGGCCAAACTCGCGAATCGATGATTCAGCTCGACGCGTGACTCGGGTACGCCGATCGATCCGATCAGCACTTCCGGTTTCGGGAAACCGAGGTCCCGCTCCATGGATTCCCACTTCTTCATGACCTTGAGAAGGTCCGCCTTCTTTCCAAAGTGAACGTCGAACGAGAAACGCGCAATCATCGCCATGGGAGTTCTCCTTGAGGTTGCGTTTGCGTTTGGTGCGCCGCCGTACTTTGCGTACTCAGCCGTCAGTTTACCCCGACATTGGTTTTACTACGCATTCATTGACGCCCCGGTTTCGCTCTTTCCGCACGTCCTCGCGCCGTGTCGCTCAGCTACGATCGTCCGAGCGGCGTGAGCTCGCTGGTGCGCATGCTCCTCATGGGTGAGCTCGTTCTTCGCGGATGCGGCCCGGAATCTGCCTGTATCGATCGCAGAATTGGAGGTGACGATATGGCGAGTGAAAATGAAACAGTCCGTGGCGGCTCTCTCTCGGCGGGAGGTGACGTTCTTTCGTACCCGCCCGCAAAGATGAGCTGGGGCGCCATCTTTGGCGGCGCCGTCGCGGCGCTCGGCGTCTGGATGATGCTGTACGCGCTCGGTCTTGCGCTCGGGCTCTCGTCGCTCGATCCACATGATCCGAGTACGCTCAAATCTTCCGGCGCTTTCACCGGAATCTGGGGGCTCATCACGCCGCTCGCCGCCCTCTTCGTCGGAGGCATGGTTGCGGGGCGTGGGGCCGGCATCGTGACGAAAATGGGCGGCGCAATCCACGGCTTGGTGGTGTGGGGGCTGACGACGGTTGCGGGCGTTTGGCTTCTCGTCAACATCGTCACCGCCATGGTCGGCGGCGTCGCCGCAGTGGGCAAGACCGCCGTACAGGCAGGCACCGGCGTGGCGATGGGTGCAGCTCAAAATAGCGATCAGGTCGGGAGAGTGGCGGGAGGCTTTGGCCTCGACGTCGACGATGCACTCCGACCTATCAACCAGCGACTTCACGCGGAAGGCAAGCCGACCGTCAACGCCGATCAGCTCCGAGCGGCGGCCAGCAACGTCGTACAGCAGGGGTGGGCGCAAGGACGCGTCGATCGTTCGCTGCTCATTAGCGGCATTACGCAAAACACCGCACTGTCGCGAGCCGATGCCGAACAGATCGCGACGGGTATCGAGACGCAGTTCAGTACGGCCAGGGCAAATATCGGCGACAAGCTGTCGGGCGCCGCCCAGTCCGTACAGACCGGTGCGCTGCAGGCAGCCGAGACGACAGGCAAGGCGTTCTGGGGCATCTTCGGCGCGCTGTTTCTCGGACTCGCTTCTTCGATCGCGGGTGCGACAGCCGGCGTCTCGAAGCGCCAACGCATTTGGGCCGAGCGACCCGCGCCCCCGCGGGACCTCACTCCGCTCTCGACGTGATGAGAGTTGTCCTGTGCGATGACGCGCCTCCGGCCCGCCTCTTTCCAATCTAAGAGGCGGGCCGGAAGTGCGAACCGGCCGTTACACGAGCGCGTCGAGACGCGCCCGACTGTGCGCACAATGTCGCTCGGTCACCGCGTTGACGCGCGACGCGGAGAGCACGCCATAGCGCTCCGTTGCCGCACACGTCACTTCGGTGACACCAGCAACTTCCGCGTTGCGCAGAGACCGGACCGCGCCGTGCGCTTCGTCGCCACCGCGGTCGACGGCCCAGCGCAAGATGCTCCATGCGAGCTCGGCGTGCCGGGCTTCGTCGCACGCGATGGTACGGCGAGCGCCCTGCCCTGCCGGATCGGTCGCAAGCTGCGCGGCGCGCGCGGCGCGGCTGGCCGCAACGCCCTCCCCGAGGCAGCCGTCGAGCCAGCTTTCGGTCGCGAGCCGCACGAGTCCCGCGGTTCCTGTGAGCGGAGGGCGCCCCGGCGCGTCGGGAAGGGTCGGCACGACGCGGACGCCGAGATAGCGCGACGCTACGTCCGCGCATAGAAACGCGTGCCTCATCTCGTCTTCGGCCGCCGCCAGCGCGCGCTCCACCAAGGCATCCGGTGCATCGTGCGCTAGGAGCTCGGCTGCGAGCTGTAGGAACGCGGGTACGGAAGCGCATTCGTGTTGCGCAGCGCTCGCCCAGCTCGCCCCCGCGAGAAGAACGGCATCGTCATCCGGCACTGCACCGCCACCGGACCCATGGAGAGGGGCGCTCACCTCGGCCATGCCCGACGGCGTACGAAGCGGCCGCCCCTCCACGCAATAACCAGGTCCCCCGTAGGTCGCGAGGTAGCGAGCGCCTCCCGTCAGCGCGTAGTCCTCTTGCAGCCATTGGGCTCGAAGCGAAACATTGAAAATAGCGATCTCTGGCGTGATCCCTGTGTGAATCGCGAAGCCTGGCCGGCTTCCGAATCGATAGGTTGCTCCGAGCTCGCCGGTGAGAGCGGTCGAGGATGACACCGATAGTTCTCCGCCACCTTGCAAGGCGAGCGTGACTCGTGGCTCGTCGAGATTGACGGCTGCAAGCTGGACCAAGGGTCCCATCCCCGAGCGAGCTGTACTCGAGCATCCGCGCCCCTCGAAACGATAGGTGGCGAACGTCTCGAGTCCCCATTCGACCCCGGTTCGGGTCCCGAATGAATACCCGACGAAGACACCAACGCCGGGAATCCAGGCATCCGTGCTCTGCGCCACGGCGGGCGTGGCGAACAGTGCGCTCGAGGCGGCCGTCAGAAAAGCCAGTCGCCGCAGCAGATGCGTTCGCTGGTGGCTGCCTAAGGAAGATAGGCGGGAGCGTCGCGGCATCGTGATTCAGAATAGCGAACGGCAGGCGCCCCGCCAACTTTTGCACCGCCTAGAAACGAAGCGTCGGCGGCGCCATGTCGTAGGCCTCGGCGTAATCGGCTACCGCGGCTTCGATCACGAGGCGGGCGTGCTCGCGATCGTACACGTCGACGATGGAGACGCGATTTTCCGCGCCGGGGATCAGTTTGTAGGTGGTGAAGTAGTGGACAAGGCGGTCCACCAATACTTTTGGCACGCTCGCCAGCTCTTGCACCGCGTCCCAGAACGGATCATTGTCGAGCACGGCCACGATCTTGTCGTCTGCCTCGCCATCGTCGATCATTTTGATGCCGCCCACGACGCGCGCGCTCAAGAGGATTTCGGAGCGCGTGATAGGCCTCTCGCTGATGACGCAGATGTCGAGCGGATCGCCGTCTGCACGATCGACGCCGTCGGGCGAAAGCGCCGCGACGCGCGCCGCGCAGTACGTACGCGGGATAAAGCCATAGAGCGTCGGCGGCTGCGCCGAGCCGCGCTGGGGGCGGTCGAGACGGAGGTATCCCGTCGCCTTGTCGATCTCGTACTTCATCGTGTCAAAAGGCGTGATCTCGACGTAAGCGTTGACGACCGCGGGGGCCATCTTGCCCGTCTCGAGCCCGTGCCAGGGGTGAGGCCGAAACCGGAAGAACGGAGGAGGAGGGAGCGTCATGGGGCGCGCAGCCTAGTACAGCTTTGCAGCGAGCGCGCGCTGGTAACGATGCGTGTTTTTCGTCTCTGGCCCGTCGCGACCGTGCCGCCGCCCGCGAGACGCCGGACGCTATACGGCGGCGTTTGCCTTGATCGTGGACCGTGATAGGCACAACACGGAGAAAGATCGGCGATGGCGCATTTTTTCAAAGGTCCGGGCATGGACGCTACCGGATACGACAAGGGAGTGAACAAGCAGACCCTCCTACGCGATCGCGTCGCGGAGATCGCGCTGTGGGGTGGCGACATCGATGGCTCGCCGCTGCGGGTCCTCGTGAACAACTCCGGTATCGTCTCCTTCGAGGAGCAGAAGGCTGCCGACAAGGACGTTCGGGTCTTCCGTTTGAAAGGGCTCGGTCCCGGCTACAGCATGCTCGAGGCAAAGAATCGCCAAGGCAGCGTGTGGGCCTACATGCAGGTGCAGGTTTCCAGCGGCGTTGGCTCGAAGATGTCACCGACAGAGCGCGTTGCAGAGGCGATGCGCCGTTCTCTTCCGCTCTTACCGCAAGAGGCCGTAGCGTTCGTCGAAGCACTCATCTCGCCCCAGTCGATCCTCATTGTCACGGGTACGCTGACGCTGTGGGCAGGTTCTCATCTCTTCGGCGTGGGAGAGATTGTCGACATCGTCCTGCTCGTCGTCGGCGGGCTCTTGCTCGGAAAGTCGATTTTGGATCTCGGAGAAGAGATCTGGCAATTTGCGACCCTGACCATCAACGGCACGACCGACCGCGAGCTCGACGAAGCGGCGCAGCATTTCGCCAAGGCGGTCGTCGTCGCCGGCGTCGACATCATCACCGCGATTTTCTTGCGGCGCAGCCTGCGTGACGTGCGCGCTCGCGTGCCGCAGCCCCGCGAACGAGGGCTTCTGCAAGTGGGGCCTCCACCCGAAGTGAAGCCTGGTCAGCTTTTTTATCGCCCCAAAGTGAGCCGGCCGGCCACCCTGCCGAAGGGCACCCTCGGATATTGCGACTGGTACGGCGACGTCTACGTGGCGCGCGCGCAAAGTCTCACCGAACAGCAAGTCACACTTTTCCACGAGTCCGTGCACTCGTTCTTCTCGCCGAAGTTCAAATATTTTCGGCAACTTCGGGCAAGGCTGAAGGCGTCGGCCTATTGGAGATCCGCGCTCCTCAGGTACCTCGAGGAAACGCTTGCCGAAGGTTTTGGTCAGTTCAGAGTGCGCGGCCTCGTGCATGCCCTCAAGGCGGTGACCTTTCCCATTGGTCCTCCTCCGTATGGGTACGTCACCCTTTCGCAGCTCGCAGCCGAGGGAAACGCCATCGGTTCGATCATGCTCGGCGGACTCCTTTTTCATGTGGCCGTCTCGAGCGCGCCGCCGAGCGGCCTCCCGCCGACGACACAATGACGAAGGACGAAGCGCTCGAGTTGGCGCGGCGCACGGCGCAGGCCGAACAATGGCCTTTTTTGGAGCCTTTCTCGATCAAGTACCAGAAGGGGTGGTTCGGTCGCCCAGGTCACTGGTTCATTCGAACGAACATCAACGTGATCGGAAATACCGTCAGCATCACGATCCACGACGGCACGGGCAGCGTCGTGAAAAAAGAGTTCTTCTGCTTTCCACGGTGAAAGCGAGACCGCTGAAGTTGTCTTCTCGGCGGCTGTAACGGGCGGCATCGGCGAGAGCCGACAAATCGTCGCTCGAAGCGTCGTCCAATGAGCGGCCGACCGCGCTGCTCGGCCTGCCGCAAAATCGCAGCAAAGTGACCGGCGGCGCGCTCTGCCGTCCAGTTGGTCGTAGGTGATGCGCTCTTCGTCGGTGGCCGTGCGGTAGGCCGGTGCGCAGCCATTGCAGACGGAGGCGCCTCGACGTGCAAAAACGGTGAGTCGTCGACGTCCTGCATCGATGGTCGAGCTGGAACCGGCGTCGAGGCGCCAGTCTCCCCCGTGGAATCGATGTCCCGAATGACGACCTCCTATCGGCAGCCTTGCGAAGGTACTGAGGAACACGTCTTGCGTGAGAGTCTTCGGCCTCACCGGCGGGCCCGAGCCCGCGCTCGAGCAACCTAAAGACCATCGGCGCATGGCGTCGCCAAATCTCGCGCGCAGCCCAGCCTTCGCCACGTCCAAAAGCGCGCACGAGCTCGGTGTCGGCGGAACCAGCGCGACCGGCGGAACCGCTGGTACGACTGCGACCGGCGGAACCGCTGGAAAGGCAGGGGCCAGCGGAAGCAGCGGCGCAGCGGGAAAGGGCGGCAGGCCGGAACGAGTGTCGATTCGGGCTCTCCCATGGACGCCGCAGCGGACATCTCCACGCCTCCGCCCGGCATGTGCGGAGACGCTTCGACGGGCACCGGCTCTTCTTTTCCGCCACTGACGAGCTACACCGCAAAAGACGGCGGGTATGGTCCCGCGTGACGACGCGCAATACGGGCGACGGAGGTCTTGGAACCGATCCCGACGGGGGTGCCAACAAGGTCGCCATTTTCCGCCCTGCCGCCGCCAAATACGGACAAGGCGGCGTGACGCATCCGATCATCGTTTGGGGCAATGGGTCGACCAATACCGTCGACATCTGGCAAGGCTTCCTGGCGCGCGTCGCCACGTATGGCTTCGTCGTTGTCGCGCCAGAGCAAACCCAAGTGACGGCCGACCATATGAACAAGGCCATCGATTACGTGCTCCGCTTGGCGAATGATCCGACGAGCGGAGACAGCGGGAAGATCGACACGACCAAGATCGGCTCCACGGGATATTCACGCGGCGGCGGCGGAGCGATCAGTGTCGGCAGCAACGCCCGCATCACATCGACCTTCTTCTTCGCGTCCAACGGCAGCGTCAAGAACCTCAAAGCCCCCTGGGGCGTCATCGGCGGCGACATGGACACGACATTCGACTGGACGGCCATCAGCACCTCGGTGACGAGTTCGACCCAGCCGGCGTTTGGCGCTGTCCTCATCGGCATCGATCACAATCGCGTCGCCGGCAATGCCAAAGCACAGGAAGGGTACATTGCGTGGATGCGTCGGCGCTTCATGGGCGACAAGGCTGGTCACGACGTGTTCGTCGGACCCAGCTGCCAAATCTGCGCTGACACTGCGACTTTCGCGGGCTTCGTCAAAACGCCGACGTTCGACTCTCTCTAATCTGCGCTCAATGCAAGGTCCACCACGGCGACGCGAACACGACCGTGCCGCAATCCGGCGGGAGGACCTTCGGCGACACGCGTCGTGCGTCGATGATCGCGTCGATGTTCCGGTCCCGCGGTTCGATGCTTGCCTCGACGGAAGATGCGGTCTCACCGTGGCCCGGTCGCACGTCGCGGCGCCCGTCGTCGCGCGATCAGTGCTTCATCTCAGCTTCGCGGGTAGAGCCGGGCGGTAAGGGGTGATGCTCCGGTGGCTTTCGCGCCGCGCGCAGCAACGAGGCTACGATCGAACCCCCGAGGAGTAGCGCGATGACGCCGAGTGAAATCGCGATGGGGATCTTGAAGACTCCCGCGATGAGCATCTTCACGCCAACGAACGAGAGGACGAGCGATAGACCGACATTCAGATAAGTGAATTTTCCCATGATTCCGGCGAGCGCGAAGTAGATTGCTCTCAGGCCGAGAATTGCAAAGATGTTGGACGTGTAGACAATGAAAGGGTCGCCCGTCACCGCGAAGATGGCGGGGATGGAGTCGACCGCAAAGACGATATCCGTGGCTTCGATCGCGACGAGCACCAGTAAGAGTGGCGTCGCATATCGTTTGCCCCCCTCGACGACGGTAAAGTGCCCGCCCCGGTATTCGTCGATCGATGGCACGATCCTGCTAAAAAGTCGAAAGAGCGGGTTCTGTCGCGGATCCACCTGCGTCCCCTGCTGCACCATCAACTTGATTCCGGTAAAGACGAGGAACGCGCCGAAGACATACGAAATCCAGTGGAACCGTTGCAGGAGTGCCGCGCCGAAAACGATGAAGATGGCGCGCATGACGAGCGCGCCGAGAATCCCCCAAAACAGCGCGCGGTGCTGAAACTTGGCGGGCACCGAGAAGGCCGAGAAGATGACGATGAAGACGAAGATGTTGTCGACCGACAGCGCTTTTTCTATCAAGTACCCGGTCAGAAACTCGAGCGCGCGTTCCGGTCCGAAGAAGACGTACACTCCCGCATTGAAGACGAGCGCGAGCGAAACCCAGAACGCTGTCCAGCCGAGCGCCTCGCGGATTCGGACTTCGTGGGCCTTGCGGTGGAAGACGCCGAGGTCGAGCACCAGCATGGTAAGGACGAATGCCGTGAACCCAACCCACAGAGCCGGCGAACCGACGCTCTGCATATTCAAATATGACCTCCCTGACGTGCGTCGCCCGTGTTCGTCGGCGCAGGACGAGTCGGTTGTGCGAAGCTCATCGAAGCGGCCCGACGCAGATGCGAATCGCGAACATCAAGCCGGAAACCTAGCAACCATGCATCGAAGCGCAATCGAGCTCTCGGCTGCGCCAAGCCGATCTGATCTGCGCCGTGCACTGTTTCTATGCACCGCGGTGGTGTTGCGTTCATCGGCCGGCCGAAAGTCCGGGCCCGAGAGAACCTGCGGGCGGACGAGCAGTGCGATCAGGCAGCTATCGATGAACATCGCGCACAAGCCCACTTCGTGACTACCTCTCGCGGGCAGGAGCGTGCCCGCCCTTATCGTCAATCGTCCGCTGTCGTGATGCGCCGTGTGCGGCGAGGCGTGATCGGACCGCATAAAAAATGCTGGCGACCAACAGCGTGGTCACCAAGGCCGCCCATTCGGTTTGCGTGATCGAAGTCAATAGCCAAGCAATCAGCCCTACCGTCAACATCGGCACGAGCGCCCCGCCCGGCACGCGGAACGGCGTGGTGCCTTCGTGGCGTACGTCGCGACGGCGAAGCACGAGGGTCGCCACGGCGACGGCTCCGTACAGAAGCAGCGCCGATAGATTGGCGATGATCGCCAGTTGCTCGAACGAGTTGAACACGGCGAGCGTGGTCACGAGCAGCGATTGCACCACGATGGCAACATGCGGCGTGCGGAAGCGGACATGAATCGCGCCGAGCGATTTCGGCAGCAATCCCTCGTCGGCAAACTTCCACAATGCGCGCGGCGCCGCCAATGTCATCCCGCTCAGGTATCCGAACATCGAGATGCTCGCGCCAATGATCAGTAAGAGGTAGCCGGGCGTACCGAGAAAACGTTGGGCGGCAACCGCGAGTGGCGCGATGGTCGCCGTGGCCAAGCGCGGGCCCAAGAGGCCAGCAGCGACGAGGTGGATACATAAGTACAGCACCGTCACGCCGATCATCGCCAGCGCCAGCGCACGCGGTACGGCGCGAACGGGATCCTTCACCTCGCCGCTCGGCACGAGCGCGGTCTCGACGCCCATGAAGGCGAAGATCAGGATCGTCGCGGCGCGGGCCAGGTCGCTGGCCGGCGGCGCCGATTCGATGACCAGATTGCTCCGCTCGACGAAGAACACGCCGACGCCGACGAAGACCAGCAGCGGCAAGAGCTTGGCGATGCTGGCGATCATGACCAGCCGCGCGCCTTGTTCGACTCCGCGAATGTTCACCGTTGCAAGAAGCACGAACGTACCGACGATGACGGGCGTTCGAATCGCCGGCAAACCCGCGAGCGCCGCCAATCCCTCGGCAAAGGCCGAGCCGACACCAGCTACCGCCGTCGTGCCGATCATCCAAAGCAACACGCCCGCCAGAAAGCCGGAGTAGCGGCCATAGGCTGCCTCGACGTAGGCATAAGGACCTCCGGTCCGCGGCACCCGGCTACCAACCTCGGCAAAACAAAGGACCACGCATCCGATCACGGCCGCGCAGATGAGATAAACGAAAGGCGCCGCGCTGCCGGCCGCTGCCGCCGCTCCCGATGGCAAACGGAAAATGCCGCCGCCGACCGTACAGTTGAAGATCGCCGCCCCCAGGCCAAGCACCCCCACGGCGCGCAGAAACGTGGGGGAGGATGTCGTGTCGGTCATTGCTTTACCGGCGCCTCGTCGATCGGCTCGCGTGCGCAGATGTGCTGGTAGTGGTACGCGGAACAGGTGTAACGGGCGCGCTGACCGCACGCTTCGACATCGTACGTGCCGTCGCTGAGCTCCGGACGCGAGTTGAGCACGACCTGTTGTTCCGGGCACTTGAACTCGTGGCTGGCCCGGGTGCGTGCGAGGGACTCGAGCGTCACGCAGGAAGACGAGAGGAGGAACAGGAGCACAAGGGAACACCGTTGAATCGTCGTCTTCACGAAGCCTCCGGTATCACGATAGGGATGCGACCGCCAACGCGGCCGTGGCACGCCGACCAGGAATCCACGCCTGCGGAGAGCGACCTCTTCGCCCATAATGGCTCTATCGATTTCGTTGCGTATGGCCATATCCTGAATCCATATTGCGGGCCATCATCGCCATATGAACGGCGCTGCTTGGCTCGGTGGCATCGCGGCGGCCGGCCTGCTCGCCGTCACGGTGCATCTCGCCATGTCAAACCATGCCCGCACGCAACCCCTGCCGATCGTCGAGCTTCGGCAATACCAGCTCCACCCCGGGAAACGAGACGTCCTCATCGACCTTTTCGAACGCGAGTTCGTGGAGAGCCAGGAGGTCCTAGGCATGACTATCATCGGGACGTTCCGGGATCTCGACGCTCCCGACCGGTTCGTCTGGATGCGAGGGTTCAGCGATATGGCATCGCGGGCGACGGCCCTTGACGCGTTCTACTCCGGTCGCGTCTGGCAAGCGCACCGCAACGCCGCAAACGCCACGATGCTCGACAGCGACAACGTCTTGTTGCTACGGGTCGTCCGCGCGGGACCCGGTTTCTCGTCAGGCGAGCGAAAGAGGCCGCCGCACGGCGCGTCGGCGATTCCGCCGAGCCTCGTCGTCGCCAACATCTACTACTTCGCTTCCGACGTCGGGCCGCCGTTCATCGAGTTCTTCGAGCGCGTCGTCTCCCCCGCCCTCCTGGCCGCGGACATTCTCGTCCGCGCGACGTACGTCAGCGAAACCCGTCCCAACAACTTCCCTCGCCTGCCCATCCGGGAAAACGAGCGTGCGTTCGTCTGGTTTTCCGGTCATCGCGACGCACAGGCGTACGCACAGTCCCTGGCCCGCCTCCGCCAATCCGCCGAGTGGGCCCGGGTTCGCGAGCATCTGCGTTCCATGCTGATACGCGACCCCGAAGTCCATCGGCTCGAGCCAACCCCGCGATCGGCGCTCGCAGATTGATTCCACCAGCGACCCTGCGGCCGCACGCGCATGGAGAGCACAGGGCTATCGGGCAGTGGACGAGCGCCGAGCCATCAAGACGCTCCTGCGCACGTGGCTCTCTTCGCAGGCACTGCTGCCTACTGGTATGATCGGTGGGCCAGATCGAAGCCGCTTGGAGTTGCCCCAGCAGCATCCAGTTCGGCTTGAAGCGCGAGGCGAACGAGCACGGATTCCACCACGCTCCGTGTGCCCACGGTCTGTGTGCCAAGCCACGAATGACAATCGCTATGTTAGCTTTAGCATGTTATGGCCCGATCCCGCGAAGCGTCGCGCGACGTATGAAGACGTACTTCGCGCGCCCAAGCACATGGTTGCCGAGATCATTGACGGCGAGCTGTTGCTCCAACCGCGGCCCTCGAAGCCACACGCCCTGACGGCGACCATTCTTATCGAGGAGCTCGCCCCTCCGTTTCGGCGCGGGCCATGATCGCGCCTTGCGTGCACGCCGTCCTTTGCGCATGCTTCGCCGGCGAGCGACACGGGAATGCCGACTCAAATCACGACCGAGCGTTTGGTCCTTCGGCCTTTCGAGATCGACGATGTCGAAGACGCGCTGGCCTATCGCGATGATGTCGAGTTCGCGCGGTTCTTACCGCACATTCCGCAGCCGTTCACGCGCCGCGACGCCGAAGCGTTTGTCTCCACGAACATGACGGAGCCGTGGGATAGGTCGCCGACCTTCGCCGTTGTGTTTGAAGGGCGCGTGATCGGCACGGTGAACTTCGAAGTCGATGTGATGACACGCACGGCGAAGATCGGTTACGCCATCGGGCGGGCGTGGTGGGGGCGCGGTATCGCGGTGGAGGCCGCGCGCGCCGCGATGGCTTGGGCGACCGAAGCATTCAATCTCGTGCGCGTGTGTGCCTCGACCGAGCTGCCGCATGTTCGATCGCAACGCGTCCTGGAGAAGCTCGGCATGCGCCGCGAGAGCGTGCGGGTGACCGATCACGTCGGACGTGATGGCAAGACCGTCGACTCAGTCCTGTACGGGCTCGACATACGGTCGCGCGTACCGAAATAGGCATCGCTGCCCAAGTGCCGAGGCCTCGCGTGTCGTAAGGGGGCGGAGGAGACGTGCACTGCTTGAGCCGCATGGCATGTGAAGGTACGGCGGTAGCCTTGAGCTCATAGCGACTGCCGATGGTAGACACCATTCACCCAATCCATTGTGAAGTTGTGTGAAAAAAACGTGTGAAGTTCGACGATCCTTGAAGAAAGTAGCGAGGGCATTGCGCGTGTCTAAATAACGGAGTACACGCTCCGTAATGTCGCGCCCGCAGAGCATCACCGATGACGAGATCCTGGCCGCGGCGCGGGCCGTGTTCTTGGATAGGGGAATCGCTGCGACCGTCGAGGACGTGGCGGCACGCTGCGGCGTCGGCGAGGCTACGGTGTTCCGGCACTTCCCGACGAAACAAGCTCTTTTTTTGGCCGCGATGGACACCGCCGGCGAGCCCGAGTGGGTGCAGACCCTTCGCGAACGCACCAAAGGCGACGACATCCGCATCACCTTGACCGGCCTCGCCAAGGACATCCTCGGCTTTGGGCGCAAGATGATTCCTCTCTTCGTTATGAAGAGGTCGAATCCTGCCATGACGGATCGCGGGCCGCCCCCGGCGCGCTTGCTCGGCACATTGCAGGGCCTGACGGAGTTCTTCCAGTTTGAGATCCGCGCCGGCCGCATCACGGCGCGAGACCCGCGCGTCGCGGCGCGGATTTGGATGGGCTCCCTGCAGCACTACGTGATGTTCGAATTCTTCACCCAATCAGCCGATACACTCTCCACCGACGAGTTCATCGCCGGATTGGTCGACATGTTCGTCGCACCTCGCCGCGGCGGTGCACCCCCTGTGCCCGCGCGAGAACTGAATCAACCTCGCCACGCAAGGGTGAGAAAAAAGAAGGAATGAATATTCCGGAGCCATGACTCCGTAATGTGACGCTCTTGCCATCCCGTTACACCGAACGAAGGAGAATGCCGATGTACGTTGGCGGTAGCCTCAGGCGGGCCCTATGGGCACTTGCGATCGCTCTTATCCTGGCCTGGGTTACGCCCGCCCGCGCCGAGAAGCGTCTCACCCTCGAGGAGGCGCTCACCATGGCCAAGGCACAAAACCGCGATCTGCGCGTCGCGCGCGCCCGTCTCGAGCAATCGGCGACCGGCATCGAGCAGGCGTGGGTGGCTCTCTTGCCGCAGGTCAGCGCACAAGGGAAGTACACGCACAACTACAAGGAAGTCGCGCTCGATCTCGGACAGATGAACCAGGGCGTGACGGGGCTGGCCGAGGCAATCAAATCAGGCTCCCCCGATCCTGGGCAGATTGCCGCGATCGATGCGTTCGAACAGCGGCTCCGCTCTGCGAGTTTAGGACAAGCGCCGATCGTGATTCAAAAAGGAGAGCAGCTCGATTTCGCCCTTAGCACCGTTATTCCCATCGTCGTCCCCTCCGCGTACAACGCGCTGCAGGCCGCCAAGGGTACGCACCGCTCGAATGGGGCCAACTTCGAGGCAACCGAAGCATCGGTGCTGCTCTCGGTGGCGAGGGCGTACTTCGCGGCGGCGGGCACCGACGAGCTCGTGGTCGCTCGCGAGAATGCCGTCGTAGTGGCAAGCGAAACGTTCGACAAAGCCAAGGCACGCGTCGATGCGGGCGTCGTGAACCGGGTGGAGATGATGCGCGCCCAAGTGGCGCTCGTACGCGCCGAGCAGAATCGAGCCGAGGCCAAGAACACGCGGACGACGGCTTATCGTTCGCTCGCCACCTTGCTCGGCTCGCACGAGCCATGGAAGGTCGCGCCGAGCGACGAATTGAACCCCCTCGAAACTCCTGCGGAGCGTCTGGTCGTGGGAGCGCGCTCGTTGCGTCCCGAGTTCGCGGGCTACCGTCATGCTATCGATGCCGCGGACTCCACGGCGCGATCGGCAGCTCTTCGCTGGGCCCCGAGCCTGTCGGCTTTCGGCAACGTGCGCGCATTCAATTACGCCGGTTTCGCGGGGGACAAATACGCCTGGGCCGTCGGCGGGCAACTCGATTGGGTGCTCTATGACGGAGGTGCGCGCGATGCGCAGCGCCACCTGGCGAGCGCGCAAGAGCGGGAGAATCAAGCGCGGCTCGACCTTCTCGAAGACACCGTGACCGACGAGATTCTGCAAGCGCATGGTACGCGCGAAACCAAGCGTCTCGCCGTCGACGCCGCCACGCGTTCGCTCGAGCTGTCGCGCGAAGCGTTGCGACTCGTGCGCGCCCAGTACGACGCGGGTACCGCGCAGCAGCTGGATGTTTTGCAGGCGCAGGACTCGCTCGTGGTCGCGGAGGTATCGGTGGCGCAGGCGCGTTTCGATCTCGCGCTCGCCGAGGTGGAGCTCAAACGTGCAGCCGGCATCTTCCCGAACGAAAGGAGCGCGCGATGAGCGCTGAGCCGAAAAAACCCGTGGTGGGTACGAGGGGCAAAGTCGTCCTGGTCCTCGCTCTCTTGGGCGTCCTCTACGGCGGGTACCGCTTTTATCTCTTCCGCAAACCGTACGAATGGAGCGGCACGGTCGAGGCGCGCACGATTTCCGTGGGATCGCGCGCCGGAGGGCGCGTCAAAGAGGTGCTGGTCAAAGAAGGGGCTCGCGTTGCCAAGGGTGAGTCGCTCGTCACGCTCGAGCCGGCCGATTGGCCAGCTCAGCTCATGCAGGCCGAAGCGCAGCTCGCGCAAGCGCAGGCGAACCTCGACAAGCTGAAGCAAGGAGCGCGGCCCGAGGAAATCGAGCAAGCGCGCGCCCGCGCTGTCACCGCCAAGGCCGCGTTCGAGCAAGCGCGCGCAGGCTCCCGCCCGGAGCAGGTTGCGGCGGCCGAATCAAGGCTGGCGGTGCAGGAGCTCGCGGTGCAAAAAGTCGAGCTCGAGGCCCAGCGCATGGCCAAGCTCGATCAAGCGGGAGCCGCAGTGCCCGCCGAAGTCGACAACGCCAAAATCTCGGTTCAAGCGGCCATCGCCCAGCGCGACGCGACCAAGCAGCAGCTCGAGGAGCTGCGCCACGGTTCGCGTCGCGAGGAGCTCGACCAGGCACGAGGTCGTCAAGCGGAGCAAATAGCCTCGGAGAAGCTGGTGGCCGCGGGGTCGCGCACGGAAGACATCCGCGTCGCGGCCGCGCAGGTGGATGCGGCGCGAGGCCACGTCGATCAGATCAAGTCCATGATCGACGAGCTTGCCGTGCGCGCGCCGCTCGCTACTCGAGTGGAAGCGCTCGATCTGCGGCCCGGTGACATCCTCGCGCCGAACGCGATCGCCGCGGTTCTGCTCGAGGAAAACCAGCTCTACCTGCGCATCTACGTTCCCGAAACGCTGCTCGGGCGCATCAAAATCGGCCAAGAAGTATCGATCAGCGTCGATTCGTTTCCGCACCAATCGTTTCGCGGTGTCGTCGAGCACATCAACGCCGTCGGCGAATATTCCCCGCGCAACCTACAGACGGCCGACGAACGCGCCGACCAGGTTTTTGCCACGCGCGTCGGATTGAAGACCGGTTTCGACGAGCTTCGCGCCGGAATGGCGGCGTTCATCCAGGTGCCCAAGTGAGCCGCGAAGCTGCCATCCTGGTCAGCGGCGTGTCGCGTAAATTCGACGATTCCTATGCGCTTCGCGACGTCTCTCTGTCGGTGAGCCCGGGAATGGTTTACGGCCTGCTCGGGCCGAACGGCTCCGGCAAATCGACGCTCATCCGCATCCTATGCGGCCTTTTGGCGCCGACCGAGGGGCACGCCAGCGTGCTCGGCCTCGACGTGGTCGAAAAGGGTGAAGAGATTCGCCGGCAGATTGGGTACATGAGCCAGAAGTTCTCCCTCTACCCCGACCTCACCGTGATCGAGAACTTGGATTTTTATGCCGAGATCTACGGCCTCAAAGACGACCGCCTGCGCCAGCGTCGCGAAGCGGCGATCGAGCTGACGCACATCGGTCCTTACGTCGACCGCCCCGCCGCCCAACTGTCCGGCGGGTGGAAGCAGCGGCTCGCGCTCGGCGCCGCGCTCATGCACGAGCCGCGCGTCGTCTTTCTCGACGAACCGACGGCCGGCATCGATCCCGTCGCGCGCCGCGAGCTCTGGGACGTGCTTTTTGAGCTCGCCGCGCAAGGCGTCACGTTGCTCGTCACGACGCACTACATGGACGAAGCCGAGCGCTGCGGCGAAGTGGGCTACATCTACCTTTCGCGCATGCTCGTCACGGGCACGCCCGACGATCTCAAGGCATTGCCCGCCGTCAATCATCCCGGAACACGCCGCCTCGAAATCGAAACGCCGGGCACGGCGCGCGCGCTCGCGTGGCTACGCGATGAACCGTTTTGCCGAGGCGCCACCATCTTCGGGCAAGCCGTGCACTCCGAAATCGACAATGGAACCTCCGACGCGGAGCTCGCCGACCGTTTGAAGGCCGCGGGGTTCACCCAGGCGCAAATGCGCACCATCGCTCCTTCGCTCGAGGATGTCTTCGTGACGCTCACCGAAGAAGCCGCGGCAAAACGCACTGGAGGCGCCTCATGAGCGCCATGACGGCCTCGTTTCGCGCGGTCTTTCGCAAAGAGGTTCTCCACATCCGCCGTAACCGCGCGGTGGCCTTTCTCGCGATCATGATGCCGCTCATGCAGATGACGATGTACGGCTTCATCGATCAGACCGTGCACGATATTCCTACCGTCGTCGTCGATCAGGACCGGTCCGTTCAATCACGCGAGCTCATGGACCAGCTGCGCGCGACCAAAACCTTTACCATCAAGGAGATCACCGAGAGCACGCAGGTCGCGCGCACGGCGATCATCGCGGGTCGCGCCGGCGTGGGGGTCGTCATTCCTCCCGACTTTCACAACAAGCGCGCCCGGGGGAACGCCGCCAAGATTCTCGTGCTGATCGACGGATCCGATTCGATCGTCAGCTCCGGCGCGCTCGCCGCCGTCAACGGCGTCGTAGCCAATCAGAATCTCGAGCTCATTTCGCGCGACGCCCGCGGAGCCGTGGGGCTCTCCGCCCAGCCGATCATTCTCTTCAATCCCGAGGGACGCACAGCCAACTTCATCATTCCAGGGCTCATCGCCGTCCTTTTGCAGATGATTTCCATGATGCTGGTGGCGGGCTCCATCGTGCGCGAACGGGAACAGGGAACGATGGAGCAGCTACTCGTCACGCCCGTCAACCCGCTCGGGCTCATGTTGGGCAAAGTGGCGCCGTACATGGGACTCGGCTTGGTCGAAACCGCGCTCGTCCTTGCCCTCATGCAGTTCGTCTTTCAAGTGCCGATCCGCGGTAGCCTCGTTCTGCTCTTCGGGGTGATGATCGTCTATCTCGCGGCGTGGCTCGCCGCGGGACTGTTCATCTCGACACGAGCCAAGACGCAGCAAGAGGCGCAACAGCAAGCGCAAATGCTGTTTTTGCCCTCGATTTTCTTGTCGGGGTACCTCTTTCCGCTCAATGGGATGCCCCTCATTTTGCAGGCGATAGCGCAGGCGCTCCCCACGACGCACATGGTGGCGGTGATGCGCGGCATCGTGCTCCGCGACGCGGGCTTCATCGAGCTCTTGCCGCACATCGGAGCGCTCGCCATCTTCGCTGGCATCATGATCTGGCTCAGCGTACGAAGGGTCAGCAAGATCGCTGCCTGACTGCGCTAAGCCGGAGCCAGGCCCGGGACCCACCGGTGATGCTACGCTCGCCGCGTGTCGCTTTGGGAAATCGGAAGGGTTGCGGCGCGGGCGCTCGCGCGCCGCAAGGCGCAGACGTTTCTCGCCGTCCTCGGAATCGTCATTGGCATTGCGGCCGTCATTCTCACCGTCGCGATCGGGGACGGTGCGGCGGTCAAGCTGGCAGACTCGTTTCGCATCATGGGGGTCAATCTTTTGGTGCTACGCCCAGGCTCCTCGCCCTTTGGCGGCGTACAGGGCGGCTTCGGCTCGCGCGCCACCGTGACGGTGGAAGATTTGGCCGCCATCCGCGAGCTCTCGAGGGTCCGCCGTGTCTCGCCGCGACCGATGTTGGGGTTTCAGCTCGTCACCGACGAATCCAACTGGAAGACCGACCTCAACGGCGTCATCCCAGATTTTTTCGAGATCCGCACGTGGCGTATCTTGCGCGGCCGCAACATCAGCGCCGCCGACGTGGATGAAGGTGACAAGGTCATCGTGCTCGGGCTCACCGTTGCGGAGAAGCTATTCGGCCCTCATCGCGATCCCATCGGTGAAACGGTGCGCGTCGCCAGTCAGCCGTTCGTCGTGATCGGGCTCCTCGAGCACAAGGGGTTCGCGGCTGGTGGCTGGGATCTCGACGACAATGCGTACATTCCCTTCACGACCTACGTCGACCAAATCCAAGGCGGCGCGCGGAAGTTCGTCAATGGCACCACCTATATCAGCGCCGTTTCGCCGGAAGAGGCGAGCCGCGCCGTCGAGGACATCGCGCTGTTGCTTCGCGAGCGCCACCACCTGACCGCTGGTGTCGATGATGATTTTCAGATCCGTAACAACGTGGCGCAGGCCCAGGCAGAAGCGGCCGGCGCGCGCGCGATGGCCAACCTGCTCGCGGCGGTTGCGGCCGTATCGCTGGTCGTCGCCGGCGTGAGCATCATGAACATCATGCTGGTCAGCGTGACGGAACGGACGCGCGAGATCGGCCTGCGCGTGGCCGTCGGCGCCCGGCCGAGCGACATTTTATTTCAATTCTTAGCCGAAGCCGTCGCGTTGACGCTCATCGGAGGTGGTGCCGGAACTCTTCTTGGAATCGGGATGGCGGGATTCATCGGACGCCTTTTCGGCTGGCCGGTCCTCCTGCACGTCGACGGTGCCGTCCTGGCCATCATCGTGAGCGCCGCGGTGGGCGTGCTTTTCGGCGTCTATCCCGCCATGCGCGCCGCGGCGCTCGATCCGATCGACGCGCTTCGCTTCGAGACGTGAAGGGCCCCCGGCGCAAAGATCGAGGTGGTCGAGAGCGAAGCATTCTACGCTTCACATCGGCGCGCAGCGGGATACTGTCGCGAGCGTGAGCGACGACCGAGCTTGGAGTTGCCTCCGCTGCAACGCTGCAGTCTCGTGCGCGTTCTGTGAATCTTGTGCGCTCCATTGCACGGCGCTACGGCCGAACGCGCTGCAAGCACACCGCCGCGGGGGAAACATCCTCGTCGCCCCTTGGCCGCAATTCGAGCTAGCGGACGAGGATCGATCTCAAGACGCCAGCGCACTACTCGCCCAAGTTTTGTGACACGCCGCCCCATGCTCCGATGACCTAGCCTTGCGCGGCATGGCCGTATCGAGACGGGCGGCTGTAGCCTCGAGCTCATGGCGACCAAAAGCTTCTATCCATAGAAGCGAATCGTGCGATGGCGAGCGCCGCGCAGCAGCAAAGACGAAAACCGGGTGGCCGCAAAGTCGCACCTCGATCAACTTTCGGCTCAATAATCTATTTAGATAGGCCGAGAAGCGAAAGTGCCTTTCTTGCATCGGAGTCTCGTGATAGACGCGGGGACGTGATGAACGACCGCCTTCTGTCCCGGATGGCGCGCGGAGGAACGGGATTGGCGTTGGCGTTGGTGTCCGCATCAGCATGGGCGCAAAGCTCCGATGCGGCGACGGCGCAAGCGCTGTTCGAGCAGGGGCGCGCCCTGCTTCAAGCAGGCAATGCAGCGCAAGCGTGCCCCAAGTTGGCGGAGAGCCACCGGCTCGACCCGGGAACTGGTGCGCTGCTGGCGCTCGCGCTCTGCCACGAGAAGGAAGGCAAGCTGGCCTCGGCATGGGCTGAGTTCAACGAGGTGCAGGGGCGCGCTCGCCGCGAGGGTCGCTCCGATCGGGATAAATCCGCCCAGGAACACGCGGGTGCCCTGCGTGATCGCCTTTCGACGCTCCTCATTCAGGTTCCTCCCTCCATCGCCTCCTTGCCGGGTCTCGAGATCAGGCGCAACGGGATCCTTCTCGGGCGCGGCGCGTGGAACGTCGCCGTTCCCGTGGACGGCGGCGGCTACTCCATTCGCGCCTCGGCACCTGGCAAAAAGACGTGGGAGTCGAACATTTCGATCAAGTTCGAGTCGGACCGCGTTTTCACGACGGTGCCCAACTTGGACCCCGCGCCAATCGCAACCGCGTTGCCGACCGTGCTCCCGCGCCCGCAGACAGCTCCGAAAACGAGCGGCGATCAACAAGGTGACCATCTCGAGCAAAGAAAATGGGGCACGGCCCAATGGATAGGTGCAACGGTTCTCGGCGCCGGGGTCATCACCATGGGCGTCGGAGGCTACTATCTCGCGACCGCGCTGCAGCGCAAGAGCGCCTCGAACAACGACTGTGTGGAAAACTTCTGCGGTGACGACGGTCTGGCCTACCGCAACGAAGCCGTTCACCGCGGCAACGCTGCAACCGTGCTCGGCGTCGCGGGTGCTGTGCTGGGCGTCGGAGGTTTGGTTCTGATCGTCACCGGACCTTCCGCTGCACGGGAGCGGTCATCCGCAGTTTCGGCGTCGTTCGGTGCAATGCCCGGCGGATTCGCGGGGATGGTTAGGGGAACGTTTTGAGCGCACAGCACCATTTCCTCATGGTCTTGACCCCGACCCGACGTTGGCTTCTAGCCTTTGGCCTGTTCTTCGCCACTGCGAGCTGCAACGGCTTGTTCGATATCGAGGAAGGCCTGGCATGGCCGACCGATGGCGGTCACTCGGACTCGACGCAAGGTGACGGAGGAAATCGGCTCGACGCAAGCTACGATGCCACGCGAGGAGCGAGCGATGGCGTGACCGGCGATCGCGACGACGCAAAGAGCGGCGACTCGACCGGTGGTCGCTCGGACTCCCCGACTGCCGACGGTCGTGGGGACGCGGCGAGCGTCGATATCAACGGCATGGGTCCGGACTCCGTCAATAGCGATGGCAAGGGCATCGGTCCGGACTCGGCAGCTGGCGACGCCAGCGGCGGCCGCGAGGACGTTTCCGTCGACCAGCGCGACGCGGGAGGAGAATTCGACGCTGCGACGCGCGACACCGGCCCTACCAATTGCGTCACCGAGGCTGACTGCGTCGGACCGCACGTGAGGACAGGGGCGCCCGTGAGCTGCATGGCGGGAAGGTGCATCGTACCGGACACCTCGTGCCTGACGGGCTGGGGACACTGCACGAACAACGATTTGGAATTCTGTGAGACAGACCTCACGAGCCCCTCCCATTGCGGTATGTGCACGCAAGTCTGTCCGACGACCTTGCCCCTCTGTAAAGCCGGATCCTGCGTTTCTCGGTGCATGAGCCCCACACCCACCGAGTGCGGAGGCAGCTGCGTCGACACCGCCACCGATCCGCAACACTGCGGAATGTGCAATAGCGTCTGCGAATTCCCCAATGCAGAGGCCACTTGTGCCGCCGGCAAGTGCACGATGGGCGTCTGCAAGCCGGGCTACGGCGATTGCACGAGCGGCGCGGGTTGCGAGACTCGCGTCAACACGCTGACCCACTGTGCCCAATGCAACAAGCCGTGCGGCGCCACCGGCGACATCGCCTCGTGCGACACGGGAACATGCGTCATCAGCTGCGTGCGAAAGCCGGAGGAGTGTTTCAACAACCAGGACGACGATTGCGACGGCGCCACTGATTGCGCAGATTCCGATTGCGCCGCGGTGGCCGTCTGCGAACCGGTCAGCGGCTTTACCTTCGGAACCACCGTCGAGCAGACGATCAACTGCCCCGCGGCTTTCAGCGGAGGGGGCCCGGTCCTGCAAAGTGGCCTCGATCCCGGCTCCGGATGCACCGGCTGCGGGTGCACGCCGGGCGTCACCGAGTGCACGCCGATCTCGCTCCATCTCTACCCGACCCAGAGCGACTGCCTCGCGGGCACCAACTCCAACCAGGGGATCGAAATCACGCAGCTTACGACCACTTGTGCGGGCGTGGGCTTTCAGTTTCCGTGGACCGGTTATCAGATCGGCGGCAGCTTCAATCAGACGTGCGCAACCACCGGCGCTCCGAAACTCTCGACGCCAACGTGGGCGAATAGCACCAAGTTTTGCGCAGCGCCGTCCTCGTCGAGCAGCGGCTGCAGCGCGGGGAACGTTTGCGTCCCGAAGCCCACCGGCTTGGCGTGCCTTCTCGCTGCCGGATCAGTCTCCTGTCCCACCGGCTTCACCTCGCAACAGCTCTACACCAGCTATTCCGATACTCGAGTCTGCAGTTGCGCGTGTACGGCCTCCGGCGGAAACTGCGATGACGTCGTGATCCGAGTGAGCACCGGGATGTCGGGCAACTGTGACGATTTCACGGGTGCGCATCTCGGGTCAGGTGCCTGCGGACAAACCGAATACACTCAGTTCGGTTACAAATTCGAGGGAGCGCCCGGAAATCCGACTTCCTGCACCACCACCAACGAACAGCAGGGCATGCTCACGCCCACGGGACCACAGACGCTCTGCTGTCGCTGAAGCGGTCACACCTCGCGCGCCTGCAAATGCACGCGTGAGCCGCGACGAGCAGCCGAGGGGCCCACCTACGGCAGGATCTCGACGTACCCCTCCGTCCCATGCACGCGGATCCGCTGCCCATCGCGGATCAACCGCGTCGCACGCTCCACCCCCACGACGGCGGGCAAACCGTACTCCCGGGCAATCACCGCACCATGCGTCATCAGGCCCCCCACCTCCGTCACCAGACCCTTGATGGCGACGAACACGGGCGTCCAACTCGGGTCCGTGTAAGCGGTAACCAGAATGTCGCCCGGTTCGAGAACGGCCTTCGCCGCGTCGAGGATGACGCGGGCCCGCCCCTCGATGCTCCCGCCGGAAACCGGTAAGCCGACCAGCGCGCCAGGCGGCAAGTTGTCGCGCCGGTACGCGCCGGCGACGCCCTCGCCATCCGACGTAAGCACGCGGGGGGGCGTCAGCGCTTGGTACGATCGGAACGCGTCCTTGCGCTCACGGATGAGCTGGTCATCCACACGGTTCGTGCGCACGACGTCGTGGAGCTCCTGGAATCTGAGGTAGAAGATGTCTTCCTTCTCACGAAGCACGTGCGCTTGAACGAGGCGCTCGGCTTCTTCCAACAAGGCTTGTTTGTAAACGAAGTAGCGGCTGACCATGCCGTACTTCGGATACTCCCGGTATCCCATGAAGGTCCGAACGCGGTCGATCATCCGCTTGGCCTCTTCGGCCTTGTGCACGCCGTCCGGCAAGGCCCGCAAGCGTGCCAGCAGCTCTTGTTCCTTCCTCGAGGCATCCTGCCGCCCTTGCTCGAAGCGCATCGCGCCGGCGCCCGGCTCGAAGTTTTTGATGTTGCCGAGGATCAGCGGCACGAGCGCGGTGGGGCGTTCACTCCAACGCGGCCTCGTGATGTCGATCTCGCCGACGCCGCGCATGCCGTACTTGTCGAGCCAGGCGCGGAGGGCGTCTCGCGCTTCCCGCCCGCCCGCGAGGTTGGGCAGCTCGTCCAAAAAGCCGTCGTCCTCGACGTTCTGCAAAAAAGCCACCACGTCGGGATGCGGGCGGATCGCGTCCGCCACGTCCAGGAGCGCCAGCCCCATCTCCGACGTGACGTTGTTGGGTACGGATTGCGCGAGCCTGTCGGCCGCGTTCTTCTCGCCGAGCCACACCTCCAGCTGCTCGTTGAGCCACCACGTGGCATCCATCGCCGTCATGAACACCTGATGGCTCCGCGGATCGAACAAGATCCGCCGGAGCTCCTGGATGTCCGTCAGGATGAAGTCGAGTAGCGCCGATCCGGACTTCGTCCGAATGTCGCGCTTCAACGCGGCGATGGAGGCCTGGCTTTGGGCGATCAGTTCGGCGGCGATGGCAGGGTCGGTCTCGATGGGGGGTGGCGCGCCGCCCGCCGGGGCCGCACCGGGATCCCGGTCCGGGAGCAACCGGATGAAGTCGCTTCGGTCGAGGATGGTTTGCAGCGCGTCCCCGAACAGTGGATCGTGTTTCCCGAGGACCCCGAGGAGGCCTGCCCGACTCGTTGGCGAAGCAAGACGCGAGGTGACGTCGACGAACAGCCTGCCGCCGGCCTCGGACATGGGCGCGGGGGTGGTCAGCTGCCACAGGGAGAGCCCGAGGGGCTTCATGGGGTCGGTCATCATCTGCTGATGACCGACGGAGAGGTAGACGTGGTTCTCTCGATCGCCGGCCGCGGGGATGGGAAACAGCGTGGTGATCGGCCGGCTCTGGACGATCTGGAAGCCATCGTCGACCAGACACCATTCGATATCCTGCGGGCGGCCGAAGTGCGCTTCGATCCGCCGGCCGAGCTGCGCGAGCTGCACGACCTCTGCATCCGTCAGCGCTGGCTTGTCCTGCCGTTCCGGCTCAATCGCCTGTTGCTGCGTTCCGCCTGCGGGCGACGCGTAGATGGCGAGCTGCTTTTTAGCGATCGTCTTAGCGACGATCTCGCTGTCCCGCACCTTGTAGACGTCCGCATTCACCAGGCCGGAAACCAGGGCCTCGCCAAGGCCGAAGCTCGCCTCCAGGGAGACGACCTTCCGGCTTCCCGTGACGGGATCGGCCGTGAACAAGATGCCGGCCGCCTTCGGGAAGACCATCTGCTGCACGACGACGGCCATGAGGACCTTCCGGTGGTCGAAGCCGTTGCGTCGGCGGTAGGTAACGGCCCGCTCGGTGAAGAGCGACGCCCAGCACCGGCTGACGTGCTCGAGGATCGCCGCCGCGCCCACGACGTTCAGGTACGTGTCCTGCTGGCCGGCGAAGGAGGCCGTCGGCAAGTCTTCCGCCGTCGCGCTCGATCGGACGGCGTAGGCGGCTCGTTCGCCGAGCCGCGCGAGGAAGCCGGTGATCGCCGCCGCCAGATCGTCAGGGATGGCGATCCCTTCGATGGTCCGGCGGATCTCCGCGCTCTCTGCGCGAATCGCCTCCCGGTCATCCGGCTTGAGGCGCGACAACCGATCGAGCCGTTCGTCCATCGACGGCGTTTGCGCCATGATCCGCTGGAAGGCGTCCGTCGTCACGCAAAAGCCAGCCGGCACGCGGATGCCTTCGATGCGCGAAAGCTCCCCCAGGTGCGCACCCTTGCCGCCAACGACCGCGCCCTGCGTCTGGTCGATCTCCTGAAAGCCCAACACGTAACGGGTCATGCGCTCTCCGCCTTGCGTGAAAGGGCGCCACTATACTCCTCACTGCCGAGGAGGTGCACCGGGCTTGCGTAGTGAATCACTGCCTGGCGGAGATCGGCATTCATCATCGAGACCACCGCGCTCGGGCGATCGGGATCGGCGAGCGCCTCGCCGTCCTCATCGACTACCCGGCCTCACCCGGCTGCACGCCGCCCTACGCGCCGCTATGGATCGCCGAGATAGTTCGGCGACGCGAGGGCGAGCAAGGTGCGGGGCCGCGCTCGAAGAGGAGGAAGCCGGCATGACGAGACGACATTTTAATGGTCGACGACTTCCAGCGCAATCAATGCGCACGCGATTGCCGCACCACACGGTGTGACGCAGCCCTGCGCAGCGAACGCGGTGTTTCGGAGCGGGGCGCTTGCGCTGACAGCGCGTTCTTCATGGCGCGGATCCACTCGCGCGCCGCCCGTGGCAATCCCGCGGTAGACGCATACACCGCGTAGACAGGAACGCGAGAGAGTGCCCAGCTGTCGAGGATGCGTACGAGTCGCCCGGCTGCGAGATCCTCCTCCGCCAGGTAGTCCGGCAGCACCGTGAGTCCGGCGCCAGCGACGGTCATGCCGCGCAACACCTCCGCGTCGTTGGTCTCCACGGCCGGCCGTACCTCGATCTCGGTCCGGTCGCCGCTCCTCACGAACCTCCAGCGGTTGAACGCCGTGGCTCCGCGAATCCCGAT
>Ga0193706_1000393_pt1 | contig 26056 bp, 22 predicted proteins | sample U3c1metaG_FD_160130 | JGI IMG/M metagenome (GOLD analysis project Ga0193706, IMG submission 160130) | Soil microbial communities from a riparian zone of the East river system, Colorado, United States - U3c1 | ecosystem: Environmental > Terrestrial > Soil > Riparian zone | place: USA: East River... | reverse complement strand
AGGCCAATTTTTCGGCCACTACGCAGCTCCCTGGAACTGCCGAGCGGCTCAGCCGAGCTGCAATTGCGCCCGTGCATCCATTTCGTCACGGTTGACCATCGCCAGGGCGTTGTCGAGCGTCTCGACGAGATCCCAACTTGGGTCGATCGCTCGCCTTACCTGGCGCACGAACTGCAGCGCCATGCGCAGGGTCCGGACCACGTCGCCGGGCAGCACCTCGGTCAGGTCGGCCAGGTCCTCCATGGTGGCACCCTCGCACCAGGCGAGCACCGCGGGACTCAGGCCCCAGTCGGCGACTTTCATCGGTTCGGGGATCCCGACGCGCAGCTCGCTCTGCACCAGGGAGCGCAGGATCAGGTCGACCTGCTTGCGCAGCGCGCCGAACATCTTGTGCGGCAGGTAGGGGCCGCCGCCGCGCCGCCGCTCCTCGTAGACCAGGGCGGCGAAGATCATCGCCACCGCGCGCGGCGGCAGATTTTCCAGCGCGCCGCGGAAGAGCAGCTCGGTCAGTTGGATCTCGTAGCCGTTGAGCACCCGGGCGACCTTGCCCTTGGGCGTCAGCTGATCCTGCTTGTCGATGTAGTTGTTCTCGGCCAGGAACTCGAGGTGGGCCTCGAGCAGGGCGCGCTGCTGCGCGCGCAGCTTGAGCTGGGCCTTCTCGGTTCCAGCGCGGTGCTGGAAGTGGTGGAAGGACTTCTCCCAGGCTTCGAACAGCCGCTCGCGGCCGAGGCTGACCAAGAGGTGCAGGATCGTCGAGTAGGACAGCTTGAAGCGGCTCATCACCGACTCCGGCGTGCCCGAGAGGATGCGCTCGAGCGGCGCCTCGGTCAGGGCCGTGTCGTCGAGCACCGAGAAGACCAGTCCTTCGCGGTCGATGCCCTGGCGACCGGCGCGGCCGGCCATCTGCATGTACTCGCGCGTGCGCAGCCAGTCGACGCTGACGCCGTCGAACTTGCGCAGCGAATTGAACACCACGCTGCGCGCGGGCATGTTGATGCCGAGGGCGAAGGTCTCGGTCGTGAACAAGAGCTTCAACAGGCCGCTGGTGAACATGCGCTCGACCAGCTCCTTGTCGATCGGCAGCATCCCGGCGTGGTGGTAGCCGATGCCGCGGCGCGCAAGCGACATGATCTCGCCGTCCAGGGTCGTCTCCGGCAGCCGGAACAAGAGCACCAGCTCGGCCTGGAGCTTGGCCATCCGCTCGCGATCCTCGCGCGTCAACAGCTCGCGGCCCCCGTTGCGCCGCGCGTGGCGCTCGCAATCCTTGCGGCTGAAGGAGAAGACCAGGGCGGGCAGGGCTCCGACCTGCTCCAGCTCGTCGAGCAGGCGGTCGGGATCCGGCTGCAGGGCGCGCGGCGGCCGGCCTTGATCGCGGCCGCGCCGGTCGGGACGCCCGCGTCGCGCGCCATGGGCAGCCTCGGAGCCGAAAGCCAGGGCCTTGCGCCGCATCGCGGGGATGTCCGACAGGTCGAAGACGCCCGTGCGCGGGTTCCACAGTCGATGGGTCAGCGGCACCGGCCGCCAGTGGGACTCGATCACCTCCAGGGGCTGGCTGCGGATCTCGCGGATCCATTTGCCGAGCTCGTGGATGTTGGCGACGGTCGCCGAGAGGCAGATGAAGCGCACGCTCGCCGGCGCGAAGATCAGCGATTCTTCCCAGACCGTGCCGCGCTCGGCGTCGTCAAGGAAGTGGACCTCGTCGAAGACCACGTACTCGACGTCCGAGAGCTGCCTGGGATTCTCCAGGATCGCGTTGCGCAGGATCTCGGTGGTCATGATCAGGACCTGAGCCGAGGGATTGAGCGTCACGTCGCCGGTCATCAACCCGACCTCGACGCGCGGATCGTCGCGGAAGTCGCGGTACTTCTGGTTGGAGAGGGCCTTGATCGGCGAGGTGTAGATGCAGCGGCGCTTGCGCAGGATCGCGTCCTCGATCGCGTACTCGGCGACCAGGGTCTTGCCGGCGCCGGTCGGAGCTCCGACCAGGACGTTCTTGCCGGCCGCGACCGCGTCGAGGGCCTGGACCTGGAAATCCGAGAGGGTCAAGCCGCGCCAGACCCGCGGCGTCAGTCCCGCAGGCCGCGGAGGGCTCGGGATCGGCGGCGGGGCGTTGGCGATCAGCTGCGCCAGGCGCGACTGACGGCGAGCGGGCTCGGCCTGACGTCCATGGCCCACCGGCGGCGTGCCGCTACGGCGCTTGCGCTTGCCGCCGGGATGCGGCTCATCCTCGGGATGGCGCGGACGCTCGCGCGAGCCCGAGGAAGCCGGGGGATGCTCGAGCCCGGAGCCAAACGGCACTTCCTCGGGAGCGGCTCGCGGCGCTTCGCGGGGCAGGCGCGAAGTCTCGTCCTCGCGAGGGGCGGCTCGAGCTTCGTCGGCGCGCGCGGGCCGCGCTCTCCTCGGTCGATTCGTGTTGCTCTCGCTCTCGCGGCGACCCCGGGGCTCGTCGTTCGGGCCGGAGCGGCGATTCACGATGTCATTCTCCGCGCTTGGAATCGCCTTGCCATCGATGTATCTAAACAAACGTCGGACGGGATCGGCAAGCAATGCTCGAAGCGACGCGCGCGCGAACGGCTCTGCAGTCCATCCTTCGATCGCCGCGTGCGTGTTTCGCTCCGACGCCCTTGTTTTTCTCTTCCGTTTCGCACGACGCCTTTCGAGGTCCATCATGGAACCGCTGTCGACCAACCCCAAGTCCACGCAACAATTGCAGCGCCAGCTCGCCACGCTCAAGGTCGTTTCGCGCCTTTTGAGCCATGAATTGCATGTCCAATCGAGCTCCAAGACCGTCACGCTTTCGCGCGACGAGGTCTACGAGCTGCAGACCTGCATCGATCTTTTCATCGAGGATGCCGCGCGCCGGCTCTCGCCCTCGGGCCAGAACAACGTGGTGGCGACGGACGCGCCGCTGGTCGGCTCGCGGAATTGATCGCGATGCGCTGACCGTTCGCGCTTTCGCGCGATGAATCCGAGCCTGCATCGCTTCCAGATGATTCTCGAGACACGCAACCAAGCCAGGGAACGCCGAGGCGGCGTTCTGACCAGCCTGACCTTCGCCCTGGCGATGATCGCCCTGGCGTGGTTCGTGTGGGTGCTCGAAAGCGACGTCGACGCCGCGGAATTCACGCGGGTCGAGACTTCCAACTTGCGGCTGGACACCGGCGCGGCCAGTGTCGATGCGCGCTGGGAAGCGATGCTGCGCGAGCGCATCGCGCGGATCGCGCCCTTCGCCTGCGACGATCCAGCGAGCCAGGATCGCGTGCTGCGCGAGCTGCGCGCCCTGCCCTTCGTGCGCTCCGCTGACGAGGCCGAAGTGCTATGGCCCGACGGCCTGCGCGTGCCGATCGTCTTGCGCATGCCGATCGCCTGCGTGCGGGTCGGCCGCGAGGTGCTGCCGATCGCGAACGACGGCATGCTGCTGCCGGGCGCCTGGCCCTCGCCTCCGGCTTTTGGCCAGGGATACCTGCCCGAGATCGCCCTCGACGGAGTGTCCGCGCGCAAGCTGCGGCCCGGCGAGGTGCTCTGGAACGACGGGGTCGCGGACGCCCTGTCGGTCGCCTCGTCGATGTGGGCCGAGCTCGAGGGCGAGGACCTCGCGCGCCTGGGGCCTTCGATCATCGACGCGCGGCGCGCGCGCGCGACCAGCGTCGAGGATCCCGGCACCGTGATCTACCTCGGGCAATCGCGCCGCGTGCTCTTCGGCCGCGCTCCGTCGACCCAGGAACCGGGCGAACTGCCGGTGGAAACCAAGTGGTTGCATCTGGCGAATGCATTGCTTTGCCTGCCCGCCGGCCCGCCCCTGGAGCCCGGCGGTCCGCCGACGGCGCGGCCTGGGGAGGTCGATTGGGAGCTGGTCGAGGTGCGCTGGGACCACCCCGCGATGCTGCCGCGCGGCGCGAAGACCGACGCACGCGTGCCGGTCAAGGCCGTGAAGACGCAGAAGCCCAAGAGTCCACCGGCGAAGAGTGACGCTCCGCCCGCGAAGTCGGACGCGGGCGCGAAGACCGGACGCGTTCACTAAAGTCTGCGGGATGGGCCCCGCCGCTCTGGTCCTCGCCTGGTGCCTGTCGCTCATGCCGCTGCTCCTGGAGCGCGGCGGCTCGCTCGATCTCGGCGCTGCGGATGCTTCGCCGCGCGTGGCCTTGATCGGCCTGGTCTGGATCGCGCTTGCGGGCATGCCGCGCGCGGCCGTTGGAATCTGGGATCCCCGCGCCTGGTGGGTCAGCACCATGGTCGCGCTGCCCGTGCTCGTGCTCGGGTTTGCCCTCGATCAGGCGAGCGGGTCCGCCGGTCCGCATCCCGAGGTCCATGGGCTCGCCGTGCTCGGCTTCGTGGCCCTCGCCGCCCTGGCCGCGGATCTCGCGCGTCGCCGTCCGCGAGCTCACGCCGTGCACGCGGCCCTGTGGTTCGCGTGCGTCGCCGGCGTGCCGCTCTTCGCGGCGGCTCTGGGCTGGGGCGCGCGAGAGGTCGGATCGCTCGCGCCGGCCTGGACGCGATCCGTCGCGAGCTTCAGCCCGCTGCAGTGGTCGATGGACTCGCTGCTCGGAAGGGCTCCGCCATCGGCCGTCTTCGCGGCCCTCGCCGGATCCGTCGCGCTGTGCGCGATCGCGGCCTTGACCAGCCGCGGAGAATCGGCGTGATCGCAATTTGCCTGCTGCTCCTGGCCCAGCTCGACGCCGCGCGCGTCAGCCTGGCCCGCGTCGAGATCACCGGCCCCTGCGAGCAGCTCGCGGTCGAAGTCCAAGGCGCCGGAAGCATCGAATTGACCTTTCCCAAGGCGCTGGAAGCCGGGGAAAAGCGGACGATTTCGCTCGCCGTGCCACTTCCGGCGGTCGCCATGCCTCACGACGTCTGGTCGCGCGCCCTGCGCGAGGCTCTGGCTGCGAGCGACCACGCGCGTTTGGTCGAGCTCGAGCCCGCGGCCGAGCTGACTGGTGTCGATTCCGAGCTGCTCGCGCGGCCCAAGCCGGTGCTCGCGTCCCGCGGAGCACGCTTGCCCTGGTCCGCGCTCTTCGTGCTCGGAGCATCCCTTGCGATCTGCCTCGCCCAGCGGCGCAAGCTCTGGATCGTGACCCTGATCGCGGCGCTTTCCGCCGCTTCGATCCTGCTCCTGCTGCGCGGCGTGCGCAGCGAAGTGATCTCCGCGGTGCGAATCCTCGAGTCGCGCCTCGGTGCATCGGCCGGCGAGCCTTTGCTCGCCGTCGAGCTGCGCCGCGAGAGCCTCGCGCTCGCCGACCTCTCCCGCGCGCGCATCCAGGTGCTCCCGCCGCAGCGACAGGTCGAGTGCCGCTCGCAGCCCGAGCCTCCTGGCTTCACCCTGCGCTCGAAAGGCGCGACCTTCATCCGACTCTCCTGCGTCGACCCCGGCCCGCGGCGTCTGACACGCGAGGTCAATGCCTTCGCGCGCTTCGAGGCGACCTGGCTGCGCGAATCCGACGGCTCGTGGCGCTCGCTCGGCCCCTGGAACCTGGGCGATCCGTTACCCGAAGGCAGCCCCGGCGAACCTCCGGGCTGGCTGGTGCCCGCCCTGCCGATGGGCACCTCGATTTTTCTCGGACGACTCGCGAAGGGGGAGTTTTCCCAGGCCTTCGAGGGCGAGCGCGGCCCTCCGATCTGGATGCGCGGCCTCGGCCTCTGACCCTCGCCCCGGCGCGCGGGTATCGCGCAGGTTCAAAATGGCGGTGGAATACCGGGTACGGGCATTGATGGGCGGGCCTCGGGCCGCTACTCTTTTCGACCCTTATGAAGAGCACTTTCGTCCGATCCGCCGATGCCGAGGAGCGCTGGCTCCTGTACGACGCCTCCGAGCAGAACCTCGGGCGCATGGCGAGTGAGATCGCCATGTCGCTGATGGGCAAGGACCGCCCCTCCTACACGCCCAGCCAGCTGACCGGCGCCTTCGTGGTCGTCACGAACTCGGCGAAGTCCAAGCTGTCGGGCTCCAAGGACGACAGCAAGCTCTACGTCCACTACACCAAGTACCACGACGGTCAGAAGAAGGTCGCCCTCTCGCGCGTGCGCACCGACCGACCGAACGACATCGTCAAGCTCGCCGTGCGGCGCATGCTTCCGAAGACCAAGCTGGGCCACGACATGTTGCGCCGGCTGAAGGTCTACGAGGGCGCGGACCATCCGCACAGCGCGCAACAACCGACCAAGATCACCCCGGCCGTCTAGAGACCGACGCTCCATGACCAACGCAACTACTTTCACCTGGGGCCTCGGCCGCCGCAAATCCGCCGTGGCTCGCGTGCGCATCACGCCGGGGCAGGGCGGATTCCTGGTCAACGGCCGCGCGATGAACGAGTACTTCCCGACGATCCAGATGCAGCTCGACGCGCGCTCGCCGCTCAAGCTCACCGAGAACGAAGCGGCTTACGACGTGTTCTGCAACGTCGACGGCGGCGGTCCGAACGGACAGGCCGGCGCGGTCCGCATGGGACTCGCGCGCGCGCTCAAGGAAGTCAATCCGGCGCTGGAAGTGCCTCTGCGCGACGCAGGTCACCTGACCCGCGACAGCCGCATGAAGGAACGCAAGAAGTACGGCCGTCGCGGCGCCCGCCGCGGTTTCCAGTTCTCCAAGCGCTAGAGCGCAGCACGACGTCGGCGATACTTCGCGACGCAGCCTGATCCCTCGCGGCTGCCGCGTCGCCCGACCTCCCGACCCACGCCACGCCCATGGCCGGCCACTCACACTCGTCGAACATCGCGGCCCGCAAGGGAGCCGTCGACGCCAAGCGCGGCAAGATCTTCTCGAAGCTCGTGCGCGCGATCATCTCCTCCGCGCGCGCCGGCGGACCTGATCCGGACGCGAACCTCAAGCTGCGCTACGCGATCGAGAAGGCCAAGGCGGCCAACGTCCCCAAGGAGACGATCTCGCGCGCTGTAATGAAAGGCTCGGCGTCCAAGGACGGCGATCAGTGGGAAGAGCTCGCCTATGAGGGCTACGGTCCCGCGGGCGTGGCCTTGATGATCACCTGCCTGACTGACAACCGGCACAGGACCTCGCCGGACATCAAGCACCTGTTCGAGCGCGGCAACGGCAACCTGGGCTCGCCCGGATCGGTGTCCTTCCTGTTCGAGATGCGCTCGGTGTTCGTCATCGAGCGCAAGGAGCGCGACGAGGACGCGTTGACCGAGCTCGCCCTCGACGTGGGAGCCGACGACGTCGAGCTCGACGGCGAGGCCGCGATCCTCTACGCCAAGGCGACCGAGTTCCTGCCGATGAAAGGCGTCCTGGAAAAGAAGGGCGAGACCTTCCTGTCGGCCGAGATCGGCTACGTGCCGCTCAACCGCGTGAAGATCGCCGACAAGGAGGACGCGCGCCGGATCCTGAAGCTGATCGCCTCGCTCGACGACAACGAGGACGTGCAGAACGTCTACGCGAACTACGACATGCCCGCGGAGTGGATCGAGGAGCTTTCGGAGGGCGCGTAGGCGCCTGCGCGGCCTGAATCGGCGCCGTTTTCTCGCGGCCCTTGACTCGCGGGGACCCATGTCCGACCCTGCCTGCGACCCTTCCCCGCTTACGGACAGGAAGATTCCCATGGGCGACGGCCTCCGCACACTCCGACTGGTGACCAACGACGAGTCGCTGCTCGCTTCGACGCGCGCGGCGGCGGCGGCGCTCGAGGGCTTCGAGTTCCAGACCGCGCGCTCGGTCGACGAGCTGATGACCAAGCCGCCGAACTCGGGCGACGTGATCCTGCTCGACAACGCGCTGCGCAGCTCGAACGTCTACGAAGCCTGCCGCGCGCTGACCGGCAAGACGCGCTGTCGCACGTTCATCGTGGTCCAGAAGGGCAACACGACCGCCGAGAGCATCGCGCACTTCTGCGGCGCGACCGGCGTGCTCGAGCGGCCGCTCAATGGAGCGGATCTGCGCAAGGCGATCGAAACCAATGCGGCGCCTCGCGCGCCCCTGGCAGCGACTTCGCGCGAGAAGAAAGCAGCGCCGGTGTTTCCCGAGGCGATGTTCACGAATGCGGCGGGGGATCCCGATGCGCAGATGCGCGACATCCTGACCGACCCGGACACGGGCCTGTTCAATTTCGCCTACCTCAAGATCAAGCTCGACGAGGAGTACAAGCGCTCGGCGCGCTTCGGCCATCCGCTGTCCTGCGTGATGCTCGGATTCGACGGGCAATTGTCGGATCTCGTGCTGCGCGAGCTGGCGAGCATTTTCCTCGATACGTCGCGCGACACCGACGTGCTCGGCCGCTTCGACGAGAATTCGTTCCTGTTCCTCCTGCCGCACACGGGCCCCGATGGCGCGCAGGTCATGGCCAAGCGCGTGCAGCAGATGGCCCAGGAAAAGGGCCTGTGCGACGTGGTCGGCGACCGTCTCGAGATCTCGGTCGGAATCGCTTTCTATCCCCACGCCAAGGTCCAGCGTCGTGAAGATCTGTATTCGCGCACGCGCCAGGCTTTCCTCGAAGCCCAGGCCAAGGGCGGCGCGGTCGTCACCGGCCTCTGAGCGAAGCGTCCGAACGCGCCGCGGCGAAATGGAAGGCCGCAGGGCGCGCAACGAAGTCCCCGGCTTTTTTCACGCGCCGGCCATGCGCCGCTTGTTGCCCGCCTTTGTCCAGCGCCGACTGTTGTTGTCCGCCGCGCGCCGTGCTCTGAGCGCGGGCCGTCCTGGAGCAGCGCTCGAAATCCTGCGCGACGAATTGCTCGCCAGCGATCCGCGGGCGGAAAGTCTGCGCACGCTCGTCATCCCGCTGGTTCCCTCCCCGCCGGCGCCGCCGAAGCTCGAGCCGGCGCGGGCGGCGGCGAATCCGAGCGGGCGCGAGGACATGCGCGAGCTCCTGAAGCAGATGCGCGCGGCGCGCGGATTGGACGGTGGGCCTCCCGCGGGCCCTCGAGTCGAGCTGGGCGCGAATTCCGCGTCGGCGGTGCTTCGTGCGGCGCCGCGAGTTCCGCCGGCGCGGCTGCGCATGGCCCTCGACGACGCGGGGAGCTTCCTGGTCTGCGCCGGCGATCAAGCCGTGGTCGGCCATTCGCGCGCCGGCGAAGCGGACGTGCCGATCCTGGCCGATCTCCTGCCGCGCCACGCGCGTTTCGTCCTGGAAACCGGCTCGTTCCACGCCGGGTCGGGCTGGCGCGTCGAGCCGATCGGCGCGGCGCGCGTGCAGGTCGGATCGATCCTGGTCGGGCCGTCCGGCGCCGAGCTCGCGCCGGGACTGTCCGTGCGCCTTGGCGATCACCTCTCGCTCGGCTTCGAGCAACCCGACAGCGCGAGCCTGTCCTGCACGCTCGAGCTCGAAGCCGGTGTCGAGGCGGCCGGCGCCCAGCGCGTGCTGCTCTTCGCGCCCGGTCCGGCGGGCCGCATGCGCATCGGCGCGCGAGGTTCGCGCCATGTTCAGGCGGCGCTCGGAGGCGTGGAGCTCGAGCTGGTCCACGACGGAGTCAGGCTGCGCATCCTGTGCGCGAGCGGGATGATTCCCGATGAAGAACAGGGCAGTCCGCCGCGTACGGAGTTCGAGCTTCCGCTGCGCCTCGAGCGGCCGCTGCACCTGCGACTGTGCATGCCGACGACTTCCGAGCGGCCGCGCTGGATCTCCTTTTCCCCTCTGGAGGATGCATGATCGCCCCGGTTTCCTCCGCTGCCCGCCTTCTCCGTACGATGTGGGCCTTCCGCGCCGCGCGGACTGACTGAATGGACTGGGAACTTTTCTACTCCTCGTTCCGCAAGCCGGATTTCATCCCCGGCTACGAGATCCAGAATCGCCTGGGCGGCGGCGCGTTCGGCGATGTCTACAAGGCGCGCAAAGTCTCGATCGACAAGGCCTACGCGATCAAGTTCCTGAAGATCGACGAGGCCACGTCGCGCGCGGCGATCGAGCGCGAGCTCGAGCAGGTGCGGCACTTCTCGGCGATCGACCATCCGAACCTGGTGACGATCGAGGACATGGGCGTGGCCTTGAACGTGCCTTTCCTGGTCATGGGCTACGCGGGCGAGGACACGCTGGCGCGGCGGCTGAAACGCGAGCGTTTGAGCCAGGCCCATGCCCTGTCTTTCTTCGTGCAGACCTGCCGCGGAGTCGCGGCGTTGCACGAGCGGCGTCTCGCGCACTTCGACCTCAAGCCGTCGAACGTCTTCCTCAAGGGCGATGCGGCGCGAGTCGGCGATTACGGGCTGGCGAAGCTCTTGATCGACGGTCGCCAGACGCTCTCGTTCGGCCGCGGAACGCCGCACTACATGGCGCCCGAGATGCTCAAGAACCGCGCGGACCAGCGCGCGGACATCTATTCGCTCGGCGTGATTCTTTACGAGCTGTACAGCGGCCATCTGCCCTTCGAGACCAGCGCGGACGCGGGGGTGGTGCTGCGCGAGGACGATACGCCGCCGAATTTCCCCGACGATTTTCCGCCGCGTCTGCGCGCGGTCGTCGAGTGCTGCTTGCGAATCGATCCGGGGAATCGATTCCCGGGGGTTCCGCATCTGTTGATCGCTCTCGGCCAGACCGCGCGGCCTGGCGATCCGCTGGTCGCGATCGAATCGCTACCGCCGGACATTCCGGCGCTGATCGTGCCCTCCGCCTCGGCGATCTCGCCGCAGCCCGCGCCTTCGACCGCGCGCAAGCCGCAGCTGCGCTCGACGGCGACCGATTTGACGCGCGGAGCCGTCGAGGTCGCGCGCGGAGTCTGGGAGGGTCTGAAGAATCCGCGAGGCGAGACGAGCGCGCCGCTGACACCGCCGCCGGTTCCGCGCGCGGAAACTCCGACGCCGAGAGCGAGCGCGACTCCGCCGCCAATTCCTCGCGTTCCCGCGGTCCCGGTGGCGCCGATGGAACCGCTCGACGACGTGCTCTCGATCCAGACTCTCGAGGAAGCCGCGGAGCAGTCGCGCTTGGTGCGCAGCCGTCAGCCCGCCGTGGCGCCTGCGAGTCCTGCGAAGGAATCGCAGCGCTCACCGCCGTCCGTCAACTGGTCGGGGACAGCGACGGCCGCCGTGCCCGTGCCTCCGCGCTCGACGCGCGGCGTGTTCGGCGCCCTGCGCGCGACGGCCGAGCTCGGACTGGAAGTCCTGATGGCCTTGATCTCGGGCCCCGTCAAGAAGTCGATCGGCGGCGTCGGGCGCGCCGGCGGCGAGCTGGTGTCGGGCGGGCGCGGCTGGTTCCTCGCCGCCCTGCGGCTGTGCCTGTTCTTGGCGGGGATGCTGGTGCTCGGAGCAGCGCTGATGTATCTGCTGTTCCTGTTCCTGAAGCAACCCTGAGCTTTCCCTTGGCCGAAAAACTCCCCGACATCGCGCTGCTCCAGGCCTACGACGACGGCGAGTGGCTGAGCCTCGAGCGCGAGTATTCCGGTCGCTTGCTCGCGTACATCGCCAAGCGCATCAAGGACACCCAGGCGCGCGAGGACGTCCTGCAAGAGACGATGCTCGGCGCCGTGCGCGGGATCGCGACCTACGATCCGATCTACAGCTTCGAGCAGTACCTGTTCGGCATCTGCCACAACCGCACGATCGACCACATGCGGCGGCGCAAGCTCTCGACCCTCGATTACGAGGAAGGCGAGAGCGCGCGCTTCGGCATCGAAGCCCGCGCGCGCAACGAGGAGACGCCGAGCCGCATCGTGCGCGGCATGGACCTCGAGTCGGCGGCGCGCGGCATGCTCTCGCAGATCCTGCGCGCCTGGGTCCAGGAGACCTGGGCCGAGGGCGAGTTCACGCGCCTGATGGTGATCGAAGCCCTGCTGCACGGAGGCTGGCGCAACAAGGACACCTGGCAGCGCTTCGGCCTGCGCGACGAGACCACGGTCGCGGGGATCAAGTTCCGCGCGATCGCGCGCTTGCGCGAGCTGGCTCTCGAGCGCGACGCATCGGGCAAGCTGCTCGAGGCTATCGCCCAGGGCGCGCAGTCCGGCGAGGCCAACCTGGATTTTTCCCTGGAGAGCGCGTGGCGCGACGCGCGCGTTTCCTGCCCGGCGCGGCACTGGCTGGCGCGCTCGCTGGTCCATTCGCTCGAGCCGGGCCCGCAGGAGTACGTGCGCTTCCACATCGAGGAGATGCGCTGCCCCTGGTGCGCGGCCAACCTCGAGGATCTGCGCGCGCTGGAGTCGGCCAGTGACATCGCGGCCATGGTCGAGCGCGTCCAGGCCTCGACCCTGCGCTACCTGCGCTCGCGGACTCGGGAGTAGGAGCCCAGGCCCGCCGGCGACCGCGGCGATCCTCCAGGGTCCGCGCAAGCGTTGCGAGAGCGCGAGCAACACAGTTCGAACACGACTGGCAAAGTGTTCCCTGCGCCCCGACGGGACTGCGCGTATCTTGATCATCCCCACTCGCGTTCCCTCGCCACCGCGAGACTCATTGTCCCAACGCGCAACTCGTGATCATGATCCAAGCTTCCCGCCGAATTTTCGCCTTCGTTGTTTTCTTCGCGCTGCTCTCCGGCCTGTGTCCCGCACAGCCGACGGCGAGCTCGGGGCTCGATCGCGCCCTCGATTCGATCAAGGCCGAGAACATCAAGGCCGACATCTTCTTCATCGCCAGCGACGAGCTCGGCGGTCGCGACACGCCGAGCAATGGCCAGCGCGTCGCCGCGAGATTCATCCGCGCGCGTTTGCAGCGCCTGGGAGTCCTGCCCGGAACCTCGGAGGGCTATTTCTATCCCTACAAGCTCTACCGTCGCGAGCTGGACCTCGGCGCGACGAAAGCCCAGGCCGTGAAGTCGGGAGCGACGATCGAGTTCAACTTCGGCTCCGACTATTCGTTCTACGCCAACGGCATCAACACGGCGGTCACCTCCGGCAACGTGGTCTGGTGCGGCGATGCGACCGTCGAGCAGATGGGCAGCTTCGATCTCGCCGGCAAGTGGGCGCTGTGCGAGGACAACGGCTTGATGGGCGAGGAGCGGCGCAAGGTCGCGCAGAAGGCCGCGGCGATCGGCGTGCTGCTCGCGCCGGGTCCGAAGGCCACGGATGAGAAGGTGGCCAAACGCATCCGCGATTCAGCGGGGCTCGTGATGCGGCCGGGCGTGCAGAACTCGCCGCCGAAATCCGCCGAGCGCGAATTCTTTCCGTCGATGTCGGTCTCCGGCGCGGCGGTGACGAGGTTGCTGGCCCTTGCCGGGAATTTCGACCGCGCCAACTCCCGCCCGCCGATGGGCACGGACCTCGGGATCGTGTTCACGGACACGCGCAAGGACAACGGCCCGGACGGAACGGTGATGGCCGAGGACGTCTGCGGCTTCTTCCCCGGCAGCGATCCGGTGCTCGGGAAGGAAGTGATCATCATCAGCGCCCACTACGACCACATCGGCACCGAGGCCGACGGGACGGTGAACAACGGCGCGGACGACAACGGCTCGGGGACCACCGGTCTCTTGCAGCTCGCCGAAGCCTTGACGATCAACGGACCGATGCGGCGCTCGGTGTTCCTGATCTGGGTCTCCGGCGAGGAGAAGGGATTGTGGGGCTCGAAGGCCTGGTGCTCCGCGCCTTCGCTGCCCCAGGGCTACCGGCCGATCTGCGACTTGAACATCGACATGATCGGGCGCAACGCGCCGGACATGCTGCTGATCACGCCGACCAAGGCGCGCAAGGACGACTACAACGGTCTGACGCGCCTCGCTGAAAAATTCGGGCCGCTCGAGGGCTTCCCGGTGCTCGGCAGCGCGGACGAATACTGGACGCGCTCGGATCACTTCAATTTCGCCAAGCTGCAGATCCCGGTCGCCTTCCTGTTCTCCGACGTGCACGAGGACTACCACCGGCCGACCGACGACCCGGAGAAGATCGACTGCGACAAGATCCGCCGCGTCACGCGCATGGTCCTGCGCATGATCGACGGGCTGCAGGGCGACAAGCTCGATCTCTGACGAGCGGCCGGCGCGAGGGCGACGGCGTCGCGCGCGGGGGCTCGCTCAGGGCGAGGGAGCGTCGAGGAAGCGGTCGATCTTCCACACGCGCTCGACGCGAACGATGGTCAGGCTCGAGAGCTCCAAGCCCTGCAGGTCTTCCTCGGGGATCTGCAGATTGACCTGGAGAGTCTTCAGCGGGACGCGCTCCCCAGCCGGGTCGACGGTGACAGTTTCGCCAACCTGGACCGCACGCTCGAAGTCCAGGGGACCATCTGCAAGGAAAACAGCGCCTGAATAGATCTGGAACCCGTCCTCGCGCACCAGCTCGACGCCGAATCGCCGACCCGCCGCCTGGACCACCAGCCTATGCCTGCCCTCAGAAACAACCGATCCTTCGACGACCTCTGCATTGGCCAGCAGCTTGAGGTAGGGCTTGTCGTCGATCAGCTTCTGGCGAGCGACCCGGTAGGTGGAGTAGGAGATCCGGTTCTCCTCGCGGAAGGCCCGCGAAAAGCTCCTGAACTCCAGCTCGGGCAGGTCGGCCGCGAAGCCGGCGCGGAAGGTCTCGAAGGCCGCCTCGGGCGTGCGCCAGCCGTTGTTTCCGGCCTCGACCAGGGTTTTCCCGTCGATCGGCCGCACCAGGCAGCATCCAGGTGCCAGGTACAGCGCAAGCAGGGCGAGCACCGCTCCCGCGCCAGCCTTAGCCCTGAAATCGCGCCCTGCGCGCCCGCAGGCCAGCCAGGAGCGCTTGTCCATGGCGGCGGATCCTACGCCGCGCCATCCCCCGTGCAACCGCCTCGTTCGGCGAGCGGTCCCGTGTCCATCCCGCCCCGTCTGCTTTGGACGGAGCGGAAATCCGCCGTACACTGCTAGTTCCTTCTTCGGAGATCCATCCACCATGAAATCGTCTCTTCTCTGGCCGCGTCTCGCGAGCCTGGCCCTGGTGCTACTCGCCTCGGCCGCCTACGCCGCTCAAACCCCGGCGCCCGTCAAGCCGGCCCCTCAACCCGCCGGCCAGACGCCCGTGACCAGCACGCCGGTCCCGAAGCCGACCACCCAGACCCCGGCCCCGACTCCCCCGAGCGGCCAGACTCCGGGCACGACCATCGGCCCCGGTGGCACGACTCAGACGGGAGGCATCACCCAGACGCCGGTGCCCGTGCCCGTCCCCGGTGGTCCCCAGACTCAACCGGGCGCGCCCGTGATCCCCGCGGGGCCTCCCGGCAAGCTCGACTGTCCGGTCGTCGATCACGACTTCGGCGCCATGATCGAAGGCGAGATCGCGCGCCACACCTTCGACATGTCGAGCACCGGCGAGAATCCCCTGATCATCGCCTCGGCCAAGCCCTCCTGCGGTTGCACGATCAGCCATGTCAAGGTCGAGGGCGAGGCGGGAGCCTTCGTCGACTACACCTACGGATTGCCGATCGCGCCGGGCAAGCGGGTGCAGCTCGAGGCCGAGCTCAACACCAAGAACAAGCACAACCAGGCCCAGTCGAAGATCAACATCCAGTGCAACGACCCGCGCCAGATCGTGACGCTCGGTCTGACCGCGATGGTCGACACGTACTTCGCCTCGACGCCGGCGCAACTCGACTTCGGCGAGATGTCGACGACCGACAGCCGCGAGCAGACCGCGATGATCAGCGCCAAGCGCGGCGGCAAGTTCAAGCTGCACCAGGAAATGATGGGCGCGATCCCGGGCTTCAAGGTCGACATCAAGCCGACGAATCCCGATGAAACCGGCGCGGCCGAGCGTTGGGAAGTCAAGGTCACCATGGGGCCGGATTGCCGCGAAGGCAACCAGGGCTACCCGGTGCAATTGCGCTCGGACCAGCTGGTCCCCGGCGCTCCGGTCGGCCCCGACGGCCAGGCTCCCGCTTACGGAGCCCAGGTCATGGTGCAAGGTCGCGTCCGCGGCTTGATCTCCTTCGAGCCTCAGTACCTGTCCTTCGGCCTGGTGCGCCCTGGCCAGGAGCTGACCCGCACGCTCAAGATCTCCTGCTTCGACGACAAGTTCCAGCTGGCGCAGCCGAAGTCGATGAAGCTCGTCGGCCAGAGCGACGCCGTGCCGGATTTCCGCTGGGCGGAAAACTTCGAAGTCACCGCGAAGCCCGCGGCCGACGGCAAGACCATGGACATCGACGTCACGCTCAAGGGCATGCCGGCGGGTTCGGACACGGCCTTCCAAGGCCGCGTGCTGATCGAGACCGGCCACCCGGCGCGTCCGACGATCGCCGTCCTGTTCTCGGGCGTCTGCCGCGCCAACGCGCCGGTGGCTCCGACTCCGGTTCCCGCTCCGACGCCGCCCGCGCCCGTGCCGGCTCCGGTCAAGGGCAATTGAACGGAACGCGCCGCGGCGAGCGGCGCTGAATCCAGAAAGCACCGCCCGCGGGCGCCCAACTCGGCGCTCGCGGGCGGTGTGCCTTGATAGACTCCCCAACGGTCCCCGGCGCATCGAGCACGACTAGAAGTCCCAAGCGTGTCCCAATCCCTAGCCGAGCTGCTGGTGCTCCAAGGCCTGCTGAACCAGGCGCAGGTCCGCGAAGCCCAGGCCATGCAGCGCGGGGGCACCCTGCGCTTCGAGGAGGCGATCCTGCGGCTCGGCCTCCTGGACGAAGCCAGGCTGTACCGGGCCTACGCCAGCAGCGAAAAGCTGCCCTTCGTCGACCTCGCCACGGGCAAGAAAGTGCCCGCGGCCCTGCTCGAGCGCATCCCCGCCGACTTCGCGCGCGAGCAGCAGGTCCTGCCGGTGGCCGAGAAGATGGGCAAGCTGATCGTCGCGATCGACGACCCGCTCAAGCGCATCGTGGTCGACCAGCTCGCCTTCCAGGTCGGCGGCGAAGTCGGCTGCGCCATGGCGGCGCCGACGGCCCTGCGCCGCGCGATCGCGGAGTTCTACGGCGAGGCCGCGGAAGCCGACGTGGCGCGCTCGATGGGCGCGCAGGTGGGCAGCGGCGACGAAGGCGACGACGCGCCGATCGTGCGCCTGGTGACGCGCATGTTCAACGACGCGATGACCATGCGCGCTTCCGACATCCACATCGAGCCTTCGAATTCGCGGGTGCGCGTGCGCTACCGCATCGACGGTTTGCTGCGCGACATCGCCGACCATCCGCCGCATCTCGCCGCGCCCTTGCTCTCGCGCTTGAAGATCATGGCCTCGATGGACATCGCGGAGAAACGCAAGCCGCAGGACGGTCGCATCGAATTGGAAATGAAGGGCAAGCCGGTCGACGTGCGCTGCTCGATCCTGCCTTCGTCGCACGGCGAGTCGATCGTCATGCGTCTGCTCGACCGCAGCTCGAGCCTGGTCTCGCTCAAGCAGCTGGGCTTCGAGGGCGAGGACTACACCTGGTTCAAGCGCCTGATCTCGCGGCCCAACGGGATCGTGCTGGTCACCGGCCCGACCGGATCGGGCAAGACCACGACGCTGTACGCGGCGCTGGGCGAGCTCAATCGGCCCGACGTCAAGATCATCACCGTCGAGGACCCGGTCGAGTACCACATCACGGGCCTGAACCAGGTGCAGGTGCAGCCGAAGATCGGCTTGAGCTTCGCGCGCGTGCTCAAGGCCATGCTGCGCGCGGCGCCCAACATCATCCTGGTCGGCGAAATCCGCGACCTGGAGACGGCCGAGATCGCGGTCCAGGCATCGCTGACCGGACACCTGGTTTTTTCCACGCTGCACACCAACGACGCGCCCAGCGCGCTGACGCGCTTGATCGACATGGGCGTCAAGCCCTTCCTGGTCAGCGCTTCGGTGCAGGGCATCATGGCCCAGCGCCTGGTGCGCAAGCTGTGCGTCGACTGCGCGCAGAAGCGGCGCATCACGTATCCTGAGCTGCGCGCCCTCGGCCTCGACGAGCGCGTCCACGGCGAGGCGCAGATCGGCGAGCCCAAGGGCTGTCGGACCTGCGAAGGCACCGGGTACCGCGGCCGGCTCGGCCTCTTCGAGGTGCTCGAGCTCGACGACAACCTGCGCGAGATGACCTTCCGCAACGCGAGCCTCGACAAGCTGCGCGCCAGCGCCCTGGCGACCGGCCGCCTGCGGCCGTTGATCCTCGACGGAGCGCGCAAGGTGCTCGAGGGCCGCACGACGGTCACGGAAATCCTGCGCGTCGCGCGCTCGGCCGAGGCTGCGAGCCGTGAACTGAATCAGGCGGCTTCTTGATGGATTCGCCCATGGACATCCAGCAACTGATGGGGCGCGTGATCGAGCGCGGCGCCAGCGACCTGCACCTCAACCCCGGCCGGCCGCCGGTCGGGCGGATCAACGGAGCCCTGGTCAACCTGGAGACGGGGATCCTCTCCGACGCCGCGGCCGAGACGCTCTGCAAGTCGATCGCGCCGGCCCTGAACTGGCGCGAGGTCGAGGAGCGCGGCACCACCGACTTCGGCTACGCCCATTCCAGCGGCAATCGCTTCCGGATCAGCGTCATGCGCCAGCGCGGCCGGATTTCTGGCGTGATGCGTTTGATCCCGAACCGCCTGCTCAGCTTCGAGCAGATCGGCCTGCCCGAGCAGGTGCGCGAGCTGTGCAAGCGGCCGCGCGGACTGGTGCTCGTCACCGGGCCGACGGGCTCGGGCAAGACCACGACCCTGGCGACGATGATCGACTGGATCAACACCAACCAGGATCGCCACATCGTCACGATCGAGGACCCGATCGAGTACTACCACTCGCACAAGAAGGGCCTGGTGACCCAGCGCGAAGTCGGCGCCGACGTGCCCGATTTCGTCGAGGCGATGCGCCGCGTGCTGCGCCAGGACCCCGACGTGATCCTGCTCGGTGAAATGCGCGACCTGGCGACGATCTCCGCCGCGATCACGGCGGCCGAGACCGGCCACCTCGTGTTCGGCACGCTGCACACCACCGGCAGCGCGCGCACGGTCGATCGCATCATCGACGCCTACCCGACCAACCAGCAGGAGCAGGTGCGCGCCCAGCTCTCGGTCTCGATCCAGGGCGTGATCAGCCAGGTGCTCATGCCGCGCAAGGACGGCAAGGGCCGCGTCGCCGCCTTCGAAGTCATGCTCATGACGCCCGCGGTCGCCAACCTGATCCGCAAGGCCGAGACCAACAAGATCCAGTCGACGATCCAGACCTCGCGCCGCATGGGCATGGTCACGCTCGACGACTTCCTGATGGAGCTGGTGAAGAAGGGCGCGATCGAGCGCGAAGTCGCCCTCGACGCGGCCCAGGATCCGCGCGATCTGGAGACACGGCTTTGAGCCCGAGCCCCGCATCTCCCCAGGGCCGGCGTCCGCTGGGTCAGATCCTCAAGGCGCGTGGCGTCGTCAAGGAATCGCAGATCCAGGAAGCCCTGGGCAACCAGCGCAAACGCGGCGGCTTGATCGGCCAGATCCTGATCGAGATGGGCGCGGCGAAGAGCGGCGACGTCGCTCTCGCCCTGGCCGAGCAATCCGGCCTGGAGACGGTGGACCTGACGCGCATCCGTCCCTCGCGCGACGCCCTGGCCCTGGTCGACGGCAACACCGCCCACGCGTTCGGCGTGCTGCCGCTCTCCGTCGAAGGCCGCACCCTGGTGGTCGCGATCGCCGATCCGCTGAACACCAGCGTGCTCGAGGACCTGCGCTTCACCACTGGCCTCGACGTGCGCGGCAAGGTCGGCGACGGCGAGAAGATCCGCGAGCTGGTGCGCTCGTGCTACGGCGAGGAAGCCTCGCTGGCCGACGCGATCAAGCAGGCGGCGAGCGCCTCCAAGTCCGGCGACGTGCAATCGGCGGCCCAGTCCATGCCGGTGGTGCGCCTGCTCAACTCGATCCTGCACCAGGCGATCAAGGACCGCGCGAGCGACGTGCACTTCGAGCTGTACGACGACGCCTTCCGCATCCGCTACCGCGTCGACGGCTCGCTCTACGAGGTCGAGTCGCCGCCGATGCACCTCGCCGTCCCGCTGGTCGCGCGCATCAAGGTCATGGCCGATCTCGACATCGCCGAGACGCGCATGCCCCAGGACGGCCGCATCGAGCTGTCGATCGACGGCCGGCCGGTCGACCTGCGCGTGGCGACCATTCCGGGAATCTCGGGCGAGAGCTGCGTGCTGCGCGTGCTCGACCGCAGCGCGGTGCAATTGTCGCTGGCCGTGCTTGGGCTCAAGCGCGAGGACGAGGACCTGCTGCGCGAGCTGACCGCCCTGCCCCACGGCATCGTGCTGATCACCGGGCCGACGGGCTCGGGCAAGACCACCACGCTCTACGCGATGCTGCAGGAAACCAACCGTCCCGACATCAAGATCATTACAGCCGAGGACCCGGTCGAGTACGACATCGACGGCATCGTGCAGATCCCGATCAACGAGGAGATCGGCGTCACCTACGCGCGCGTCCTGCGCACCGTGCTGCGCCAGGATCCCGACAAGATCCTGATCGGGGAGATCCGCGACGGCGAGACGGCCTCGGTGGCGGTCGAGGCTTCGCTGACCGGCCACACGGTGTTCTCCACGCTGCACACCAACGACGCGCCGAGCGCCGTGACCCGCCTGGTCGACATCGGCGTCGAGCCCTTCATGATCACCGCGACTGTCGAAGCCGTGATCGCGCAGCGGCTGGTGCGCAAGGTCTGCGACAACTGCAAGACCAGCTATCAGCCCGAGGAAGCGATGCTTGCCGAGCTCGGCGCGGACGCGGAACACCTCTCCGGCGCGACTTTCTACTTCGGCAAGGGCTGCGACATCTGCCACCACACCGGCTACCGCGGCCGCAGCGGCCTGTTCGAGGTCCTGCGCTTCGACGACGCGGTGCGCGCCGCGGTGCTCGCCGGCGCTTCGACCACCGAGATCAGGGCCTGCGCGATGCGCACGGGCATGCAGTCGCTGCGCGCGGCGGGACTCCTGGCCTTGACCGAGGGCCGCACCACGCTCGAGGAAGTCCTGCGCGAAACTTTCTAGGACGCTATCGTCTCCAAGCCTCGAACTCATGGCCAAGAAGCTCCAACGCAGTGCTCCGGCGGCGAGCACCGCTCGCACCCAAGGCCCCAGCGGTCCCGCGCCGGAGGCGGTGCGCAAGAAAGGCGGACGCGTTCCGCGCGACCTGGTGACCGAGTTCACGGTGCAGCTCGCGACGCTCTCGGAAGCCGGCATCCCGATCGTCAAGGCCCTCTCGATCCTCGAGGGTCAGACCCGCGCCGGCCCGTTCAAAAACGTCTTGGCCGAGATCGGCGAGGACGTCGCCGCGGGCACGCCGCTGTCGGAGGGCATGGCCAAGCACCGCTGCTTCGACCGCCTGTACACGAGCATGGTGCGCGCCGGCGAAGTCGCGGGCGTGCTCGACAAGATCTTGAATCGCCTCGCGGTGTTCCGCGAGAAGTCCGCGGCGATCCGCTCGAAGGTCATCGGCGCGATGATCTATCCGATCATCGTCACGCTGGTCGCGACAGGCGTGGTGTCGGCCGCGATCCTGTTCGTGATCCCGAAGTTCAAGGAGATCTTCGAGAGCTTCGACACCGAGCTGCCGGGCATCACGAAGATGCTCCTGAACTCCAGCGCCATCGGCGTGAAGTACTGGTACCTGATCTTCGGCCTGCCGATCCTGTTGATCTTCGCGCACACGGTCGCGATGCGCCAGCCGGGCAAATACCGTTTCGCGGTGCACGGGATCATGCTGCGCATCCCGTACTTCGGCGCCTTGATGTCCAAGGTGCAGATCGCGAACTTCTCGCGCACCTTCGGCACCCTGATCGAGTCGGGCGTGCCGCACCTCGATGCCCTGGCGATCGTGCGCGACACGACTTCCAACGACGTGATCGCCGACGCGGTCGAGAGCGTGCGCCGCACCGTCCGCGAGGGCGAGGGCATCGCGCGGCCGATGGGGGAGACGGGCATGTTCGACGACCTGGTGGTCAACATGGTCGACGTCGGCGAGGCCACGGGCGAGCTCGACCGCATGCTGCTCAAGGTGGCGAACGCCTACGAGGCCCAGGTCGACCGGCGCATCGAGGCCTTGTTCAAGATCGTGGAACCGGTGCTCCTGATCGTCATGGCGGTCGTCGTGGGCTTCATCGTGGTGGCGCTCTTCTTGCCGCTGACCGAGATCATGGGCAAGATCGGAACTACCTGATCGCGTGGCGAGAGCCCGCGGCCGCACGTGCCGATGATCTTTTCGCTACGCCTGCGTGTCGCGCTGTGGCTGGTGGCGATCAACTTCGCCGTCGGCGGCGTGGCGCTGTGGTTCGCGGTGCGACAGGCCGAGTCCGATCGCAACGAGACGGCGCGCGCCTACGGCGACGTCGCGATCTCGGTCGCCGGAAACCTGGTCGACACGGTCGCGAGACAGGTCGATCCCGAGGTCGGGCTCAACGTGGCCCATCTGCTGGCCTGGGAGAGCTGGTCGGCTTTCGCGGATGCCCTGGTCTGCGACCATCGGTTCACCTTCGTCGAAGGCCGTCCGCTGCTCAGCGGCATCGCGGTCAATCCGCTGGGACGCCAGCGGCGCCAGGCCTCGACCGATGAGCAGCACATTTTCACCGCGCTGCGTCGCGCGATCGACGAGAGCCGGCAGATCGACGAGGTCGAGGGCGGGAGCGCCGTGCCGATCCTGGTCGGCGGGCGGGTCTGGGGCGCGTGCTGGTTCAAGCTGAAGCCCCCGCCCTTGTCGACCAACCTGATCACCGCCTACTTCGTGCCGGCCTTCATCGGCTCGACGATCCTGCTCTCGATCGCGACCTTCCTCGCCTTGCGCCGCTTCGTGCTCGATCCGGTGAGCCAGCTCGCCCGCGCGGCTCGCAGCGTGGCCCTGGGCGATTACTCCGTGCGGCTCGAGGAGAACCAGTCGCAGGACGAGCTGTCAGGCTTGGTGCGCGGCTTCAACGCGATGACTGGCCAGGTCGAGCGCTTCAATACCGGCCTGGCCGAGGAAGTGCGCCGCCAGACCGAGCAGACGCGGCGCGCGGAGACGGCGGCGATGACCCAGCGGCGCCTGGCCGCGATGGGCGAGCTCGCCGCGGGCATCGCTCACGAGATCAACAATCCGCTCGGCGGTCTGCTCAACGCCGTGGAGCGCCTCGAGCGCGGCGAGCTCGACAGCGAGAAGCGCTCGCGCTACTTCGGCCTCTTGCAATCCGGGCTCGAGCGCATCCGCCGCACGGTGGGACAGCTCTTGCGTTTCACGCCGCGGACCGCGAGCTCGGCCTGGATCGGGCTGCTCGAGCCGGTCGAGGATGCCCTGGCCCTGGTGCGCCACCGCGCCCAGCGCCAGAACGTGACCATGGCCCTGCGCGACGGAATCCACGAGAGCCCCGAGGAGGTGCGGCGCAGCCTGGCTGCATTGCCGAAGATCCACGGCGAGGCCCACGAGCTGGGCCAGGCTGTCTTGAATCTCCTGGTCAATGCGCTCGACGCCCTGGAGGAGCAACGCCCCGCGGGCGGAGGCCGCATCGACGTGCGCCTCGCGCAGGAGGGCAACGAGATCCTGATCGAGGTCAAGGACGACGGTCCCGGCGTGCCCGAGGAGAATCTGCCGCGGGTCGCCGATCTCTTCTACACGACCAAGGCTCCGGGCAAGGGCACCGGATTGGGCCTGGGGATCGTGCACCGGGTCGTCGCGCGCCACGCGGGCCGCGTCGAATTGCGCTCGAAGCCGGGCGAGGGATTCTGCGCGACGATGATCCTGCCGATCGCCGAAGTCGAGCTGCGCGCCGGGGCCGCGCATTCGCAAGGCAGCGACGGCGAGCGGCGAGGGCCGCGGCGATGAGCGACACCCTGCTCTGGCTCCTGCTGGCCGCGCTGATTTCCTGCTCGGGGATGCTCAGCGCTTCCGAGACGGCGCTGTTCAGCTTGACGCCGGCGGAGCGGCGCAACGTAGGCCCGCAGGCGGAGCGTCTTTTGGTCGATTCGCGCGGCCTGTTGATCACGGTCCTGTTCCTCAACCTGCTGGTGAATCTCCTGTTCTTCACCTTCAGCGCGCGGCTCGCGCCCAGCGACGATCCCTACGTCGAGACGGCCTGGGGACTCGGTGCCGTCGTCGTGCTCGTCGCCTTCGGCGAAACCTTCCCGAAGATCCTCGCGCTCAAGGCCCGCGTGGCCGTCGCGCGGCGCTCGGCGCGCGTGCTGCTGGCTCTGGTGTCGATGATGCGGCCGCTGCGCGGACTCTTGGAGCGCTTGCTCGAGCTGCTCTATCGGGCGCTCGGCCCCGCGGCTCACGAAGAAGGCGGAGTGACCAACGAGGCCCTGGCCCAGGCGCTCGAGCGCAGCGCGGAGAAGGGTCTCTTGCTCGGCAGCGAAGCCGAGTTCCTGACCGGCGTGCTCGAGCTCGAGTCCATGCGCGTCGGCGAGATCATGACCCCGCGGGTCGAGATGGTTTTCCTCGACAAGAGCGAGGACAACCGCCCCGAGGCGATCGCGCGCGGCCTGGCCGGGAAGCTGCCCTGGATCGTGGTCATCGACGGCGATCCCGACCGCATCGTCGGCCGCGTGCGCCTGCGCGATCTCCTGGCTCCCGAGCCGCGGCCCCTGGCCGATCTCCTCGCTCCGGTGCGCTTCGTGCCCGAGATCGCCAGTGCCCTGGCCGCACTGACCTTCCTGCGCGAGCAGCACCTGATGCAGGCCGTGGTCGTCGACGAATGGGGCGGCACCGCCGGCCTGGTGACGATCGAGGACGTGTTCGAGTCGATCGTCGGCGACCTGCGCGTCGAGGGCGAGCGCGAGGAGCGGCCGATCGAAGCCCTGCCCGACGGCGGCTTCCGCGTCGCGGGCTGGCTCTCGATCCGCGACTGGAACGAATTGTTCGGCCACCGCGTGGTCGCCACCGAGTTCGCGACGGTCGCCGGCTTCGTCACGGTGCTGCTCGGCCGCATCCCGCGCGCCGGCGACGAAGCCCGCTCGGGTCCCTTCCTGTTCCGCGTGCACTCGGTGCGCGGGCGGCGGATCGAAGTGCTCGACATCTTCCTTTCGCCCGAGCACCAGACCGCCGTGGCGGAGGCCCAGGCATGAGCGCCTGGCTGATTGCACTGGCGGCTGTCGGCTGTCTGGTCGCGACGGCCTTGTTCGCCGGCAGCGAGACCGGTCTCTATTCCCTGTCGCGGCTGCGCGTCGAATCCGATGCGCGCGCTGGCCGCTCGCGGGCACGGCTGATCCGCCGTCTGCTCGCCGACGAGACTTCGCTGCTCGCCACGATCCTGATCGGCACCAACCTGGCGATCGAGCTGCTCTCCCGTTTGACGGGCGACCTGGTCGGCCGCTTCGGCATCGATCTCGGCTGGCGCGAGCTGGTGGTCACGGCGATCCTGACACCGACGATTTTCTTCTTCGGCGAGCTGTTCCCCAAGGACCTGTTCCGGCGCCGGCCCCACGCTCTGGTCGGAGCCACGGCGCCGGTGATCGCGCTGAGCAAGGGCTTCTTCCTGCCGATGACCCTGCCCGTGCGCGGCATGGCCTGGTTGATCGAGCGCAGCCTGGGGATTTCCTCCGAAGCTCTCGCCCAGGCACAAGGCCGCGAAGGCGTGCTCGAGCTGCTGCACGAGAGCGAGCGCAGCGCCATCCCGCACGTCGAGCGCATGGCGCGCAACGTGCTCGAGCTGCGCGGCCTGGCCGTCGCCCGCGTCATGGTGCCCTGGGCCAAGGTCGAGCACCTCTCGCGCGGCGCGGATCCAGCGGCCCTGTTCCGCCAGGTCGCAGGGACCCGCTTCAGCCGCCTGCCGGTGGTTGACGAGCAGGGCGAGGTGATCGGCTACGTCCACCAGCTCGAAGCCCTCGGCGCCGGGCCGAGCGTGCCGGTGATCCAGCACCTGCGGCCCCTGCTCAGCCTGGCTCCCGACGTGTCCCTCGACCACGCCCTGACCTTGATGCGAGCCAACGGTCAGCGCGCCGCGCTGGTCGGCCCGCCTTCGCGACCCCTGGGCCTGGTGACCCTCAAGGACATCGTCGAGGAGATTTCGGGGGAGCTGGCGCGCTGGTGAGCGGGAGAATTCACGGGCGTTGGCCGCAACTGCATCCGCTCGCTAGGATAGGCCGCTCCGGTCCCGCAACCGTGCGACTCCATCCACCGGCCCCCGCCTGACATGACTTCCCCGCTGCGCCTCGAGAGTTCCGGTTGGTTGTTGGTCGCGGCCCTCGGCCTGTGCGCCCTGGGGATGGCCCGCTCGTCCCCCCTGCAGACGCCGCCGCCGCCCGTGCCCGCCCAGCCGAAGACCCAGATCGTGCCGGTCGCCACCGCGGCCACCGCGGATTCGAACAACCGCATGATCGCCGTCACGGGCACGGACATCACCGGTGCCTCGATCCTGTACCTGGTGG
>Ga0193706_1000392_pt1 | contig 26092 bp, 26 predicted proteins | sample U3c1metaG_FD_160130 | JGI IMG/M metagenome (GOLD analysis project Ga0193706, IMG submission 160130) | Soil microbial communities from a riparian zone of the East river system, Colorado, United States - U3c1 | ecosystem: Environmental > Terrestrial > Soil > Riparian zone | place: USA: East River... | reverse complement strand
GCCGGCGTTTTCGACCAGCTCGACGGTGGTCGCGGCGTTTTCGGGGACGGAGCTCGCCGCGACGACTTCCAGGTGCTCGGGGCGGACTCCGAGGCGCGCGCGGGTCGCGGCGGTGGGAAGAGCGGGACACAGGACGGTGCCTCCCGCCGCGCGGAACTGTCCATCGCGCAGCTCGGCGTCGAAGAGGTTGATCTGCGGCTGGCCGAGCTGACAGGCGACGAGGGGCGACGCAGGGGATTCGTAGACCTCGCGCGGCGTGCCGACCTGCTGGATCCGGCCCTCGATCAGGACCGCGATGCGGTCGGCCATCGACAAGGCCTCGCCCTGGTCGTGGGTCACGTAGACCATCGGCACGCCGAGCGAGCGCACCAGCACCGACAGCTCGACGCGCAGAGCCTCGCGCAATTTGGCGTCGAGGTTGGTCAAGGGCTCGTCCATCAGGAACAGCTTCGGCTTGCGCACGATCGCGCGGCCGATCGCGACGCGCTGCATCTCGCCGCCGGAGAGCTTTCCCGCCGGACGATCGAGCAGGGCTTCGATGCGCAGCGTTGCCGCGGCGCGCGAGACTCGCTCGCGGATCTCCGCTTCCGCGAGCGCGCGCCCGGGGGCTCGCAGCGGGAACTCCAGATTCCTGCGCACGGTCCAATCGGGATAGAGCGAGAAATTCTGGAACACCAGCGCCACGTCGCGCTGCGCGGGGCTGAGGCTCGAGATCTCCCGACCTTCCATCGCGATCGAGCCGGAGTCCGCGGTCTCCAAGCCGCAGATGGTGCGCAGCAGCGTCGTCTTGCCGGCGCCGGTCGGCCCGAGCACGACCAGGAGCTCGCCGGGTGCGACCTCGAGATCGATCGTGTCGAGCGCCGTCTTCGCGCCGAAGCGTCGTGAAATTCCGCGCAGCTCGAGGAAGGCCTGACTCACGGCAGGCGCGCTCCGTCGCGCGCGGAGAACCAGCGCAGACCGCTCGGATCGAAGTCGAATCGGACTTCCTCGCCGCGCAATCCCGGGCCGCCCGAAGGAATGCGCGCGATCAGCCTGCCGCACACCGTGTCGAGGTACAGGGCTCGTGAGGAGCCGAGGTCCTCGTCGGCAGCCACGCGGCCGCGCAGAGCCGCCGTGGGGGAGAGGCGCAGGAACTCCGGTCGGATTCCGAGCACCACGTCTCTCGCGCCAGCGTCCGAAGTCGTCCGCGGCGCATGGGGCAGCTCGATGGCGCCGACCTGGAATCTTCCTTCACCGGTGCGCTGTCCCGAGAGGAAGTTCATGCCCGGACTGCCGACGAAGTGCGCGACGAAGCGATCAGCGGGCTGGTCGTAGACGTCGGAAGGCGGCGCGGCCTGCAGGATCTTTCCCGCCGACATGACCACCACGCGATCCGCGAGCCGCATCGCCTCTTCTTGATCGTGAGTCACGTAAACGGTCGTGACTTGATTGGCGAGCTGCTGCTCGCGCAGGAATTCGCACATCTCCAGCCGCCGCTGGCCGTCGAGCGTGCCGAGCGGCTCGTCCATCAGGTACACCGCAGGCTTGCGCACCATCGCGCGCGCGAGAGCGACGCGCTGCTGATCGCCGCCGGAAAGCTGGCGCGGCCGCATGTGCAGCAGACCCGAAAGCCCGAGCCGCTGCGCGACGCGCTGAACGGCCAGCTCCTGCTCCGTCTTCGACAGACCGGCGCAGTCGAGCGGAAAAGCGATGTTCTGCGCGACGCTCAGGTGCGGATACAGAGCGTAGAACTGGAACACGAAGCCGACGTCGCGCTCGCTCGGCCGCAGCCGCGTCACGTCGCGCCCGCCCAGCGAAATGCTGCCGCTGGTCGGAATCTCCAGGCCGGCGATCATCCGCAGCGTGGTCGTCTTGCCGCAGCCCGACGGCCCGAGCAGCACGATGAACTCGCCGGACTCGATCGCGAGGTCGATCGAATCGACCGCGGGATTCCCGCCGCCGTAGCGCTTGGTCAGCGAAGCGAGCTCGAGCTGGCTCACGCACCCTCCTTGCGCGGCAGGTGCGCGGCGACGATCTGCAGCACCACGCCCGCTCCGGTGACGGCGAATCCGATCTGGAATCCGCCGCGCCACCAAGGCTGCAGCACGAGGGCGACGCCGCCGACCATCGCCAGGAGCGAGAGCTTGTCGAGCCGTGAAACGCTGCTCGCTTTCACTGCTTGATCGTCCCGAAGGTCATGCCGCGCAGCAGGTGGCGGCGCACGAAGATCGTGAAGGCCACGATCGGCACGACGAACAACAATCCTCCCGCGGCGACCTGCGGCCACGGCATGCCGTCGATGTTGCCCTGAAGTCCCGCGAAGTACGCCGGCACGGTCACTGCGCCGGAGGAATTGAGCGTCATCGCGAACCCGTACTCGTTCCAGGCGGAAATCAAGCAGAAGACCGCCGTGACCGCCATCCCGGTGCGCGCCTGCGGCAAGATGATCCGGATGAAGGCGTCCCAGCGCGAGTAGCCGTCGATCCACGCGGCCTCCTCGAAGGCGCGCGGGATCTCGTCGAGGAAGCCCTTCATCAGCCAGATCGAAAGCGACAGGTTGAACACCGTGTAGAGCAGGATCAAACCCGTCTGCGTTCCGGTCAGCGAGAGCTGGCGGTACATCATCAGGACCGGCACGACCACGGCGAGCGGCGGCATGAAACGCGTCGAGAGCACGAAGAACAGCCAATCCTTCGCGCCTGCGATGCGGAAGCGGCTGAACCCATACGCGCACAGCGTGCCGAGCAGCACCGAGGCCAGGGTCGAGAAGGCGCCGATCACGATGCTGTTGCCGAGGTAGCTCCAGAAACTGTGCTGGGCTCCGGCGTGCACGTCCGAGAGTGCCGCGAAGGACGAGGTCGTCGGGGTGAAGGTGTGCCGCGATGGATCGTTGCCGTGCTCCATCATCGGCAGGAAGCGCGGATGCTGGCTGATCGCGTCGTCGCGCGCCTTGAACGAGGTGAGCGCCATCCACAGCAAGGGCAGGGTCGCCAGCGCCGTGTACCCGACGATCAGGAGCCAGCGCAGGATCTTCATCAGGCCGGCCGTTTCTCGAGGGCTTCGAGGTAGCGCGTAAAAGCCGTCGCCACCGCGATCACCAGCACGAGCACCAGGCAGGCATAGGCGCTGCCCAGGGCGAGCTTGCCGTCGCGGAACACCACCTGATAGAGCAGCGTCGACAAGGTCTGCGTGTTCGCGTCGTTCGGACCGGTGGTCGCCATCACCAGGTCGAACTGCTTCAACGCATCGGTCGCGCGCAAGAGCACCGCGAGTCCGAGCAGCGGCGCGCACAGCGGCAGCGTGATCCGCCGGAACACCGTATAGGTGCTCGCGCGATCCACCTCGGCGGCTTCGTAGAGACTCGCTGGGATCGAGTTCAAGCCAGCGAGCGAGATCAGCATCATGAACGGCGTCCACATCCACACGTCGATCAACAGGATCGAGGTGAATTTCAGATCGCGATCCGTCAGCCACTGCGGCTGGGGCAGGCCGACGCTCTCCAGCATCTGATTCACGATGCCGAAGTTGCCGTTGAGGATCAGGTTCCAGAACAGGCCGATGACCGCGGGCGAGAGCATCATCGGCACGAGCAGCGTGGTCAGAACGATCGCCTTGCCGCGGAACTCGCGGCGCAGCGCGAGAGCCAACGAAAAGCCCAACGCGAGCTCGATCCCGACCGCGAAGGCGACGAACATCGCCGTGCGCCGGATCGCGCCGGCGTAGATCGGGTCGTCGAAGATACGCGTGTAGTTCGCCGTGCCGACGAATTCGCGCTCCGATCCGATCAGCTCCGCGTTGGTGAACGAGAGGCCGACGTTGAACACCAGCGGGAAGACGTTGAACAGGACCAGCAGCACCAGCGCAGGCCCGATGAACGCGAATTTGAGCCTGCGACTCTCCACGCTCACTTCTTGCTCTGCGCCTGGAAGAACAAGGCGATCTCGTTAAAGCCGACGCGACCCGGATATTTCTTGCCCATCACTCGGCCGACGATCTTGATCTCGAGCACGCGCACCGCGACCTGGCGCGGGAGATCGCACTGGGTGGTCTTCAATTCGCTGGGATCGAGCATCACGACGAACGGCGCATCGGCCTTGTTGATGCGCACCTCGACCTTGGTCGCGCGATCCCAATCGCCCAGCCCGTTCTGCCGACCGCCGAGGCCGGAGAGCATCAGCTGATTGGCGCGCAGCGGCCGCTCGAACTCCAGGGTGATCGAGGGATTCGCGTCGCCCGGCGCGCAGGTCCACCCGCTGGATTCGCGGCTGTCGACCGCGTTGGGCGCCGGCGTGTCCGCGGCCTGGGTCGACGGCGTGAGCTTGGTCTCCGAGGCGCGGATCAGATTACGCGTGGCTGCCGCGGCTTGCGCGATCAATTCGGGCGCGGCGATCTCGCTCACCGTCACTTCGACTTCGCTGCTTTCGAGCTCCCTGGTCTGTGGATCTCCGCCCTCGGTCTCTGGCTCGATCATCAAGCAAGCCCGCACCGCGACGCGCTTCTTTCCAGCGGCTTCGAAGACGTGCTGCAGCGGATACTTCTCGCCATTCCACGCCACGCTCGCGTTGCCATCGACCGTGCCCGCGACCTCGCCGTCGATCAGGTACTCGATCTTCGCGATGTGGATGCCCTTCGCGCCCGCCGCTTTCCATCCGAAGTCGTCGATCGCTTTCTTGGAAAATCCGCCGAGCCACAGGGCGAGCCGTGCATCGCCGGAGGCGCGCAGCCAGACGTCGGACTTCGAGTCGTCGGTCTGGTACATCGAATCCTTGCGCTCGGCGCCCTTGCCGGTGAACGACGCGGTCGCGCGGCTCAAGAAGAGCAGGGCGAAGCAGGTGTTCGGCTCGCTCTCTCCGTAGGCGCTCGGAAAGTCGCCCTGGCCGCCCTGAATGTCGAGGAACCAGCTCGCGCCTTCCCAGTACCAATCCGATCCGCCGAGCTTCTCCACGCCGAGCAGCGTGCAGGCGCGCTCGACGCCGTAGAGATAATAAGGACCCCAGTGACCGTCGAGGGCCGCCTTGGGATCGTTGGGCGGGCTGCCGGTGATCGTGAAGTGCGCCGCGAGCCAGCGCGAGCCGGCTTCCAAGGACTGCTCGAAGACTCCGCCGCCCTGCAGCGTCTTCGCGTTGCCGTCGGTGAGCTGATCCTTCGCGATCGCGACCACGCTGACTCCGGCCGCGGTCATCGAGCCGGTCGGTCGCGGCGCGTCGACCACGTGGTAACCGAAGCCGCCGGGCTTGCCCTGGTAGTGCAGCACCTGGCTGATCAGATCGCGCCAGGCCTTCGCCGGGATCTTGACGCCGGATTTCGCCGCCGCCATGAGCCCGAGCGTGGCGTACTGCGTGTTCGACAGGTCGGGCTCGTCGCCTTCGGGATAGGCCCACATGCCCGACTTCTGCCAGCTCAGCAATTCGTCCGCGAGATCGGAGATCCAGTCTTCGTTCGCGGGATCGTGCAGGGCCCACAGGGCGAGCAGGGTGCAGCCGGCGGTGTACGTGTGCAGCGCGGGCCGCGCTTTCAAGTAAGCGACGCCGCGCTGGATCGCCTGGTGCCGCGGCGAAATCCCGCTCTTGAGCAGGGCGTAGACGCACAGCGCGGTCTGGCCTCCCGGGAAACGCGTGTCCTCGTGACTCCACGATCCATCGCGCGATTGCACGCTGACCAGGTATTCGCAGCCGCGCTCGATCGCGATGTTGACTTTCTGCTGGGCCGCCGCGCGGCCGATCAGAGGCTTGGATTCGATCGGCCGCAGACGGAAACGCCAAGCACCGCCGGCGTTGGTCACCTTGACGAAGAGATGGTTGTCTCCCGCGACCAGATCGAGCGTCAGCGTGTCGGCGAGCGGTTCGAAGGCTCCAGGCCGCGAGCTCTCGGAAACCAGCTTGCCGTTGAGCCAGATGCGCGCCGCGTCGTCGTAGCCATACCTGAACTGCGCCGTCGCCGCCGCGCGCGCGCGAATGCGGCAATAGAGATACGCCGACGCTTCGTTCGACGGCACGCCCGCGGGCACGAGCTTGGTGAAATCGATCGCCGCGAGCTCGGGCACGGCTCCGACGCGCACGCTGTCGTCGAGGACCTGCCAGCTCGCCGTCACCGATTTCTTGCCCTCGAAAACGCGCGAGAGGTCGGGGCCAGATTTCCCCGGCACCTGATTGAGCAATTCCTCCTCCGCAGGCCTCGGTTCGGCGATCTTCGCCGAGCCGCCGGGCTGATCGATCGGCACGAGCACGTACCAGGGATCGAACTCGAACGGCGCTGGCTCCTGCGCAACGACGTCACCGACGCCGCAGAGCAGGAAGAGACCGATCGTCGGAGCGCCGCGGCCGAGCCGGCGCAAACCGCGGCAGCGCCGCCTGAGTATCGTCGCGCCGAGCCAGGTCACTTCAGCAGACCCGCCCCGCGCAGGATGCGCTCCTTCTCGACCGCAAGCTCTTTCAAAGCCTGGGTCGTCGGCATCTGGCCGTCGAGCGCGAGCCCGATGAAGCGCTGCGTCGCCGACAGCAACTCGTTGTAGACCGGAACGTTCCAGAAGTCCTGCATCGAGTCGATCGAGTCGGCGAAGGGCGCGTTGTACGGCGTCTGCGCGCGGAAGGCGGCGCTGGCGAGGATCTCTGTGTTGGCGGTGAAGCCCGCGGGCTTCTTGACCCACTGCTCCTGCACCTCGCGCGTCTCGAACCAGGCGATGAAGTCCTTGGCCAGAGCCTGTTGCTCCTTGGAGATCTTCGTCGAGATCGACATGCCTTGACCACCGAGGCTCGCGACGCGCTTGCCGTCCTTCGAAGGCACGACGGCGAAGCCGACCTTGTCCTGGAACGTCGCGTAGATGCCCGGGAAGAAGGCGAAGTAGTTGACGATCATCGCCGTCGAGCCGTTCGAGAAGTTCTCGAGCGTGTCGCCGTAATCGAGATTCTCAGATCCCTTCGGCCCGAGCTTGATCAGCTTGCCGAAGAAGTCGACCGCTGCCGCCGTGCCGGGCGTGTCGAGGAATCCGACCACGCGATTCGAGCCCGGCTCGTGCCACATGCCGCCGAAGGACCACAGGAGATTCTGCAGCCCCATGACCAGCGCGTCGTAAGCGCGGTTCGACGTGAAGACGCAGCCATAGCGCTTCTCGGCGGGGCGCTGGAAGAATTGCGCGACCTGCTCGAACTCTTCCCACGTCTGCGGCACGCCGAGCTCGCGGTTGTACTTGGCCTTGAAGGCCTCGCGCTCCTTGGGATCCTCGAACCAGTCCTTGCGATACGCCAGGCCGACCGCGTCCGTCTCGCAGGGCGCCGCGTACCAACGATTGGATCCCTCGGGATAGGTGCACAGATAGCTCGCCGCCCGCGGGTGGATCTTGCTCATGTCGGTCACCGTGGGCAGCCAGTCGGTGAGCTCCAGATACAGACCCTTGGTCGCGCCGCGGCCGATCCACTGGCTGTCGCCGACGACGATGTCGAACTGCGTGGTCGTGTTGCCGAATTCGAGGAAGACCTTGTCCTGCCACGACGAGATCGGGATCTGCTCGACGTGCACGTCGACCCCGTGCTTCGCGCTGTATTCGTTGGCCAGCTCCTGCAGCCCGTTGGCGGGCGGCCACTGGAACCAGTTGATCGTCAGCTTCGGCCTCGTCTTCGCCGGCTCGTCTTTGGAGCACGCGAAGAGCAGCGCGCTCGCCAGGAATGCTCCAAAAAGGATGTGCAAGCTTCGCATGGTCATTGCTTTCGTTTCGTGGGGGACTTGGGACGAGCAAGAGTCAAGCAAGTGAAGGCTTCGGTCTGAGCCTGGATCGCGCGCTCGGCCGGCAGACGCTCCATCGAGCTCGCGCCGTAGAAACCGTGGATCATCGGGCAGCGCTCGAGGATCTGCGCCGCATCCGCGGGCTCCGCGATCGGACCGCCGTGGCAGATCAGCAAGACGTCAGGTCTTTCCTTGCGCGCCGCCGCCGCGATCGCGTCGATCTCCTTGACGCAATCGTCGAGTGTCTTGACCGAGTGCGCGCCGATCGTGCCGCCCTTGGTCGTGCCCATGTGAGCGACCACGATGTCGGCGCCGGCGCGAGTCATCGCGCGCGCCTCCTCGGGATTGAAGACGTACGGCGACGTGAACATCTCGAGCTCGCGCGCGAGGGCGACCATCTCGACTTCCTTGGCGTAGGAGAAACCCGTCTCCTCGAGATTGAGGCGATAGTTCCCGTCGATCAGACCGACCGTCGGAAAATTCTGGATGCCCGCGAAGCCGATGCGCTTGAGCTCCTGGAGAAAAACGCGCGGCAGGATGAACGGATCCGTCGCGCAGACTCCGGCGAGCACCGGCGTGTGCTTGACCACGGGCAGGACCTCGCGCGCCATCTCGACCACGATCTCGTTCGCATTGCCGAAAGGCATCGTGCCCGCCATCGAGCCGCGGCCCGCCATGCGGAAGCGCCCGGAGTTGTAGATCACGATCAGGTCGATGCCGCCCGCTTCCTCGAACTTCGCCGACAGGCCCGTGCCCGCCCCGCCGCCGATGATCGGAGCGCCGCGCGCGACTTTCGCGCGCAGCCGTTTCAGGATGCCTTGCCTGGAGTTGTCGTTGATCATCGTGAGCTTGCCGCCGTCTGTTTCACGCCCATCAGCGCGAGCAGTCCATTCGCCATCGCTTCCGCGAAGGCCGGATCGTTGATGTGCAGGTCGAGCACGTGCACGGGCGTCGAGCCCGCGCTGGACTGGACGCCTTCGAAGAGCGCATTGCGCGCCAGCGGATCGTCGAACGAGCCGCCCGCGACGTCGATCGCAGAAACGCCGCGCGAGGGCAGGAAAATCGCCGCCGGTCCCTTCGCCGCGCGCGCTTTCGCGCCGATCTCCTTGCCCAGCGCGCGGTTCTCCTCGGGCGTGGTTCGCATCAGCGTCACGTTTTCATTGTGGCGATGGAATTTGCGCGCCGCGAAGCGCTCCGGCACGCTCGCTCGCCCGTAGAAATTCACCATGTCGACGGCTCCGACCGAAATCACCTGCGGCACGCCGCGTCGCGCGGCCGCAGTCAAGCGCTCCGGCCCGGCGCTCAACAATCCGCCGACCAGCTCGTCCGCGAGCTCGGTAGTCGTCACATCGAGCACTCCCGCGATCGCGCCCTCGTCGATCAAAGCCTCCATCGCGCGGCCCCCGGTCCCCGTCGCATGGAACACGAGGACTTCGAATCCCGCGCGCTCGAGCAGCCCGCGCGCATGCTCGACGCAAGGCGTGGTCACGCCGAACATCGTCGCCGCGATCAAAGGCTTGTCGCTCGCGCTCGCGCGCAAGGCTCCCGCCTTCGCCATGCCCGCCATCGCCTGGGCCGCGCGCGTCAGCACCGCTCGGCTGATGCGATTGATTCCCGACACGTCGACGACCGAGTTCATCATCAAGATGTCCTTGGTGCCGACGTAAGCGCCGACCGAGCCCGAAGCGAGGGTCGAGACCATCAGCTTGGGCACGCCGATCGGCAGTGCGCGCATCGCGCTGGTTCCGATCGTGGTTCCCGCGGAGCCACCGAGGCCGAAGACGCCGGCGAGCTCGCCGCTCACGTGCCAGCGCTCGACAAGACGCGCCGCTCCCAAGGCGGCCGCGGTCACGGCTTCACCGCGATCGCCTTTCGCAGCGAGTTGCGCGGGTGCCACACCCGCCGCGGCGAAGACCTCTTCGCGGGTTACGTCCGCGGCGATGGCCACCTGCGGCTGGCCCGAGGTGTCGACGAGCCGCGCCGTGACGCCCAGGCGCGCGAGCTCCTGAGCCACGAACTGCGCCTCGCGGCCTTTCGTGTCGAGCGTGGCAAGGATGGCGACGAACATCGGGGGCGGCCCATTGTGCGGCCCGGAGTGCGCGCTGGGAATGGCTCAGGCGTAGACTGATGCCTGTGAAAGCCCTCGGATCGCGGTTGTTGCTCGTCGGAGTGCTCGCCTTGAGCTTCGCCTTGGCCGCAGCCAGCGAAGCCGCGCGCAGCGACGAAGCGGCTGCGGTGATGGCCAAGGCCGCAAGCGCTTTCCTCGACGGGCTCGACGAATCGCAGCGCGCGAAAGCGAGCTTCGCCTTCAATTCGCCCGTGCGCCTGGATTGGCATTTCGTTCCGCGCGAGCGCCAGGGGCTCGCGATCGGCGAGCTCAGCGAGAAGAGCCGCAAGGAACTCGACGCCCTCATCGACAGCGGGCTCTCTTCGACGGGCCACCGTAAGTTCAAGGACGTGCTCGAGCTCGAGGGAGTCTTGCGCGAGCGCGAGGGGCCCGGCCGCGATCCTGGCAAGTATCACGTCGCAATTTTCGGCAAGCCGGGCACGGATCCGTGGGGCTGGCGTTTCGAAGGACATCACTGGACCGCGCACTTCACTTCCGTGGACAAGGAAGTGATCGCCGTGACGCCGAGCTTCGTCGGCGCCAACCCGAGCAATTGGTCGCGTTGTGACAACGAGTGCTGGTCTTTCATCCGGCCTCTCGCCGCGGAAGAGGAGCGGGCCAGCGCGCTCGTCACCTGTCTGAGATTCGAGCCGGAGATGCTCGAACGCGCCCGGTTGCGTGGCAAGCTACCGCAGGACGTGCTGCTCGACCCTTCGAAGTCGCGCCTGACCGGCGAACCCGCTGGAGTCCGCGCGTCGGACTTGACGCCCAAGAAGCGCGAGCTGTTGCTCGCGATCGTCGACGGCTACTTCGCCGATCTCTCCGCGGACCTCGCGGCGCGTGAGCGAGCCAGGTTCGCGCAACATCCGCTGGACAAGCTCTACTTTGCCTGGGCCGGCGAGAACGCGGGGCTCGGTCCCTGGTACTGGCGCGTGCAAGGCGATTACTTCGCGATCGAATTCGTCTACCCTCGCGGCGAAGTCAACCACGCGCACCGCATCTGGCGCGATTTCGAGCGCGACCTCGGCGGCGACGCGCTGCGCGAGCATCTGGCGGGCGAGAAGAAGTAGCCCTCAGCAGAGGTGGTTGCCGAGCGAAGGCGTGCGAGCCGACAGCTAGACCACGCCTGAATGCGCAGTAGCTGTGGCTCGCGGGATTACCCACTCTGGAGCAGACCGCTGCGAATCAGCCCGGCCGATTCACCTGGCTGCCGTGGATCTCGCCGCGCCATTCGCCCGTGGGCACGTGGCGCTCCTCGATGAACTCCTTGAAGCGCTTCAAGTCGCCCTTCACGCGCAAGCTCAGGACTCCAACCGCGCTGCCGACTTTCTCGGCGGCGCCTTCCGGCTCCACTTCCATGCGCAGTGTGATCCGCGTCTTCGCCGGAGCGACAGTCGCGAACGTGACCAGGCCGGTGACTTTCTTGCCCGAGGTGCTAGCCCAGCTGATCCGCTGATCCGGCACCTGCTCGACGATCCGGGAAGTCCACTCCATGTCCTTGCCCGCGACTTCCGCGTGCCAGTGCAGGTTCTGATCGTCGAGCTGCGTGACCGACTTCACGCCTTCCATGAACTCAGGGAAGCTCTCGAACTGCGTCCATTGGTCGTACGCGGCGCGCACAGGCACGTCCACGTCGATTTTTTCTTCGATCGTCGTCATGGTGATTTCTCCAGGTTGTATTCGTCGTTGGTTCCTGCCCGCGCGAGCTGCGTCGGCAGAGGTCGCTCGCGCGACTTGCGAAATCCATGCCCGCGTCTTGCACGCTCTTCGCGCTACCGGCATCTACGGAGGCGTGATCGCGACCGCCGCCGTGCCGTTGTACAGGCCGTAACCGAAGCGCAGTCCGTCCGGAGACCAGGTGATCGCCGAGGTCACCGCGATGTCCGTCTGCTGATCGAAGTTCCACTGCATCGTTCCGCTCGCGACATCCCAGAAGCGGATGAATCCCTTCTGCTGCCACAGGCCCGATGGATCGAGATACGGTGAATAACCTGTGGAAACCAGTCGTTGTCCATCGGGACTGAAGCGCATTCCGGCCACGCCTTCGTTGGAAGCCGGCGAGGGCAGCTGAGCCGCGAGGGTCCAGTTCGAAGTGCGCCAGAGCAGGATGTGGTTCGGAGTAGGGGACCAGGATGCGAGCAGGCTGCTGTCCGGCGAGAAGACCAGCTTGGGGCCGCCGCGCATCGTCTTGACCACGGCCGCGTCGCTGCGGCGTTGCACCACGATCCTGCCCTTGGCGGTCGCGGCTTGCAGCGTTCCGTCGGGGGAGAAGCTGAACGCGGTCGAGACCGTCTGGTAGCCAGTGCCCGTGACGCGGAAGACGGTCAGGTCGGAGAAGCGCCAGCGCGAGATCGTTCCGTCGCCACCGGTGTTCGCGAGCAGCGTGGCATCCGGCGCGAAGCTGATCAGCGCGTTGGCGTTGAACGTGCCGACGACATTGCCGAGGAAAAGGCCGTCGCTCGCTTGTTGCACGCGGAACGACATGCCCGACGACTGGTTGCGCACGCCGATCAGACCGCCGTCGATCGAGTAGAGGATGGCGGCGACGCCGTGGGAGTGCTGCGGCTCGAGCACCGAGTAGAGCAGGGCTCCGTCGCTGGCCTGGCGCAGGCGGAACCAGCGGTCGTCCGAGCCCACGGCGAAGCTGTCGGCGACTGGCGACCAGCCGACGGCGAGCACGCTGTTGGCGAGCAGGCTCGGCGTGGGGACTTCCCAGACGATGTTCGGAGTGTCCTGGGCCGCAGCGGATCGAGCGGCGACGAGCAGGAGCGCGGAGAGGCAGGTGAGCATGGTTTTCATGGGTCGAATCCTCGTGATCCGGGCGGGCCGCTCGTCCGGGAGTCCGGGGAGCTCGTGCAACTGGCCTGCCACGGACTCCCCTCGGTGACCGGTGGCTATGTGGTTTTCCACAGTCCGGCGCGGCGAGTTGAGCAGCGCTTTTACGAATCTGCTCATCCGTCACGGGCCTGGGCTCGGCCTTGCTCGCTCGACGCGCGCCGCATCGGCGCGGAGAGCGGCATGGGCTTTGCAAACCCCGCGCGACCCGGACTGTCCCCGCGCCGTACTGCGAAGTCGCGAGCCAGCGAATCAGGAGCCCCCGATGAATCTGCGAGACACCACGGACGACTCGTTTCCACGCGGCGAGCACCAGGCAACCGATCTGGATCTCCCGAGCGAGCGCGAGGCGCTGTGGAGCCGGACTCGGGTCGGTCGGGACTTTCCGGCGCTCGAGCGCGACCTCGAGGTCGATGTGGCGATCGTCGGCGGGGGCATCAGCGGCTTGACGGCGGGAATCCTGCTCAAGCGCGCGGGCAAGCGCGTGGCCCTGGTCGAAGCGGCGCGCATCGAGCGGGGCATTTCTCGGACGATGAGCGCCGGGCTCGCTCAATGCACCGACACGCGCATCCCTGCCCTGATTCGCGATTTCGGTCACGAGCGCGCGCGTCTGGTCTGGGATTCGTCGCGCGCGGCGCTGGAGCAGATCCGCAAGCTGGTCGCGCTCTATCGGATCGAGTCACCGCTGCACAGCCTGCCGGGCTGGCTCTTCACCCAGTCCGCGGTCGGCGCGGAGGAATTGCACCAGGAGTACCTCGCGATCCGCGAGATCGGGGTCCCGGTGCACTGGGTCGAGCGCGGCGTGCCCCTCCCGTTCCCTGTCGCCGCGGCCCTGCGCTACGACCACCAGGTCCAGGTCCGCGCCCACGACTATCTGCTGCATCTGGCGGATGCGCTGGACGACGGCGGAAGCCACGTGTTCGAGGGCTCGAGCGTGGTCGAGCTCGGCGCCGGGTCCGAGCTTCACCTATCCACAGAGGGCGGAAGCCTTCGCGCGCGGGATGTGATCGTGACCAGCGACTCCCACGCTCCGGCCCCTTCCGAGTCGAGCTCCTGCCGGCGCCATGCGATCGCGGCGCGGGTCCGGGAGAACCTCCCCGAGGGTGTGTTCTGGGACGACGCGGAGCCCTTCCACTGCCTTCATGGCCATTCCGTCGATGGCCAGAGTCTGCTGATCGCGAGCGGCGAGGACCATCTCGGCTCCGAGTCGGATCCGGCTGCGCGTTTCCAGCGGCTCGCGGACTGGTTGCGCGAGCGCTTCGAGGTCCTTGCGATCGGCCAGCGCTGGTCGCGGAAAGTCGTGGACCCGGTCGAGGCCCTGCCTTGCATCTCGCACGACGCTCGTTCGGAGCGCATCCACGAGGTTACGCGGTGCAAGGGCGCGAGCATGAGCCTCCAGACTCTGGCCGCCATGATCGTCAGCGATCGGGTACTCGGCCGGAGCAATCCCTGGGAGAGCTGCTACGGCGCGGCAGCGATCGAAGCCCCGGTTTGACCTCCAGCCGAGAGGCGGACCGCGCGCGAGGCTCAGACCGGTTGGATCGGTTCCTTCGGCGCGGGCGGCGGCTGGGTCAGGCTGTGGACGATCCACGCGCGCGCTGCGTTGGTCAGCATGTCCACGATGAGGCCCGTCGGGACGTTGCGCTTGGCGAATTCGTGCTTCCCGTTAGTCGTGGGCGCCGCGGTCTCGCCGAGCGTTTTCTTTTCCTTCCTCGTCGAGAAATAACGGAAGGCCGCGAAGGTTCCGACTCCGACCACCAGGGCGACCACGCCGGTGACGAGCCAAGGATGGCGGTGGATCTTGGCCAGGGAGGCAGCTTTCACGACGTGACCCGTCGCTTGCGCCTGGGGGAAGAGCGCGTGCCACTCGGCGGCACGCAGCTCCGCCATTCTCCGGCACTCGGCGCTCATACCTTGTTGACCTCGGACGCGGGCCTCGGCGTGGCACCGAGGCGTTCCTCGGTCCTGCGCACATAGCTGCGTCTCACGGCGGTGCGGGCCGCCATGACCGCCGCCGTCAACGCTCCGAGGATGATCGTGCTGGCGCCAAGATCACCGACCCACTCGGAACCGCTCCAGGCTTGCAGGGCCAGTTTCAGCCCCCGGATCAACATGATGGATGCAGAGACGGATGCGGCGAGAACGAAGCAGAACGCGCACACGAAGAAGGCGCCGCGGAAAGCGAAATCGAAGGCGCGAAGCCTGATGCCTTGCCATTCCACGAACGCGATGCGTCTCAAGCTCCCGAACAAGTTCGTCAGTTCGGTTCGAGTTCGTCCAAACAGGGCTTCGATGTCGGCTTGGCCGACATCGGGCTTGCCAGAGCGGCCTTCGACAGGCTCCCCGCGGCGCGATCGTGCGTCTTCTTCCTGTGCGACCATAGAGGTCTAGCGGCGGCGCAGCGAGTACCCGAGCAGGGCACCGATTCCGACGGCGATGAGCACGGACTTCAGCGGATTCTCGCTGATCACCGTCTCGACCTGCCCTTTGGCCTGACTCGCACGTTCCTTGCCGGACTCGTAGGCCTGGCTCGCGCGCTCCTTGCCCGCTTCGTACGCGGCAGCGCCACGCTCGCGGATCTGGTCGGCCACGTCGGCCGCGCTGGCCACGGCGGAGGCACCCAGACCCTTCACGTCCTCGAAGACCCGATGAGATTGCTCGCTCAGGCTGCGCACGGCCTGACGGCCGGTCTTTCCATCACTCGATTGCACGTTCCCTTGAATGTCCATGTCCATGCTCCTTCGTTCCATCTGTGCCTGTAACGCGCAGCGCTTCGCGCTACGTCTCGTACCTAGGCAAGAGCAAGGATCGTTCCAGGTGCGCCCACCAGGCTGCCGTCTCCAGGAGCGCAGAGAGACGCTCTCGAAGCCAGCTTTTCCAGGCCAAGCCCGAGGGATTTGTACAAAGGGCGGAGCCCTCCGCATCGAGCGCCGGCGGCGGCGCTTCTATCGCTTCTGTTCGGCGACGACCGGCACGGACTTGGTCCAGTACGGCTCGACCTCGTAGTGCAGGGCGAGCTCTTCCAACCATTCGCGACACGCCATCTTCTTGCAGTCCTTCTCGACGTAGGGCGGCGAGGCTTCGATGCGCTCGCGGGGCACGTCGGTGACGACGAAGAGGTTCTGATCCTGGTCCAGGCTGACCGTCGTCTTCTGCCAGGGCAGGGCGACCTGCAGCTTGCCCAGCTCGACCACGGAATAGGCGATGCGCCCCTCCATCGGGTCGATCATGACGTGCTCGATCTTCCCGAGCTCCTCGTTCTGCTTGCCGCGCAACTTCGAGCCGTCGATGTCGGCCGTGCTGACCAGCCGGCCCGGCTCGGCCTGGCCGATGGTCGGATCCGCCGGCAGCTTGGCGCAGACGAAGGCCTGGCGCTCGACGGCGGGCAGGATAGCGACGCCCTTCTTGAACGAGGGGCAGGCGCCGAGCTGCTCGCTGGTGAGCAGCGTGCGGATCTCGCATTCCCCTTCGCTCTTCTTCGAAGGCTTGGACTTCGGCGTGAAGTACAGGGCGATCCAGGGCACGAGACGGCGGCTTCCGCCGACTCCGAGCAGACCTCCCTCGGAGATCACCGCATAGGCGAGCTGGCCATCGGCGGAATCGACGATCAAGGCGTCGAGCTTGCCGATCGGCACGTCGCCGCCTCCCATGATTTCCATGCCCGCGAGCTTGTCCGCCCGGTAGATGTGGATTTCCGGTTCAGCCACGGCAGGGATTGCTCCGTCCTGCCGACTGGTCTTCTTCGAGCTCTGAAAAGCGAAAGCGAATCCCCCGAGCGCAATCGTCGCGAGGCACAGAGTCTGAATCTTGATTGTCATCTGAATTGATTAGGTGCATTCATCGACGCCCGAGCAATCATTCGCTCCGGTGCCGGTCGATGAATTTTCTGGCAAGGTCCTGAGCAGCCCTTATCGACACGAGATCCCGTGCAGACTTGTGGGTTTCGCCTGGGGGCACGCAACGCGCGTACCAGGAGCCGCGCGGCGCAGGATCGCGCGCCCGCGCACGCGCGGGCGGGGTGGATGACGAACGGGCTACCCCAGCTTGCACGCGGACTTACAAAGGGAAGGCAATCCGGCTTTCTTCGGCGAGGATCGCGTTACACTGACGGACGCCTTCCGGTGCCGCCTCCAACGAGGCAACCCCCTAAAAGCAAAAAGAGCCCCCTTGGCAAAGTCTGCTCCGAAACTGTCGCTTCTGGTCATCGACGACGACCGCGATTTCCGCACCAGCCTCGTCGCGCTGCTCAGTCGAGAAGGCGCGATCGTCAAGGACGCGGAAAGCCTGGAGTCCGCTCGGACGATCATGGCGACCCAGGCTTTCGACGCCCTGTTCGTCGACCAGCAGCTGCCCGACGGCCAGGGTCTCGCCCTGCTCGGGGAGACCGAGCGCAAGGTCGGACCCGAGATCGTGATGATCACCGGGCACGCGACGGTCAACGATGCCATCGACGCCCTCAAGCAGGGAGCCCTCGACTACCTGACCAAACCCCTCGATCCCGCCAAGCTCGAGAGCACACTCGTCCACCTGCGGCGCACCCTCGGGCTCAAGCGCGAGCTGAGCGAGCTGCGCGAGGAGCTGCGCCAGCGCGGACGCTTCGGCACCCTGATCGGCCGCTCGGCCTCGATGCAGCCGGTGTTCGACCTGATCCAGCGCGTCGCGCCGACCAACGCGAGCGTGCTGATCCAGGGCGAGAGCGGCACGGGCAAGGAGATCGTCGCCGCCGCGATCCACGAGCTCAGCCAGCGCGCGGACAAGCCCCTGCTCGCGGTCAACTGCGGCGCGATCCCGGAGTCCCTGATCGAAAGCGAGCTGTTCGGCCACGAGAAGGGCAGCTTCACCGGCGCCGACAGGCAGCACAAAGGCCACTTCGAGCGCGCCGACGGCGGGACCCTGTTCCTGGACGAGATCACCGAGATGCCCCTGCAGTTCCAGGTCAGGCTGCTGCGCGTCCTGGAGACCGGGATGGTTCACCGCGTCGGCAGCAGCGCGGCTTTCAGCACGGACGTGCGCGTGCTCGCGGCGACCAACCGCGATCCGATCGAGGCGATCCGCGCCGGCAAGCTGCGCGAGGATCTTTATTTCAGGCTGGCGGTGTTCCCGATGCGCCTTCCGCCCCTGCGCGAGCGCCAGGGCGACGTGAGCCTGCTCGCGCAGCACTTCCTCGAAGCGCTCAACGAGACCAACCAGACCGACAAGCGCTGGGCCGACGGAGCCTTGGCCGAGCTCGAGCAGCGGGAATGGAAAGGCAACGTGCGCGAGCTGAAGAACGCCGTCCAGCGCGCCTACATCCTCGCCGACGACCAGCTGCGCGCCGAGGACACGGTCGCCTTCCCGACTCGAGCCTTCGCCAAGGACGCGAATCCGCTGGGGATCCAGGTCGGGACCTCGATCGCGGCCGCCGAGCGCGAGCTGATCCAGGCCACCCTCGACCACGTGCTCGGCGACAAGCCCGCCGCGGCCGCCATCCTGGGGATCAGCCTGAAGACCCTCTACAACCGGCTGAACGTGTACGAGGCTTCACACAGCTGAGGCCGGACCACCGCCAGAACTCGCTCAGAACCGCCGGACCTTTGAACCAATTACACGGGCAGGCTGCTCCGGCGCGAGCGCCCGCTCCTCCCGGCCCCTGGCACGTTTCGTGCTTCCTCCAGCGCAGATCGAGGGATGGTTCCCTCGGCACTTCGCTTCTACTCGGAGGACTCTTCCATGCTTCGCTGGGCCATGACCTTTCTCGTCGTCGCGTTGATCGCGGCAATTCTGGGCTTCGGCGGGATCGCCGGAACCTCTGCCGGCATCGCCGTGACCCTCTTCTGGGTTTTCGTCGTGCTGTTCCTCGTCTCGCTGGTCGTGTCGATGATCAGCGGCAAGCGTACGATCGTTCCTTGACGACGCGGAGCGCGGACGCGGCGCGCGCCGTCGCTTCCCCTCCGCTTCGAGGATTTCTCGACGAAGCTGCCGCATCCCTCGCAGGGGCCGGCAGCTTTCCAGTCCTTGACAGCGTTTTCTCGTCTTTCGAGTGCCGGGTGACCGGCTGAAAATTGGTTCCGGCAGCCATGGTGAGCAAGAGGGAAGTCGTCGATCACGCGCTGGGCGAAGCAGCGCCCTTGCTCGAGCGCCTGCGCAAAGCGCTGGCCCATGATCTGCGGACTCCGCTCGGAACGATCGGCAACTACGCGACGATCCTCGAGTACCACGACCAGGCCAAGCCAGAAGAAGTGCGCGCCTTCGCCGGCCGAATCCGCACGAGTGTGGTGCGCACGGCATCGATGCTCACCTGCATGACGGATGCGCTGACCCTGGCGATGCGCAAGAATGCCAAGCGGGGCGCGGAGCCCGCGACCATCCTGCGCTCGCTGCTCTCGGAGCTGGGCATCCACGGTCATTTCGCAGCGAACGCGAACGAGCCCGTCACCTGCCTGGAGCTTGATCCGGATCTCTTGACCTTCTGCTGGCGCGCGTTCCTGGGGATCACGGCTCCTTCCGCTCCCCAGGGGGGCCTGGATCTCGACTTTGCCTGCAGCGTGGAGGACGCAAGCGTGAGCATCGACCTGCTGCTGGGAGCTCAGCAGAGGGAACCGGACATCGAGTGCATCGACTGCAGCGTGTATGTGCTGCGGCATTTCGATTCACCGGCTCAGGATGCCTGTTTCGCGATGAGCATCGCCGAGCATCTGGTCGCGGCGCGCGGGGGATCCCTCCAGATCCACGGCAAGGCCGGCGCGGCGAGTCGACTGCGTTTGCGCCTGCCGATCTGGAACTGAACAGGCTGCGAAGGGTCGCGCAGTTCGCGCGGCCGGGCCGCTGGCACGGTACGCCGCTTGCATCACTCCGGTCAGGCGGCTCCTTCGAGAGGGGCCCGAGTCCGCAGCGCCCCACGACCTCGTTCCCCGGAGTGTCTCCATGTCATCCAGCCATCTCACCACCATCCAGGCCATCCGCGAGCGCGCACGCCGTCATATCGAGGATGGCGCCGTGACGCCGAGCTACGGCTGTGATCGCGAAGTCGTGCTGCGCCTGCTCAACGAATCTCTGGCAACCGAGATCGTCTGCACCCTGCGCTACAAGCGTCATTACTACATGGCACAGGGCATGCACTCCGAGGGCGTGGCGGCGGAATTCCTCGAACATGCCACGACGGAAGCCGCCCACGCGGATCGCATCGCTGCCCGCATCGTGCAGCTGGGCGGTGCGCCGAATTTCTCGCCCGACGGCCTGAGCGGCCGCAGCCATGCCGAGTACATCGAGGGCGACACTCTGCGCGAAATGATCGCGGAGGACCTGATCGCCGAGCGTATCGCGATCGAATCCTACGGCGAGATGATCCGCTACATCGGCGACGGCGATTCCACGACGCGCACGATGCTCGAGGAGATCCTCGCGACGGAGGAGGAGCACGCCGACGACATGTCGAACCTGCTCAGCGGCGTCGACGACACGCGACCCAGCTCGCGCGAATCCGGAATCACCCCGGCCAAGCGCCAGAACGGTCCCGCGGTCTCCGCCGTGCCCGACGGCGCGAGCCGGACGGCCGCTCCGAACCCTGCCGCTGCGAGCGGCGTCGGCAAGCTCGGCAAGGGCGAATGAACACCATTTGATGCTGAAGACGATCTCATCCCCGTTCCTGCGTGGACTCGCCGTGATCATCCCGATCGTGCTGACGATCGCGTTGATCGCCTGGGTCTTCATTTGGGTCGACAGTCTGATGAAGCCCTTCATCGCCACGTCGCTCTGGATTCCGGGTCTGGGCATCCTCACGCTTTCCGTGATCTCGCTGTTGATCGGCGCGGCGGCGCTCTGGCCGCGCACCAGGAGCTTGGTGGACCGCGCGGAGAGCTCGATGCAGGTCATCCCCGGCATCAAGCTGATCTATTGCCCGATCAAGGAATTCGCGGACGGGTTGTTCGGGGAGAATCGTTGTTTCGACAAGCCCGTCCTGGTGACCCTCGGCGGCGGACTCGAGGCGCAGGTGATCGGTTTCGTGACGAGAGACGATCTGGCGGCCTTCGGCATCAGGGACAAGGTCGCGGTGTACTTTCCCCAGTCCTACAACTTCGGCGGCAACCTGCTGATCCTTCCGCGCGAGCGCTTGACCGCGCTCGACGCCGAGAGTTCGGCAGTGATGTCGTTCATCATTTCGGGCGGCGTGGCCGGCATCGACGCTTGCGCTTCGAGCGCCCTGACCTCGCGCACAGCGCAGGTCCGCGCCTTGCGCAATGCACGCAGCAGCCGTGTACGGCTCGCCGGCTGATCCAGCATTCCAAGCAAGTTTCCATGCAGACCGACGGAGGTGAATCATGAGCAACGAAGTCAATCTGGCGCACGAAGGCGAGGCGGTCCACCAGCTCCAGAAGAGTGAGCTGTCCCAGGGCATCATCGGCATTTTCGACGCGCCGCACGCCGCGAACCAGGCTTTCGAGTGCCTGCTGCAGCGCGGCCATCAACCGAACGAGATCGGAATCATGATCGCGGAGGAGACGAAGAAGCGTTTCTACCTGCCTTCGCTCCTGACTCACCCGTTGGACGCGCCGGAGACGACGCTCACGCCCGAAGAGGAAGAAAAACGCGTCGACAAGCTCGAGACCCGCGCCGTGATGCAGGGTGCGGGAGCCGTGTCCGCAGTCGGCGCTCTCGGTGGCCTGATCGTCGCCGCCACTGCCGCCGTGATCGTGCCGGGACTCGGCCTCTTGTTGCTCGGTCCGCTCGCCGGACTGGGCGCGGGATTCGGCGCCTACGTCGGCGGCGTGTACGCGGTGCCCGCGATCGAAGCCGACCACGCCAAGCAGATGGCACAGTACGAAGCCGAAGTGAAAGCGGGGAAGGTGCTCATCCACGTGACACCGCGCGACGCCGACGACGAACGCGAGATCCGCAAGCAGTGGGACCGGATCCGCGGCGTGGACAGCAGCGCGAGTTGAGCTAACGTTCTTGCACAGGCCGCGTACCTTCGGTGGCCTGGCCTTTTCCACTTGCCCGCGTCGCGGGCTCCCTAGCGAGGATCACTCATGGGCAATGAAATCAGCACCCTCGAACTTCGCCAGCTCCAGGACGGCAAGCGCGACTTCGCGCTGATCAACGTCCTTTCCGAGGCCGAGTTCCGCGCCGGCAGCATCCCGGGATCTGGGCATGCGTCCGTCGACGCTCCGGAATTCCTGAAGCACGTCGAGCTGTTGACCGGCGGAAACAAGCACATGCACGTCGTCGTCTATTGCGCCGGACCGCGCTGCGACGCTTCGACTCGAGCGGCGAACATCCTGGTCGACGCGGGCTACACCAAGGTCGAGGAATACCGCGGAGGCATGGAAATCTGGCATTCCTCTCCGCACGGATTCCACGGCCAGCCGGGCAACCAGGTCGCGAGCGGCGACCGCCGCCTCGATGGGCAAGACCTCGAGACCGCCCAGGGCTCGCGGCTCGACCAGGCCGATGCCGGCGCTGACGGCGCGCCTGGAAAATCAGTGAAGAGTGCCGAGCGCGACTTCGTGCTGCCCCAGACGAAGCCGGGCCAGGCCACGAGTGTTCCTCATCCCGACGAGATTCAATCGAGCACACGCGGCGGTCGAGGCTAGCCCGCGAGGATGGTGCAAAAATGGACAAGCGCCCCGGAACCCGACCGATGTCGTTCGAGCGTGCCATTGCCGACCCGGCCGCCGTATTTTCCTCGCCGCAGGAAGTGTTGGACGATCTGCGCTTGACCCGCACGCAGAAGCTCGAGGTGTTGCGCCGCTGGGCCTATGACGCGGATCGGCTGGCTGTCGCGGAGACCGAGGGCATGGGCGGAGGTGAGCCTTCGCTGCAGGGCCGCGTGCTCGACGCCTTGAACCAGCTGGAGCGAGAAATGTTCGGTACCAGCTCGCCGGCCCAGCACTCGCCGCCCGGTCCGAGCTGATCATCGACCGCGCATGCTTCTGAAACGGGTCGACGCGAACCACGATCGCGCCGGCCGAATCTTTATGCGGGCTTCGCTGCGCGACGCGCGGGCCTGAGCGTGTGTCGCGCTCGGGTAATGCCGAACGGCAACTGACGGACTCATGTCACGGTCTTCGCGAAGTGGCATAATGATTCCCGGGCGACAACCGGCATGCTGCGCATCTCGAATCAAGGAGTCATTCTCGCCTTCGCTCTGATCGTCCTCCTGCTCGGGGTGAACGCGGGCATCACGTACCGCAACACGGTGAGCCTGCACGACGAGGCCAGCGCCGTCCAGGGCACCTACAACACGATCGAAGCGATCGATGAGGCTCTCGTGGCGGTCAAGGAGATCGAGGATGGCCACCGCAGCTACCTGTTCACGGGTGACGAGAATTACCTGCAACCCTATCGCGACGGTATCGAGAAACTGAAGGCGCGAGTCGAGAGTGTGAAACTCCTCGTCGGGAACAGTGCGGAGATGAAGGCGCGCCTGGCAGATTTCGACGTGGTGATCGCACAGAGCTTGGATCAAATCGCAGGGGCACTCGATGCGCGAGGGAAAGAGTTCGGAATCGACGCACCGGCGGATCCTCAAAGGCTCGAAGCTGGACGGCGCGCGGCAGAAGCGATCCTGGCGCTCGGACGGGAGCTGGTGGCGGAGCAGAAGGCCAGGCTCGCGGCCCGCTCGACTGCCGCGGACGACACCTTCAATACCGCGGTGCTGAGCGGCATGGGGACCGCGGCGGCGAGCATCGTGCTGGTCGCGGTCGCCGTGATCCTGATCCGGCGCAACATCCAGGCGCGAACGCGCGCCGCGCGGGAGCTCGAGGAACAGCATGACCTGCTGCAGACCACGCTGGCGAGCATCGCCGAGGGCATCGTGGTCACGGATGCCGCCGGGCGCGTGACCTACATGAATCCGGTCGCCGAGGTGATGACGGGCACCACGCCGAGCTCGGCGCTCGGGCGTCCGCTCGGGGACGTCATGCAGATGCAGTCCGATCCCGAGGTTCGCCGCCTCGACGCGCAGTCCTCGATCGGCGCGGCCGCGTCACCCGCGCCTTTCCGTCAGATCCTGATCTCGACCGACGGCGCCAAGCGCGAAATCGACGAGCGCGCGGCCCCGCTGCTCGACCGCAAGGGCGTTCGCATCGGCACGGTGCGCGCCGTCCGCGACGTGACGGCGCTGCACGCCAACGTGCGCCTGATCGAATCGCTGCTCTCGAGCGAGAAGCAGAATGCCAGCCGTCTGCGCCAGATCGCGGCGGCGGCGTCGACGCTGAATTCCGCTCACTCCCGCGACACCGTGCTCGACGTGTTGCGCGAAGAGGCCAGGACCATCCTGGGCTATGGCGACGCGGTCGTCGTCCTGGGTCCCCAGACCACGCCGGCGCGCGACGCGGTGCTCAGCGTGCCGCTGGTCGGACGCGGCGGACAGACGCTCGGCAAGGTCGAGCTCGTCCATCCGCAGCGCCCCGACGCCAGCCAGGACGAGAGCGCCTTGGCGATCCTCCAGCAGCTCTCGCACATCGCATCCGTCGCCCTGGAGAACGCGCGGCTCTACGAGGAGCTTCGCGAGGGAGATCGGCGCAAGGACGAATTCCTGGCCACCCTCGCTCACGAGCTGCGCAATCCGCTGGCGCCCGTGCGGAACTCGGTGCAGATCATGCGCTCGCCGAGCGCGGACTCGTCCGATCGCGAGCGGGCGCTGGGATCGATCGAGCGCCAGGTGACCCTGCTCGTCCGCCTCGTCGACGACCTGCTCGACGTGTCGCGCATCACGCGCGGCAAGGTCGCGTTGCAACTGCAGGCGGTCGAGCTCGCCGACATCGTCGCCCAGGCGCTCGACGTCAGCCGCGCGGTGATCGAGGCTTCCGGCAACACGCTGGCGGTCGAGATGCCCTCGACTTCCGTGCTGATCGAGGCCGACGCCGTGCGGCTCGCGCAGGTCATCTCGAACCTCCTGGCCAACGCCTCGAAGTACACCGACCGCGGAGGCCACATCCTGCTCGCCTGCCAGGTGAGCGATTCGCAGATCGTGATCCGCGTGCGCGACGACGGCATGGGGATCCCCGAGGAGATGCTGCCGCGGATCTTCGACATGTTCTGGCAGGTCGATCACGCGCTCGAGCGAGCCCAGGGCGGGCTTGGAATCGGGCTCACCCTGGTGCGCCAGCTCGTCGAGCTGCACGGCGGCAACGTCGAGGCCTTCAGCGAGGGGCCGGGCAAGGGAAGCGAGTTCACGATCCGGCTGCCGCGCAAGGAAGTCAGCTTGCGCAAGGCGGTGCCCGTCGCTCCGCCGACCAGCGCCTCGCCCGACCGCAGCCGAAACCCGCAGCGGATCGTCGTGGTCGACGACAACGTGGATTCGGCCGAGAGCCTGGCCTTGCTGCTGCGCTTGCAGGGGCACGAGGTCTCCACCGCGCACGACGGGCTGTCCGCCGTCGAGCTGGTGCTGCGGCAGAAACCATCGCTCGTGCTGCTCGACATCGGTCTGCCGAGCTTGAACGGCTACGACGTCGCTCGCACGCTGCGCGCGCAGCTCGGCTCCGCGATCGTGCTGGTGGCGATGACGGGCTGGGGGCAGGCCGAGGATCGGCGCCGCTCGCAGGAAGCCGGCTTCGACCACGACCTCGCGAAGCCCGTGGACCAGGCCCCGCTGCAGAAGATCCTCGCCGAGCTCGGCGCCTGCCCGGCTTGAGCTGGACCCGGCGCTCGGGCGTGGGCTATGAGTCCCGCCTCGACGCAGAGGCGCAAGGGAACCCCACATGAAAGAGTTGAACGAAGCACAGACCTCATCGACTCCGCACCAGGGCCGTCTCGGATGCCTGCTCGAGCGGTTCGCGCACACGATCACCGTGTGGGTCGGAGGCAATGGCGCCTTCGCGATCGCCTGCGTCGTCGTGGTCGCCTGGATCGTCACCGGTCCGCTGTTCGCCTACTCCGACACCTGGCAGCTGGCGATCAACACCAGCACGACGATCGTCACCTTCCTGATGGTCTTCCTGATCCAGCGCGCGCAGAACAAGGAGTCTCGCGCGACCCAGCTCAAGCTGAACGAGCTGGTCGCTGCTCTCGACGGGGCGAGCAACCGATTGATCGGCGTGGAGAACCTGAGCGAGGACGAGTTGGAAGTCCTCAATCGCCACTACAAGGCCCTGGTCGAGAGCGTCAAGCGCGACGAGCACATCACCGACTCGCATTCGATCGACGAGGCCGAGCGGCGCCACGAGGAGAAGCAGGGCCAGAATCGCCGTGGGCCAGAGAGACCCGCGCGGCGGAACCAGCGCAAGTCCTGACGGTCGCTGCGCCCGCGCCGATTTCAGCGCGCCGCGTAGTCGAAGGCCAGCACGCCCTCGATTCCGCCTTCGAGGATGGCGAGCACCTGGGTCTTGACCTTCTCGTGCAGCGGATGAGGCAAATAGACGTCGCGCGACTTCGCGTCGGTGAACGTCATGCAGAAACCGTGGGTGTAGCCGCGCTGCATGCCTTCCGGCGACGCGTAGGGTCCCCAGGAATAGGAGAGGATCCCGGGGATGT
>Ga0193706_1000391_pt1 | contig 26185 bp, 20 predicted proteins | sample U3c1metaG_FD_160130 | JGI IMG/M metagenome (GOLD analysis project Ga0193706, IMG submission 160130) | Soil microbial communities from a riparian zone of the East river system, Colorado, United States - U3c1 | ecosystem: Environmental > Terrestrial > Soil > Riparian zone | place: USA: East River... | reverse complement strand
GGTCCGAACGCGCGACGCAGGACCGGGTCGTCAATCTGTTCCGCGATGAACTGGGCTATCGGTACCTCGGCGACTGGTCGGACCGCGAGGGCAACAGCAACGTCGAGGAGGACCGCGTTGCGGCCTGGCTGAAGAAGCGCGGCTACCCCCCCGCGCAGATCGCAAAGGCGCTGTACGAGCTGCGCGCCGAGGCGAACAACCCCAATCGCGGCCTCTACGCGAACAACCGGAAGGTCTACGGTCTGCTGCGCTACGGCGTGCCCGTGAAAGTGGAGGCTGGCAAGGTCACCGAGACCGTGAAGCTGATCGACTGGGAGCGGCCTGAGCAGAACGACTTCGCCATCGCCGAAGAGGTGACGCTGCGAGGCAATCTCGAGCGGCGGCCGGATCTCGTGCTCTACGTCAACGAGATCGCCGTCGCGGTGATCGAGTTGAAGAACAGTCGCGTTTCGATCGGCGACGGGATTCGCCAAAATCTCTCGAACCAGCAGCCCGGGTTCAACGAGTGGTTCTTCAGCACGGTGCAGTTCGTCTTTGCCGGCAATGACTCTGAAGGGTTGAAGTACGGGGCCATCGGCACGGAGGAAAAGTACTACCTCACCTGGAAGGAGGACGAAGCGGACAACAGTCGCTTTAAGCTCGACAAGTACCTGCTCAAGATGTGCCGCAAGGATCGGCTGATCGAGCTGATGCACGATTTCGTGCTGTTCGACGGCGGTGTGAAGAAGTTGCCGCGCGTGCATCAGTACTTCGGCATCAAGGCCGCACAGCAGCACGTCAATGCCTACAAGGGCGGGATCATCTGGCACACGCAGGGCAGCGGAAAAAGCATCGTCATGGTGCTGCTCGCGAAGTGGATCCTTGAGAACAAGCCCAACTCGCGCGTGGCAATCGTCACGGACCGGGACGAACTAGACAAGCAGATCGAGGGCGTATTCAGCGAAGCGGGCGAAACGATCACGCGCACGGGTAGTGGCCGCGAGCTGATGAGTTTGCTCGGGCAGGCCAAGCCTAGGCTCCTGTGTTCGCTGGTTCACAAGTTTGGCCGGCGCGGCGTCGATGACTTCGAGCAGTTCATTCAGGAATTGAAGGCCCAGCCCTGCGCCACGGTTGGCGAGATTTTCGTTTTCGTCGACGAGTGCCACCGCACCCAGAGCGGTAAACTGCACCGCACGATGAAGGCGCTGCTGCCCGGCGCGGTTTTTATCGGGTTCACTGGGACGCCGCTGCTCAAGCAGGACAAGCAGACCAGCCTCGAGGTTTTTGGCGGGTACATCCACACCTACAAGTTCAGCGAGGCCGTGCAGGACAAGGTTGTGCTCGACCTGATCTACGAGGCGCGCGATATCGAGCAGACTCTGGGCTCGGTCGAAAAGATCGACGCGTGGTTCGACGCCAAGACCAAGGGCTTGAATTCCTGGCAGAAGGCGGCGTTGCGCGAGCAGTGGGGGACGATGCAGCGCGTTCTCAGCTCACGTTCGCGCATGGCGCGCGTGGTCAGCGACATCGTGTTCGACTTTGGCGTGAAGCCGCGGCTTTCGAATCAGCGCGGGAACGCAATCCTTGTGGCCTCCAGTATTCTCGAAGCCTGCAAGTACTTCGAGCTGTTCGAGAAGACGGTGTTCAAGGGCAAGTGCGCGGTGGTCACCTCGTACAACCCGCAAGCTCAGGACGTGACGTTGGAAGAGACCGGAGCCAACACGGAGACGGACAAGCAGTTCATCTACAACACGTACAACGCGCTACTGAAGGATGTCGATGCGCGGCCGGGTCTTTCCAAGACCGAGACCTACGAGGATCGGGCCAAGGATCTGTTCAAGAAGCTACCTGCGAACATGAGGTTGCTGATCGTGGTGAACAAGCTGCTGACGGGCTTCGATGCGCCGAGCTGCACTTACCTGTACATCGACAAGACGATGGAGGATCACGGTCTGTTCCAGGCGATCTGCAGGACGAACCGGCTCGACGGCGACGACAAGGACTATGGCTACATCGTCGACTACAAGGACCTGTTCAAGAACCTGGTCAATGAGCGGGGCACGGGTGCGCTTCAGGTCTACACCTCTGAGCTGGAGCCGAGTGCGGACGGCGCCGACTCAGAGATCCTCCTGCAGGATCGGCTCAAGCAGGTGCGTGAGCGATTGGAGAGCGCATTGGAACAGTTCGCGTTGATCTGCGAGCCGGTTCAGCCTCCAAAGGGCGCGCGGGAACACATTCTGCATTTTTGCGGCAACACCGAGGTGGCGACGGATCTGGCGGAGCGCGAACCACAGCGAGTGGCGCTCTACAAGGCGACGGCAGTGCTCGTGCGCGCGTACGCAGGAATTGCGGACGAGCTGGCAGCGGCCGGATACAACCCGGCAGAAGTTGGTCGACTCAAGAAGCAGATCAAGGACGCTGTCGATCTGCGCGAGATCATCCGCAGGGCGAGCGGCGAGACGATCGACTTGAAGGCGTACGAGGCGGACATGCGCCACCTGATCGACACCTACATTGAGGCGGACGAATCGACGAGGAAGATGCCCTTCGACGACATGCCGCTGTTGGAGGTGATCGCGAAGAGCGGCATGGCGGAGGCGATCAGTCGATTGCCGAGCGAAATTCGGGCCAGCAAGGATGCTGTCGCGGAGACGATTTCGAATAACGTCCGCAGCAAGATCATCAAGGAGCACCTGAACGACCCGGCGTACTTCGATCGGATGTCGCGGCTGTTGGAAGAAATTATCGCGGACCTCCGGGCACGGCGAATCGACTACGACGCGTACCTCCAGCGCATTGCCGTGCTCGCGCAGCAAGTGCAGGTCGGCCAGTCCGCCGATCTGCCGCACCAGCTCAAGACACCGGGGATGCGCGCGCTCTTCAACAACCTGAGACTCTCCGGCACGCCTGCGCTCGAAGAATCAACACGGGAGGCTTCTCCACTGTTTGAGGTCAGCGACGAAGAGAGGCTCAGCCTTGCGTTGAACCTCGATGCGGCCGTGAAGAAGGTTCGGCCGGATACGTGGCGCGGGCATCAGGCTCGGGAGAACACGATCAAGCGCGCGTTATTGCCGTTGCTTGGCGGGAATGAGCGGGAGGTCGAGCGCATCTTCCAGATCATCAAGCAGCACTCGGAGTACTGATGTCTACGCTGCTCGAGCTGGGAGGATTTGCACTCGAAGTGGTGCGCAAGGACATCAAGAACGTTCACCTCAGCGTCCATCCGCCGAGCGGTCGCGTGCGCATCGCCGCTCCAGAGCGGATGGGGCTTGAGGTCATACGGCTGTACGTCATCACCAAGCTTGACTGGATTCGCCAGCAGCAAGGGAAGCTGAACGAGCAGGAACGTGAAGGGCCTCGTGAATACCTCGACCGCGAGAGCCACTACGTTGGGGGACGACGCCGGCTATTGAAGGTGGTCGAAGTGGATGGAGTGCCAAGCGTGCAGGTCAAGCATCGCACGCTGCATCTGACAGTCCGCCCTGGCGCCAGCGAGGCCACAAAGGCTGCGGTGCTCGCAGGTTGGTACAGGGACACGCTTCGCACGAGTGCTCAACCAATAATCGAATCCTGGGAGCACCGTCTGGCTGTGCAGGTGCGCGCGCTTTACGTCCAGCAGATGAAGACCAAGTGGGGCAGTTGCAATCCCAAGCATCGCACGATTCGCCTGAACACGGAGCTGGCCAAGAAGCCCCGGGAGTGCCTGGAGTACATCGTCGTGCATGAGATGCTGCACTTGCTGGAGTCGCCGCACACGCCCAGGTTCTTCGAGCTTATGAATTGGAACTTGCCCGGATGGCAGGAGACGCGAGCCCTGCTGAATCGCCTGCCAGCGGGACATCAGCGATGGCGCGCCTGAAAGACGCGGGCGCTCGCAAGTCATTGATTCGCGCCTATCGAGCAACAGACTTCGTCGTGAAGAACCCCCGGATCTTGATTCGCGTAGGCCACCGGTCCACGAGACTCGATCGCCTGCTGCGACTCCACCAGGTCGACAGCTGGGCATTCATGACAGCATGTAACCCAGGCTCTCGACGGCTCTCCACGTCAGTAAACGTCGCCCGAAATCGGCGACTCCTGGCCCTGCTCCGACGGCAAGGTCGCCCCGTGTTACGCGGCGAGGGCCGACCGCGACGTGGCGCGTGGGTGCCCGAGGCGAGCTTTCTGGTGATGGGAATCGCGGTCGACGATGCACTCGCCACGGGTCGCAAGTTCGATCAGATTGCGATCGTGACTGGACGGCGTGGGAGCGTGGCGCGTCTTCGGACTTGCGCGGTGAATCACCGCCGAAAACGAAAGTCCCCACCGCTCACCCAAGAGGTTCGCAAGCGGGTTACCCGCGTGAATCCACCCCACCGCGATTTCGGGGGGTGGCCTTGAACGGGCATGGTGGTGAACAGCGGAATATGGGGCTCGAAAGAACCTGAAGACACGAGTCGGTCTGCATGGGTAGCTTCCCGATGGTCGCGAGAGGTTGGAGGCCCGTTCCTCGCGCGCAGCGGCCCTGCCATGGCCTGCCCCGCGTCCCCGATCCCACACCCGACGACCGGTTTCAACGCGGCGCGACTTCGAAGAGCACGGCGCCTTCTTCGACGTCGCTCGCGTCGCGGGCCTGCACGCGCACGATCCGCGCGCGCGCCGGAAGGCCGCGCTCGGGGCGATAGACCAGCTGCGTGAAGGTCTTCATGACCTCGATCAAGCCGATCGGCGTGCCGAGCTCGAGCTCGCGGCCCGGCTCGCACATCGAGGGCTCGCCCGGGCCGCTGCGGTGGTAGAAGCGACCGCTCTGCGGCGAGCGCACCGCGAGATCCGCGCCCGATTCGTGCTTCGGACCGGACTGCGTCGATGCGGCGGCGCTCGCGGAATCGACGGCCGTGAGCTCGTAGAGCACATCGCCGTAGCCGACAGGAGCGCGCTTGCGTGCGGGTTGAGCTGAAGAGACCAGGCCGTGGACGCCGTCGGGAACGACGAGGCGCGCGCGTTTCTCGAGAGTCGCGAGCACTCCGACCGACTGACCCGGCGAGACGATCGTTCCAAGCGGAAGCGCGCCGCTGAACATCCCCACGCCGGGCGAGAGCAACTGCGTGCGCTCGCCTTGGACGCGCAGGATCAACAGGGTCGGATCCGCGTCGCTCACGCAGGCCCTTCCGTCAAGGCCGCGAGATCGTGCAGCGACCAGATGCGCGGGTTCTTGATCCGCCGCGATCCACTCGATTGATACGCCATCTCGGCCAGCGCGACCAGCCAGGGCCGCAGCTCGCTGAACTTGACGATCTCGTCGGTGTCCATCTGCGCCGCGGACTTGTAGGGCGACATGTCGCTCTCGATGCGCGCTTCGGTCTCGCGCATCCCGCTCTCGACCGCCGCGCGCTCCGCGGGATCCTTCGAAAGGATCTCGAACTCGTCGTCGAGCTTCGTGTTGAACGCCGCGATCGCCAGGGTGCGGCCTTCCATGACACTCTGGCGCGTGATCGGCGTCGAGAGCTGCACGATCGGCTCGTAGGGCAGGCCGGCCATCGCGTAGTAGCCCGCGCCCGAGGCCTTGCGCAATAGCACCGTGAACATCGGCACGCTGTTGGTGCTGTTGGTGTAGATCAGGCTCGAGCCGTAGCCGAGCAGGCCCAGGCGCTCGGCCTCGACACCGATGTCGAATCCGGAGATGTCCTGCAGCCAGACGATCGGAATTCCGTCGTCGTTGCAGGCGCGGCTGAAGGCCGAGAGCTTGGCGATGCCTTCGCGGTAGAGGATGCCCGCGGGTTTTTTCGCGCCGCGCTGCTCGACGTCGTCGATCAGGCCCTGGCGGTTGGCGACGAAGCCCATGTAGAGCCCGCCGACGCGGCCGATGCCGACCACGGTCTCGCGGCCGCGCTCCGGCATCAGCTCCCAGAACAGGCCGCGATCGACCAGGCGCGCGATGACTTCTTCGATCGCGTAGGTCATGCGGTGGTCGCTCGGGAACAGGCCGTCGAGCTCCGCGTGAGCTTCGCGCGGCGGCGCGGCTTCGACTCCGTGGCGGTAGAAATCGCAGGCGGAAGAACCCAGCCGCTCCACGTCGGCGCGGATCATCGCCAGGGCAGTCGCGTCGTCGGGCACGCGCACGTCGGCGCAGCCGGACTGGTGCACGTGGACTTCGGGGCCGCCGATGTCGAGGCTCGAGAGGTGCTGGCTCTTGGCGCCCTTGATCAAGGCCGCGCCGGCGATGACCATGTAGGCCTGCTCGGTCATGTACACGCGGTCGGAGATGATCGGCATGTAGCCGCCGCCCGCGATGCAATCGCCGAACACGCCCGCGATCTGCGGCACGCCGGCCGCGGACAGGTCCGCGTTCTTCTTGAAGATGTGGCCGGCGCCGGTGAGACCGGGGAAGGAGCGCGATTGCTCGGGCAGGTAGAGGCCGGAGCAGTCGACCAGGTAGATCACCGGCAGTCGCAGGCGCAGGGCCATGGTCTGGGCGCGCTCGATCTTCTCCGGCGTCAGCGGCCACCACGAGCCGGACGCGACCGTGTTGTCGTTGGCGATCACCATGGTCCAGCGGCCGGCGATGCGCGCGAAGGCGGTGATCACGCCGGCGGCGGGGGACTCGAGCTTGCCGAACTTGCGCTCGAAATTGACGAAGCTGCCGACTTCGAAGGTCTCGCTGCCCGGATCTTTCAAGTGCTCGAGCCGCTCGCGCGCCGTCCATTTGCCCTTGGCATGGACCCGCTCGGCGTAGCTCGCTCCCCAACCCTCGCGGATCTTCGCGCGCCGTTCCTCGAGGGTCTTCTCGAGCGCGCGCATCGCCGCGCGGTGCTTTTCGAAGCTCGCGGTGTCGAGGAAATCCGCGCGCGGATGTCCGATTGGGATCAAGGGGACTTTGGCCATGCCTTGGTTCAGCGCGCCGGCCAGCCGGGGATGGCGCGCGTGTCGTAGGTGCCGGCGCGGAACTCGGGGCTCTCGAGCACCGCGATCTGCAGCGGGATGGTGGTCGCGACGCCGTCGATGCGCGCGGCGCGCAGAGCGAGCAGGAGCGTCTGGATCGTGAGCTCGCGCGTCGGCGCGTGGGCGATCAGCTTGCCGATCGACGAATCGTAATGCGGCGAGATCTTGTCGCCCTGCGCGAGGTGCGTGTCGAAGCGGACTTTGCCTGGCCCGAGCTCGGTGGGGATTTCGAAGCGCTCCAGAGTCCCCGGCGCCGGCCGGAAATCGCGCTCGGGATCCTCGGCGTTGATGCGCACTTCGATCGCATGTCCGGACGCATGCACGTCGGCCTGGCTGAAAGGCAAGACTTCGTTCGCGGCGACGCGCAGCTGCAGCTCGACGAGATCGAGTCCGCACAGCATTTCGGTCACCGGATGCTCGACCTGCAGGCGCGTGTTCATCTCCATGAAATACAGCTCGCCCGAGGGTGCGCGGAAGAATTCGATCGTGCCCGCGCCGGCGTAACCCAATCGCGCCGTCGCGGCCGCGGCGCGCGAGCCGAGCTCCAGTCGCTGCGCTGCATCGAGCGCGGGGCTCGGTGATTCCTCGAGCAGCTTCTGGTGCTTGCGCTGGATCGAGCACTCGCGCTCGAAAAGGTGCACGGCGTGGCCGAAGCGATCGCCGAGCACCTGCACTTCGATGTGGCGGCCTCCGAGCAGGTACTTCTCGAGGTACAGCGCTCCGTTGCCGAAAGCGCTCTTGGCCTCCGCGCCCGCCTCGGCGAAAGCCGCGCGCAGCTCGCGCTCGTCGTTCGCGCGCCGCATGCCGCGTCCGCCGCCGCCCGCGTCGGCCTTGAGGATCACCGGATAGCCGACGTCGCGCGCTAGCGAGGCAGCTTCGTCGGCGTCCGCGATCAAGCCGTCGCTTCCGGGGATCACCGGCAAGCCTGCGGCCTTCATCGCCGCGCGCGCTGGGGATTTCAGGCCCATCTTCGACATGACCACGGCGCTCGGGCCGACGAAGGTGACCGCGTGCTGCTCGCACAAGGCGGCGAAGAGCGGATCCTCGGCCAGGAATCCCCAGCCCGGATGGATCGCCGCGGCGTGCGTCTGGAGCGCGGCCTGGACGATGCGCTCGCGCTGCAGGTAGCTCTCGCGCGCCGCCGACGGGCCGACGCAGACCACCTCGTCCATGGCGTCGAGCCACTTCGCGCCCATGTCGGCGATGGAAGCGATGCCCACCGGAGCGATCCCCAGGCGTCTCGACGTGCGCGCGATTCTCGCCGCGACTTCGCCACGGTTGGCGATCAGGAGCTTCTTGAACATGGACCGGCGGCCACGGTACCAGCGCGCCCCGTCGCGAGCCACGCCGACGCGCATCCGGCAACGTGCGATCGCGTCGGATCGGAAGTTGGCGGCGGAGCCTGGGCCCGTATGCTGGCCTTCCATGCTGCTCGGCCCCTTTCTGCTCGCCGCCCTCGCGATCGGCGGCGATGTCCGCGCGGGAGAGCCGGCGGCGCTCGACGTCGCCACGGCCCTCGCGCAGCTGACCGCGCCCTCGGCGGCCGAGCGCGCTTCGGCCGAGCGTGAGCTCAGTCGGCTGCTGGTCGCCGCCGACGCGCCGCAGGTCGCCGCCGCGGCGCGTGGCGGATCGGCGGAGGTCCGCTCGCGCATCGCCTCGGCGCTGATGTCCGACGCGCGCCACCTGGCCCTCGCCGCCGCCCTCGCGGTGTCCGAAGATTCCGGCGTGGCGCGCACGGGGAGCGATGCCCTCGCGGGCCAGGCCGCGGCCTGGCTGCAGGCCAGCGACCAGGAGCCCGCGCCGCGACAAGTCTTCGAGCGCGAGCTCGGCGGCGCTTTTTCAGGATATTGGCGCCTGCAGATGGAGCACCGCGAGCTCGAGGATCAGCTCGATCAGATCGCGCGGCTGGTCGAGCGGCGTCGCTCCGACCGTCCGGAGTCACCGCCCCCCGCGCTGGTGCTCGATCCCGTGTTCGATGCCGGCAGCGGTCCTTCCGCCGCCGAGCTCGCGGAGATCGGCGGCACTGTATTCGGCAATTTCGCCGACCTGGTCTTCGCGGCCTCAGTCACGCATCAGACGACCTTCGACATCTACGGCTGGAGCGAGGGTCGGACCTGGATCGTGGTGCGCGGCAGGAACCTGGAAGGACGCAGCGCGCAATCGCTGCTGCAGGCCTGGATCCAGGCCGTCGAGCGGCCGCGCTCGCCCGTCGCCGCGCGAGCCGCGGCCCGCGCCCTGGCCTCCAGCGGCTGGCCGGCCGCCGTGGAATGGCTCGATGAGCGCTGGCGCGATCTTCAGGACGGAGCCGCGCTCGACGGACTGATCTTGGCGGCGGGTCGCGGGGCGCTCGCGAGATCGCTCGCGTCGCGACAAGGCGCGCAACTCCTGCTCGAGCGCGCCGATCGCGCGCTGGCGACAGTGGGCGAAGCGAGCCGCGAGGCGCGCGAAACGGCGCGCGCGCTGATCACGATCGGAACGATCGGCAGCGAGTCCTGGAGCGGGGGATTCGCCGCCGCGTCGGTGCGCGCGCGCGGCCTGCGCTGCGCGCTGGTCGGCGCGACGCGCAGCTGCCCCGCGGAGCTGGCGAAACAGCTCGAAGCGCGCTTGCTGGCCGCCGATACGCCGCCGCAGGAACGCTTCGCCAGCTTGCGCGCCCTGGGATCCTTCGCGCGACCGCGCAGCGGCGAACTCGAGATCCCTGGCATCGAAGCGGCATTCGAATGGGCGGTGAGCACCCAGGAAGGTCGCTTCTTCCCCGTCGCCTTGCGCGCCGTCGGCGGCCGCGAGCCGCCGGCGTGGAACACGGCTTCCGGACTCAGTCCCCAGGCTCGAGCCGTGCTCTGCGCCGATGCCTTGGCCCGATTCACGCAGCAAACCGCCCCAGTCGCCGGCGCGCGCCTGGCCGGACTGCTCGCCCAGGATCGCGGCGAAGAATTGCTGCTCGAGGTCCTCGACCGCGAATCACTCTCGAGCCCGTCGACGCAGCTGCGCGCAGGTCTCCTGGCGGCGCGATCCGCCGGCGCCGATGCGGCGAAGATCGCGCGCCTCCTGGTCTGCGCGGGACTCGACCTTCCCGAGGAGGGGCGCGCCCTCGCCGATGAGATCTTCAGCCGGCCCGAATGGAGCGACGCGGACTGGCGCGCCGCCGGAGCGTCGATCGCGCGTGTAGGAGGCGCCCTGGATCTGTGGCCGCGCAAGGAAACCCCGCCCGACGAGCACTACGCGGACTTCCTAGCGCGGCTCGGGCAGGTCCGCGACGGCCTGCTCGCGACTCCCGACCCCAAGGAAGGCATGGATGCCGGCTGGGTCCAGGGTTGCGAGCGCGCGTTCTGGATCCTCCATGCGCGGCAGGACGAGCCTAGCGCGCGCGAGTTCCTGCGCCGCTTGCGGGTCCTGTTCCAGCGCGTCCAGCACCCGATGCGGCTCGAATTGACCGCCCGCCGCTTCCCGCCGCCCCCGCCCTCGATTCTCGTCGATCTGGAGGCCCGGGAGCCCTGGATCGGCTTCTGACCCGGGAAGGAACTGCCCCGCATCGCTGTGCTTCGGCCTTTGGGGGCCTTCCCGGGGGCACGGCGGAGCTCACCCGGCGCTTTGCACAATCATTCGGGGCAGTTCCGGGGCTGGCCGGGAGGGGTCGCGGGCTCGGAAAGAGCTTGGGGACTGGATCTTTCGGGGTCGATGAGCATGCTTCTATATCCCGCAGTCGAGCAGGCCCTCCGAACTCCACCCGCATGGCGATCTTCATCCCGACCCAGAACACTGGCCCGCTCCAGGTGGCCGTGCCCGAAGAGGGCAAGACCCTGACCATCACGCGCGAGGAGATCGTGCTCGCCACGGATCCGCGCGGGCAGATCGCCGAGCAGTTCCGCGGCCTGCGAAACTCGATCGTCGCGCTCAACCCGGAGGGCGCGCCGCGCACCGTTGTCGTGACGAGTGCTTTGCGCGGTGAAGGCAAATCGGTGGCGGCGGTCAACCTCGCCCTCGCGCTCGCGGAGATGCCGGGCACGCAGGTGCTCTTGATCGATGGCAACATGCACTCGCCCGCGGTCGAGGACGACCTGTCCATGCCGCGGCGCCAGGGATTGTCCGAGCTGCTCTCCGGGCGTCTGCCGCTCGACCACGCGATCCGTCCGACGAGCGTGCCTAACGTCGCGGTGCTCGGCGCCGGCTCGCCTCCGCGCAATCCTTCGGAGCTGCTCGCCTCGGCGCGTATGAAGGCCCTGCTGTCGAGCCTCAAGCGCCGCTACTCCTACGTCATCATCGACACGCCCGAAGCGACGACCACCAGCGATGCGAGTCTGCTCGGCGCGATCGCCGACGGAGTCGTGCTGGTCGTGCGCCAGAACACCACGCCGCGTCAATATGTCGAGCAGGCGTACAACATGCTCGAGTCGCTGGGCGCCAATGTGCTCGGCACCCTGCTCACCGGCGCGCACCTCGCGGACACCGCGCGCGGCCGGCGCTGATCCATTGAACAGCCAGCGCTGAACGGCGCGCAGTCCGCACTCAGCGGCGGTTTTTGCGCGGGCGCGGCGCGCTCGGGAGTGGCGACGGCGCGCGGCCGGGGCTGATCAGTTGAACAGCCAGCGCTGAACGGCGCGCAGACCGCGCTCCAGCGGCGGTTTTTGCGCGGGCACGGCGCGCTCGAGAGCGGCGACGGCGCGGGTCACCGCGTGAGAAGCGCGCATGTCCTTGCCGGTGCGCGCCGACCAGAGCAATTCCGCGAGGTGCTCTTCTTCCCAGGCCAGGGCAGCGCTCGTTCCGGCGTATTCGCGCTCGCGGCGGCGGAACTCGCGGCCGTGGAAAATGCGCCGTCCGCCGTTGCCGCGCTGCGCGGGCATGGCTGCGTGCAGCAGCTCGTGGAACAGGACGTAGCGCACGAAGGATTCGGGCACCGCGGGCTGGTCGAGCACGGGATGCAGCCGTACCACGCAGGACCAGACGTCGAAGCTGCCCAGGCGCAGGGTGCGGCGCGTGCTCGACTTCGGCGCGCGGCCCCAGGTCAGCGCTGGCCAGCTCGCGGCCCCCGTTGCGAACTCGGAAGCAAACTCTGACGCGCGCAATTCACCGGCGAGACGCCCGATGTCGTGGATGCGTCCGCAAGTGTTCACGCGCACGCGCCGCGGAGCGCTGCGCTCGACGCTTTCGATCTGGCTCTCGACCCAGGCGTCGAGGATTTCCAGCTTGCGCCGCGCGCGGCGTCCGGAACGGATCCACGAGACCACCGCGGAGCGCACCTCCGCCGGCGCGTGGGCGAAGAATTCGTTCATGCGCACGGTGCGCTCGCGGCCGCGCGGCACGAGCCGGAGCACGGTCCTTCGCGCGCGCGTGAAGACCACCTCGACCTTGGAGTCGAGCTCGCTCGAGAGGTAAGCGCTCCAAGCGTCGGGCCCGAGCGGTTCGTCCGGCTCGGGCCCTTCGTCGATCTCTTTCTTGCGCGGGTGCGCTGCCACGCTCCGAGGCTAACCTCCGCTGAGCGTCAATTCGCGGGTCAATTCCCCGCCTTCGACGACGACGATCTGCTGCTGCGTGCGCTGCATCTGGTTGATGGTGCCGAAAGCATCGCCCGAGGCCGTGCCGTCCGAGGTCACGGACAAGGTGTAGTTGCCCGGGCGCACGTGAGCGAAGGAGAAGCGGCCTTCGCCGTCCGAGCGCGTGTCGAGGATCAGGTCGCTGGTGTCGGACTCGAGGTGGACGAAGCCGCCGACCAGCGGTCCGCCGTCCTGGCTGATCGCCTTGCCCTTGACCGAGCCGCCGATCTGCATCGAGATCGTGCCCACGTCGGTGGGGGAGCCGTCGTTGACCATGACGGCGCGCAGCTTGCCCTGGGCGTAGCTCGGGTGGTCCATGCGCAGCTGGTACTTCTCGGGATTGAGGAATTTCAGCTCGAACACGCCCTCGGAGTTGGTGACCACTTTCCGCGAGGTCGTGTTCGTCGGCATCATCCCGCCGAACAGGTCGGTCGGGTCTTCGTCGAAGGTGTCGTCCTGGGTCCTGACCGTCACGCCGCCGATCGGGGCTCCGGTCGGGCTGACCAGCCGGCCCTTGATCGAGCCGCCCTTCGAGAGGCGCCCGGTGACGCTGACCGTCGGGTTGGCGACGCTGATCGAGAAGGCTTCCGAGAAGGTCGGTGCCGAGGTCGAGGAGCTGGCGAGGATCGTGTAGGTGCCCGGATCGAGGCCGCAGAGCTGGAAGTTCCCGTCGGCAAGGTCGGTGAAGGATTCCTTCACGCCGGTTTCCTCCGAGGGCACGCCGATTCCCGGAACTTGATTGGGAGCGAGGCGGCGCACCGAGGCGCTGAAGGCCGTCACCGGGTTGCCGTTGCTGTCGATCGCGTGCCCATTGATGCAGGCCTGGGCCAGCATGTCGATCACCACGTTCATGGTGCCGACCGTGACGCGCGTGTGCTTCTGCTGGCGATAGCCCTTGGCCTCGCAGGTCAGGATGTACATGCCGGGGTGCAGGCTGAGCAGCTGGAAGTTGCCTTCGTCGTCGCTGTCGACCTCGCCGCGGTAGCTGATATTGTTGCCCGTGTTGTAGGCGACGATCTTCGCGCCCTTGATGCCCATGCCGTCCGAGCCGATCACCTTGCCGGCGATCGGTTGGCCGACCAGCAGCTGGAAGTCGACGGTGACGCGCTCGCCGGGAGTTCCGATCACGTTGACCGGAGTCTTGGTCTGCGAGCCCGAGCCCTCGGACATGCAGGTCACCTGCTTGGTCACCGGGTACACGTTCTTGAACTCGTAGTGGCCGAGGTTGTCGCTCTTCGCGATCAGGCGATCGGGGCTCTCGCCCTGGCCGTTGTAGAAGGCGCTGTCGAGCCACAGGTCGGCGTTGGGGATCACGTTGCCGGCTTCGTCGGTCACCGTTCCCTCGACGACCGAGCCCGTCTTGAGGACGACGTTCGGGCCCTGGAACTCGCCTTGATCGCCGATGGCGACCAGCTGCTCCTGGGTCGGCGAGTACCCTTCGTGCGAGACGATCAGGTAGTAGTCGCGGCGCGGGATCTGGTTGGTGAAGCGGTACTTCCCTTGCTCGTCGGTCATCGTGACGATCGTGGGCGCGGTCGACGAGCGCTCGTTGATCATCCAGAGCATCGCCACTTCCTGGCCCATGCGCGGCTCGCGCGAGAGCTCGACCTTGGCGCCGCGCAGCGGCTGCTTCTGCTCGTTGGTCACCAGGCCGTAGAGGGAGTTCTTGCCCGGCAGCTCGACGGCCGAGGTCGACACTCCGGCGCCCGCCTCGGGCGCGTTGTCGGTCGGCACCCGAGGATCCACCGGAGTCGGAGTCACGACGTCCGACGACTTGGGCGTCTCGACCGGGCCCTTGGCAGTCTCGGGCAGCACAGTCGGGGGCTCGATGGTCTGACTCGGCGACTCGGAGCGCTGCAGGGTGAAGATCAGGGCGAGTGCGGCCGCGAGGACCAGCAGGAGGACGAGGAGGGGTCGCATGGCGAATTTTGTTCGCGCGCGACGACTTGCAGGTCGCCGCAGCGCTGGACTGAGGTTGTTCAGGTCGTTCGGGCCGCCAGCCTACTGGTCGGCCCACTGTCACGGTACCCCACGCCGGGGCCCTGGGAGCTGCACCGCACGGGTGTCCGGCGCGAGTGAGCATGGACGCGCCGAGGCCGGGTTTTCTTCCCCGCTCCGCTTACTCGGGGCGAACTCCGAGCTCGAATCGGCGATTCAGGACCGAACTGCCTGGGGCGGAGCCTTGGATTCGCTCTCGCCCTCGACGTTCCGGCCCGGCCAGATGGACTCTGGGAACAATTGAGCGCCGAGGAAATAGGCGAAAACCACCAGCTCCATCTCGACTTTGCGGTAGACCTCGACCTTCGCCTTGCGCGAGAGCGGCCAGCCCAGGATCCGAGCCATTTCGCCCGTCTTGGGGGCCTGCAGGGTCCAGCCGCAGCGAAAACCGGTCAGCGGCATGATGCGCAGCGGCCGGCTGCCGGTGTGCAGCACGATCTCGCGCCGCGCCACGTGCCAGCGCAGCGAGGACCCGAGCCACTCCTTGCCCTCGGTCCACAGCGAGAACTGGCTGCGCAACAGGCCCGGATCGCGCCGGATCAGGAGCACTTCACCCTTGGTCGGGCTGTAACGCCCGCCGGTGACCATGCCCCAGCGATTGCGCTCGATGGTCAGGACCCCCAGGGGGGCGTCGCCGGACATCAGGCGATGGCTGGAGTTCCAGAATCCGGAGATCTGGACGGGGTAGGTGGCGGTCGGCTCGGCCATCGGTGGAATGGTTCCAGGTCCCAGGCAAGGGACTGGAACCCCCGAGTCTACCTTCGGCCGTCCAGCCCCGCGAACCTTGAAGCTGGCCTGGATGATTGTGCATCCGCGGCCGGAAGTGCCCTCCTACTCCGGGGTTCGGGCGGTTCGGCGGCCGACATCGGCCGAGCGCCGCAAGTCCTTGCGCCGGGGGAGGTACCGAGGGTTCGGCACAATCATCCGGGCCAGTTTCAGGGGGCGGCCAGGGCGCGCAGGCTCGCGACCGAGTCGCAGACGGCTTCGATCGCGCGATCGACCTCGGCGTCCGTGGTCTCGCGCGAGAGCGAAAGGCGCAGCGAGGACGATGCGGCGCGGGCGTCCAAGCCCATGGCGAGCAGCACGTGCGAAGGTGCGTGGCGCGCGGAGGCGCAGGCGGAACCGGCCGAGGCGCAGATGCCGTACTCGGAGAGCAGCATGACCAGCGCTTCGCCGGAAACTGCGTCGAAGCCCAGGCTGGTCGTGTTGCAGGTGCGCAGCGCCTGTCGCGCGTGGACGCGCGAGCCGGGAACGCGATCGAGCATTGCCGTTTCGAGCCGGTCGCGTTTGCGCGCCAGTTCGCTCGGGCCCTGCTTCGCGAGCCATTGCAGCGCGAGCTCCGCGGCGCGGCCGAAGCCGACGATTCCAGGCACGTTCTCGGTGCCGGAGCGGCGTTCCTGTTCCTGTCCTCCGCCGCACAGCAGGGGCTCGAAGGCCTCCGAGTCGCGCAGGTACAAGGCGCCGATCCCCTTGGGTCCGTGCAGCTTGTGCGCGGAGATCGCCAGGGTGTCGAGGGGGAGTTTCGCCGCCGCGAGGGCTCGCTTGCCCGCGACCTGCACGGCGTCGACGTGGAACGGGACGTCGCGCTCCGCGCACAGGGCTCCGACGCGCTCGATTTCGTGCACGACCCCGGTCTCGTTGTTGGCTCCCATGAGGGCGACCAGCGCCGTGCGCTCGTCGATTGCTCGGGAAAAGTCGTCGAATGCGAAGCGGCCTTCCTGGTCGGGTGCGATGCGCAGGATCTCATAGCCCTGGGCCTCCAACGCGGCGAGGGGCGCGAGCACGGCCTCGTGCTCGACCGCGCTGGTCACGATCCGCCGCCGCTTCGGATAGCGAGCCACGGCGGCGCGGATCGCGGAGTTGTCGCTCTCGGTGCCGCCCGACGTGAACACGATTTCCTCGGGAGAGCGCGCTCCGATCAGGCGCGCGATCGATGCGCGCGCCGATTGGACCGCATCGGCGGCTTCCTGGCCCAGGGAGTGCAGGCTCGAGGGATTCCCGAAGCTCTCGGTGAACCACGGCCGCATGGCCTCGAACACTTCCGGTGCGACCCGCGTCGTGGCGTTGTTGTCGAGGTAGCAGATCGACATGGACAGACGCCGCGGGGTGCGCGGCAGGCTAGAAAAGCGCGCTCAGAGTCGCCGGCAGGCGTTCACCGGTCATCTGGCAAGGCTCGCAATAATTGTTGTCGCTGGTGGGCGCGTGCTTGCAGCTTCCGCAGTCGTTCAGCTTGGAAACCGCGGAGGCAATGCTATTGCGCTGGGCCGCCAGCTCGGCAACTCGCAGCTCGAGCAGGCGATCCTGCTCGTTGAGCGCGGTCAGCACCTTGGCCAGGAATTCCTTGCGAGTTCCGCCCTGCTCGCGGGTCGCCATCAGGTCGCGGATCCGATCCAGGGCCAGACCCAGGGACTGGAGGTCGTGGATCATCCCGAGCCGGTTCAAATCGGTGCGCCGGTAGTAGCGGAAGCCGCCCTGGCTGCGCGAAGCCGGGATCAAGAGGCCCAATTCCTCGTAGTAGCGCAGGGTGCGCAGATTCGTCCCCGCGAGCTTCGCGAAGTCGCCGATCTTCAGCAGTGAGAGGTGAGCTTCAACCATGGATTTCGGGGTGTGCGCCGCGAGTCGGACAAGGGTTCGGCAGCCGTGGTGGCGCCTTCACTCGTGACGGATGGGAACCACCCTCAAGTTAACGTATCCGACGACGTCCAGGTGAGCATCACGATTCCCCCGAGTCGGCTGCGAAGGTTTTTCCGCCCGGTCCGCAGCGGCCTTGAAGCGAGGGGCCGCTAGCCTAGGCTGCTCCGCCCGGGACGGTCCCGCTCGCTCCCACGCAAACCGACCGACCAGGCGTCCCCAAAATATGTTCTTCGACCCGCTTTACTGGATCCTGACTCTTCCCGCGCTGATCTTCAGCCTCTGGGCGCAGTACAGGGTCACCAGCACGTTCAAGCACTACAGCACGATCGGTGTTCGCTCCGGCATGACCGGCAAGGATGCCGCGCAAGCGGTCATGGACGCCGGCGGCGTCAGCGGAATCTCGATCGAGCGCCACCAGGGATTCCTGAGCGATCACTTCGATCCGACGAAGCGCGTGCTGCGCCTGTCGCCGGAGGTCTACGACGGCCGCTCGATCTCCTCGATCGCGGTCGCGGCCCACGAAGCCGGTCACTCGATCCAGGACAAGGTCGGCTACGGGCCGCTGGTGCTGCGCAGCGCGCTCGTGCCGGTGGTCAACATCGGCAGCCGGCTGTGGTTCCTGCCCTTCGTCATCGGCCTGGTGCTCGCGGGCTCGCGCTCGGCGCTCGCGCAACCCTTGATGACCATCGGCATCGTGATGTTCGCGGGCGTGGTGCTGTTCCAGCTGGTCACGCTCCCGACCGAGTTCAACGCCTCGAACCGCGCCAAGGCCGTGCTGGCCCAGACCGGGATCGTCAGCACCCAGGAAGAGGCTGTCGGCGTGAGCGACGTGCTGCGCGCTGCCGCGATGACTTACCTCGCCGCAGCCGCGGCGGGCGTGATGCAGCTGATCTATTTGATCCTGCGCACGCGGAGCACGCGCGACTGATTCAGCGCGCGTCGAACTGCGCCGGCTCGAAGCCGGGGAGCAGCGTCGGATCGATGCCGAACGCCCAGAAGGTGTTCGGCACGTCCGGCCGGAAATCGTTGTCGATACTGACGATCAGGAGCTGACGTCCGTCGGGGAGCTTCGGTCCGAAGGCCAGGCCTTCGATCTTCTCGGGCATCTTCTCGCCGGCAAGGGCGAAACGCGGATCGAGGAAATCGAGGAGCAAGGATTTCTTCAGCGGCACGACGCCGGCCGGAACGTCCTTGGTCGGCAGGGCCGCTTGCGCTGAAACATCGCTCGCGCCGTCGAGCTCGACCTTGTAGACGCGTTTGAACTCGGCCTTCGCGCCCTCGGCTCCGTCGCGTTCGAGCGCGAGCAGCGTGTGCGGGCCCACGGCAACGATCTCGTTCACGCCATTCTTCCCGCTCTCGAGCGTGTAGAGAAATTCGCGCGTCTTTCCGCTCGCGAGCTCGAGCTCGAGCAGGCGCACGTTGGTGCCGACGCGCTTCTGCTTGTCGTCGAGGCCTCCGTCCTGGATCAGCGGGCTCTGCATCACACCGTAGAGGCGCGTACCTTCCGGGCTGCGCGCAAGACCCTCCATGCCGCGATTGGATTGACGGCCCGACGCATTGTTCGGCGGAAACTCGTCCGCGGGTGTTCCACTGAGCTTCGCGACGTAGAGCTTCGCCGGCAGCTCGAAGCGGCGTACGTGCACGCCGCGAGCAGTCCATTCGTCGATCCACGGGCCGTACTCGTCGCTGGTGAACAGATTGCCGTTCTTCGCCACACGGATGCCTTCCGTGTCGAGTCGTCGGCCCTTCGGCGGCGCGCCGGTGTCGAAGCTCGAGGCCAGTCCGGTGTAGCGGCCGCCCTGCTCGTCGGTGAAGAGCGTCGTCGCTTCGAGCTTGACGCTCAAGCTCGAGGCTTTCGCGTCGGCGACGATCGAGAGGTTCTGGAAGCGCGGAAGAAATGCGACCGCGCCGTCGCTGGGCCCGCGGTCGCACGACGCGATGTAGGAGTTCCCGCTGCCCGTGTAATCGAGCCCCGAGCCCATCGAGCCCACGCGATTCTGCGGGGTTTTCGAGTCGGGAATCGGATCGGCCAGCCCGGAGAGATCGCTCGCATCCGCCGCGATCGACGCGACACCGATCAGGCTGACGCCCTGCGGCGATGCATGGGACGGCGCGTCGCCCTGGCTGCAGCCCAGGACCAGGGAACTCAACAGGACGGTGGAGGAAATCATCGTGCGACGAGCATTGGCGAAGAGCGAAACCAGGTCTTCAATCCAGCGAGAAGAGAGGATCAAGACTGGCTTTTGACCTGGGTCTGCGCGCAGGAATTCTCGAGGGTGTTGACCGTCGTCACACCCAGGGCCGCGCGCGTCGCCAGCAGTTTCTTGACCTTCTCCGGATCGAGGGGCTGGAGCTTCGCCCCGACCGTGTGGGCCAGCCACAGGATCTTGGCCGTGTGCTCGACCATGTCGAGCTTCTTGTACGCGTCGAGCAGATTCGTCCCCATGGTGACCGAGCCGTGGTTCTTCATGACCACCGTGTCGGAGCAGCGCACGATCGCGCGGATCGACTCGGGCAGCTCCTGCGTGCCCGGCGTGCCGAAGGGCGCGGTGGGGATCCCGCCGATGGTCACGATGATCTCGGGGATGAAGGGCTGCTGCAGGTCGATGCCCGCGATGGTCATCGCCACGGCGTGGGGCGGATGGGCGTGCACGACGGCCTTCATCTCCGGCCGCTCCTCGTAGACGACGAGGTGGATCGCCTTTTCCGTCGAGGCCTTGGGCCCGCCGTCCACGACGTTGCCGCGCATGTCGATGCGGGCGATGTGCGAGAGCTCGAGGAAGCCTTTCATCGCGCCGGCGGGCGTGATCAGGATCGTGCCGTCGGACATGCGCGCCGAGAGATTGCCGTCCGCGCCGACGATGTAGCCGCGCGAGTAGGCGAGCTTGCCGATCTCGCAGATTCCGCGGCGCAGGCGCAGCTCTTCGTCGGACCAGCCGCGCGCCTGGGCCATGGCCTGGGCCAGATCGCTCACGGCGCCACCAGTTTGATGCGCGGCGAGCGGTGGTCGTAGCGGCCGCGCTCGCTCTCGACGTAGTCGACCACGCCGACGATCAGCGTTTTCACCGCGGCGGTCGGATTGCCGAGCACGCCGCGCGCGCTGTTGCCTTCGTCGACGACCAGCACGCGATCGCCGACTCCGGCGCCGGCGCGGTCGAGGGCGATGCGCGTCTTTCCCGTGCGCTTGCCGTCGGGCGTGATCGGCCGCACGAGCAGCAGCTTCTCGCCGTCGAGCACCTTGATCTGCACCGGCGCGACCACCGTGCCCAGGACTTCGGCGAGGAACATCAGCTCACCCTGGCCTTGCGGCCGATGATCGCGCCCTTGGATTCGACCTGCTCGACGAAGCCGACGATCGCGGCATCGACCGGGACGAAGGTCGTCGGGCAGGCGAGGGCGGCTTCGCGGCCGTCGACGAACATCACCAGGTCGCCGGGGCCGGTGGAAACCACCGCGCAAGCGACGAGCTGCTCGCCCATGGTCTTGCCGTCCTCGTCGAGCGGCTGGATCCACTGCAAGGCGATGCCGTCGAGCCCGGGGTAGCGCTGTGTGGTGACCACCCGGCCGGTGACGCGCGCGAGGTACATCTCAGGCCCACTTCTCGTAGACGTTGTCGCCGCCGAGATCCCAGGAATCGACCACGGCCATCACCACCGCGTCGCAGGGCCGGCCTTCGGTCAAGGTCGTCTGGCGCGCGCTCGAGCCGGTGGCGTAGAGCACCATGTCGCCCTGGCCGGCCTGCACGGAATCGACGGCGACGACGTACTGGTCGAGCGGCTTGTTCTGCTGGTTGTGCACCTGCACGACCAGCAGGGTGCGGCCCTCGAGCTTCTCGTCCTTTTGCGTGGCGACCACGCTCCCGACCACTTTCCCGATCAACATCGATGTTCCTTCAGGGTCTGTCCAGGTAGGTGCGCACGCTGTCGCGCTTCAAGAGACCGTCCAGAAAACGCTTGCGCAATTCAGCGTGGACGAATGTCGACATGTCTTCCCAACCGGGCGCGGGTCGGCGCAGGCCGGCCCACAACAAGCAGGAGCCGCCGTCGAGGCGCACGGGACCGACCAGCGCGGTGCCGTCGCTCGCCGGCTTGGCCAGGAACAGAGCGTCGCGCACCTCGACCGGGACGCGGTCGTCGCCGCGCGTGATCTCGCCGAGCATGCCACCTTTTTCGCCCGTGGCTTTTTCCTCGGAGCGCTCGCGCGCGAGCTTCTCGAAGTCCTTCACGGTCTTGATCTCCGACTTCATTTTCACCAGCTCGCGGTCGGCGGCGGCGAAATCGCGCGGGATCAACTGGTTGGGCAGAGGCGTCGCGCGCAGGAAAAGGATCCGCGCCTCGATCGCCTCGCCGTAGCGACCGTCGAAGTAATCGCGCTCCTTCGCATAGGTCGCGCGCAGGCCGGCGTCGCCCTGGGAGCGGTCGACCCACAGCGTGGCCAGGGCCGCGATCATGACGGCCGGGTCCTTGCGCAGGTAAGCGCCTTGCAGTCCCTGGGCGCCCATGGCCTGGTCGAAGCTCAGGCCGCGGTGCGTCGGATCGCTCTCGAACTTCACGCGGCGGCGGGCGAGCTCGGCGTCGACGGCCTTGTCCACGGCCTCGGTCGAGAGGTCGGGCATGCGCGCGCGGATGCGCTTCTGCAGGATCAGCTGGAAACAGTCCTCGCGCACGTCCTCCGGCGGCAGGAGCACGTGCATGTGCTCGAGCAGGTCCTTGACCTTGATCTCGAGGCCGCTGCAGCGCGCCGCGACCCCGTCCGGCCAGGGCGGCGGCGGCAGCTCGGCGCCGCGCTCGGTCAGCACCTGGGAGAGCCACATCTCCTGCTTCTCCGCGTTGATCTTTTCGCCCGGCGGCAGGCCGAGGGCGCGTCCCGTCAAGGTCTCCTGGATCAGGGCCAGGCCGAGGGTCTCGCGGAACACGTCGAGGGCCACTCCGCTCTCGTCGAGGTACTCGCGCAGGTTCTTCGCCGCACCCGAGGCGACGATCTCCGTTTCGATCTCCTTGCTGCGCTCGTCGATCTGCTTCTCGGTGATCACCAGCTTGCTCTCCTTGGCAAGCAGGGCGAGCACCTTGGTGTTGAGCAGGTGCTTGAGCGTGTCGCGGCCGACCGGTCCCATCGCACGCCTGCCGATCAGGAGCTCGTCGAACTCCGCCATGGTGATGACGGTGTCGTCGGCGCGCGCCGCTTCGTCCTTGCCCAGGGGGGCCAGCTCCACGGGCTTGGCCGCCGCCGGACGGGCCGGCGCCTTGGGATCGGGGGCGGCCGGCACAGCCTGGAGCGCCAGGATCACCATCCATGCGAACGCGTACATCAACACCTCGAGCTAGCCGCTTCCTGGGATCGTCACGCGCGTGACGAAAGGGGCGCAGGATACTCCAAGGCCGGGCGGGGAGCGACCCCGGCGCGTCCCTGCCGCCGATCAGGCTGCGCGCAGGATCGCAGGCCGGCCGGCGCGGATCGAGACGCGCACCAGGCCCTTCTCGCGCCGCTCCAACAGATGCTCGCACAAGAGGCTCTCGAGCTCGCGAGCCAGGGTGTGCTCGAGCTCGCGCGCGCCCTTGTCGACGCTGAAGCCCTCGCGCACCAGCCAGCGCGGCACGGCGGAGGAGAAGGCGACCGAGTGGCCGCGCCGCTTGAGCCGCAGCGCGAGCTCGAAGACCAGGCGCTCGGCGATACGCGTTGCGTCGCCGCGATCGAGCTCGCGGAACAGGACGCGCCGGCCGATGCGTCCGAGGAATTCCGGCGTGAACTGGCGCGACAGGGAGCGCTCGACGATTTCCGACAGGGTTTGCGGGCCGAGCGTGGAGCCGGTGACGGCTTCGTCCTCCGTGCGCGGGCCGAAGCCCAGCTTGCGCGCCGCTTCCACCGCGTCGGCGGCGCCTGCATTCGAGGTCAGCACGATGAAGGCGCGCGTGAAATCGACGCGCTTGCCGCGTCCATCGGTCAGGTGTCCATCGTCGAGGACCTGCAGCAATAAATGGTGGAGCCGCGAATGGGCCTTTTCGATCTCGTCGAAGAGCACGACGCAGTCCGGCCGGCGCTTGAGCGCGTCGGTCAGGAATCCGCCCTGCTCGTGGCCGACGTAGCCCGGGGGCGCGCCCGACAGACGCGCCGATTCATGGCCCAGGGCGAACTCGGAGCAGTCGATGCGCACCAGCGCGTCCTTGTCGAAGAGCTCTTCGGCCATCGCGCGCGCGAGCTCGGTCTTGCCGGTTCCCGTGCGGCCGACGAACAGCGAGCAGCCGAGCGGACGGCGGTCATCGCTCAGACCAGCGGCCGCGCGCCGCACCGCCGCGACGACCTCGGCGATGGCCTTGGGTTGACCGACGACGCGCTCCGACAGGCGCTGCTCGAGTCCGCGCGAGCGGCGCAGCAAGTTGCGGCGCGCCGTTTCTCGCGACGGCACCTCGCTCTCCAGCGTGCGCGGCTCCAGCGCGGGATCGGATTCCTCGTCGCAGAGCCGGACGGTGTGGATGTCGAGCGAGGGGTTGACCTCGATGCACAATTGATAGAGCAGGTCCTCGGCCGCCGTCGAATCCTCGGGGCAGCGCCGCGCCAGCTCCGCGACCGGGTCGGGGCCGAATTCGGGGCAGCAGGTTTCCAGCACGAGCCGGCGGTAGCTCGCGCGGTCCAGGCCGGGCCGCGCGCGCAGGGGCGGGGCGCCGCGCTCCAGGAGCCGGATGCGCACGAAGGCATCGACGGGCAGCAGGTAGCGATGGACTGTTCGGCTCTGGTCGGGCTTCACGTCGCTCTCGAAGGAGTGGACCGGACGCGAGGGAATCGCGGCGGAGGAAGGGTCACCGGGACCCGGGCGCAGGGGAGCGGCCGGGCGAGTTTTCCCCTTCGGCTGGACCCCATCGCGAACTTGACCGGCGCTCGCGGGAAGCTCGACAGGCCTTGTGGCTCCCGCCGCCTCGGCGACTAGACTTCAACTATGCCTTCGAAGCCCGATCAGGAATTTTTGCTACAGCTCGCGCACCGCGGCCACCTGCCCGTCGACCTCGCGCGCTCGATTTTCGAAGAGCTGGCGAGCGGCGCCGACCTCGACGAGCTGCTCGAAGCGCGGGCGGGCCTGTCCGGCGACGAGATCGCGCGCCTGCGGCGCACCCGCGCGGGCGAGATCCCGGAAATCCCGGGCTACGAAATCCTGGGCAAGCTGGGCTCGGGCGGCACCGCCGACGTGTTCCGCGTGCGCGACCGGAAGAGCCAGCGCGTGCTGGCGCTCAAGGTCCTGCGGCCGGACATCGCGCGCAACGCGAAGACGCGCGCGGCTTTCATCACCGAAGCGCGGCTGCTCGAGAAGCTCTCGCATCCTGGACTGGTCGCCGGTCTCGGCGTCGCCAAGAGCGGAGACATGTACTTCTCGCGGATGGAGCTGATCGAGGGCAAGACCCTGCTCGAAGTGCTCGAGGCTGGCCAGGCCTTCGACGAGACCACGGCGCTGCGCATCGTGCTCGAGGTCGCGGAGGTGCTCTCGTATCTGACGACGCAGAACGTGATCCACCGCGACGTCAAGCCTGGCAACATCATGCTCTCGGGCAACGGCCGCACGAAAATGATCGACCTGGGATTCGCCGGCCGGCCCGACGAGGCGCCCAAGGACGAGGAGACGACTGTCGGCACGGTGCAGTACCTCTCGCCCGAGCAGGCGCGCGGGGGCGCGGCGGCGGACATGCGCGGCGACATCTACTCGCTCGGCGTCACCCTGTTCCACCTGGTGGTCGGCAGGCTGCCCTTCGAGTCCAGCGACAACCGCGAGGTCCTGCGCATGCAGGTGATGGAGTCCTTGAGCTCGCCGGAACTCAAGGGCCGCGGCCTCTCGCACCACCTCCATTACTTCATCGAGAAGATGATGGCCAAGAGTCTGGATGCGCGATACCAGTCCTGGGACGAGCTGATGAACGACATCCGCACCCAGATCCAGGGCCGCGACAGCCTGGACTTCGCCAAGGATTCGCGCCGTCCGCGCGGCGGGCCCGCGGCGGGACGTCGCTAGAACGAAATGCGCACGGGACAGGTCGTCGTCTGGAGCCTGCTGGCCACGAGCTTGACGGTCGGGAGCGGCGCGTGGCTCTACCAGCGCTCGTTGATGCGCCGCCAGCCCCATGCGGCCCTGCCCGCGCCGCCGCCGCCCGCCCCGCTGGAGGAACCAATCGAGCGACGCCCCGCGCCTGGCGGAATCCCCGCCGAGCCCGAGCTCGCCGAGTCCAGCGCAGCGGCGGCCCCCGGCGGCGTGCCGAGCGAGTGGGCCGAGAAGAACAAGGAAGCGATCCGCGCCCTGGAGCAGGGCGAGCAGGATCGCGCCATCGAGCTCTTCGAGGAATGCTGGAAGGCCTATCCGACGACGGCCGCCTTCACCAACAACCTCGCGGAAGCCCTGGCCCGCGCGGCGGTGGCCGAGCATGCGGTCCATCCGCAATGCAAGCTGTGCCGGGAACGTCTCGAGCGGGCGATCTCGCTGGTCCCCGAGCGGACGGATCTGGCTCAACTTCTGGAGCGCTGGAATCGCGAGCGCGACGTCGAAGGCAATTTCTGGAACGAGAGCTCGCTGCACTTCGAGCTCGCCTACGACGGTCAGCGCCGCGACCTCCTGTGGGGATCGACACGGCTGCTCAACGAGCTCGAGAAGGCCTACGCCGACCTCGGTCTCGAGTTCGGGTTCTACCCTGTCGAGAGCGGCAAGCCGAAGTTCCGCGTGGTCCTCTACGAGCGCGCGGGCTTCTCCCTGCTCACCGGCCTGGGCGACTGGGCGGGGGGAGCCTTCGACGGCACCGCGATCCGCATTCCGATCGGTGACCTCTCGGCGGAGGAATCGCGTTTGAAGCGCGTTTTCCGCCATGAGCTGTGCCACGCCTTCACGCGCCAGATGGGCGGTGACGCGGTGCCTGGTTGGCTGAACGAAGGCCTGGCGCAATGGCTCGAGCACGACAGCGAATCGCGCCGCGACGAGGAAGCGCAAGCTGCTCAGGCCTCACTCGCCGGTGTCGAGCCCATCGCCCTCGACGCGCTCACCGGCAGCCTCTCGACCTGGAAGGACGAAGCGGCGATCGCGCGCGCCTACCGCCAGTCCCTGGCCTTCACCGCCTACCTGTGGCGACAGCACGGACAACAGGCCGTCCTCGCGATGG
>Ga0193706_1000390_pt1 | contig 26200 bp, 22 predicted proteins | sample U3c1metaG_FD_160130 | JGI IMG/M metagenome (GOLD analysis project Ga0193706, IMG submission 160130) | Soil microbial communities from a riparian zone of the East river system, Colorado, United States - U3c1 | ecosystem: Environmental > Terrestrial > Soil > Riparian zone | place: USA: East River... | reverse complement strand
CGGCTTTGAGGCGATCGGGCTGCACCACGCTGGCCAGCACCGCTCCCGGCGGCGCCCACTGCCCAGGCTCCACCGCGACGTCCATCAGCGTGCCCACACCGCCGGCCCGCACGTTGAGGGCGTCGACCTGCATGCGCCGGAACGTCGCCACCTTCTTGCGTCGCGCGAGCTGTTCGCGCCACGCCGCAATGGCTCCCTGCCCTTTTTTGGTCACGAGCTGCACCCGCTCGCGCGCAAGGTCGAGGCTGCGCGAGAAAGATTGCGCGCGGTCCTCCATCTGCGTCTGATCGAGCTTCGAAACGACGAGGCCCATGTCGGCCCCGTAGGCATCGGCGCGTCGCTCGGCGTTGGAGAGCTCGGCCTCCAGCGACGCGACCGTTGCTTCTTCGGAGATGGCCTGCGCGCCGAGCCGCGTTTCGAGCTCGAGCGCCGCGGCCTCGGCCGTGGTGACGTCGCGATCGGCCTCCAGCGACGCCAGGATCACATCGGGGTTCTGCAGGGTGAGGATCACGGTGTCGGCGTCCACTTGGGCACCCGGCTTCTGCGCGATCGAATCGACCCGCCCCGGTGTGATGGCCGTCACCCAACGCGTCTCCTGCGGGACCAGCCGTCCGGCAGCGCGCACGTCACGTTCGAACGCCCCGCGCTTGACGGTGGCGACGACCAAGCCGTCGCGCGCCACCGCGGGCGACGCGGACCGAAGGGTCCGCGTCGCGGCGAGCACCACCAGGGCCATCGCCAGCGTGACGGCAACCGCGGCGGGCACCCGGAAACGACGGCGCGGTGGCGTACGGGGAATGTCCACGCGTCGCGATGTCGCGAATCTCGTGCCAGTCGAGATGGCCCATATTTTACGCAGGTTTACGGCCGGTGGCGGAGGGTGCCGTCCCAGAAATGGGACGCCTCCATCCGAACCTTCGGACGAAGGCTTGAGCAAGCGTCCGCTCGCCCCTCTCGAGAGCAAACCAGGTAACGTGCGCCGGTCATGACCGAGGCGAAAAACCCGGATCCCGATCAAGAGTGGCTGAAGAACGTCTATCGGGGCGGTATTCGTCAGCTCACGCCGCGCGCCGTCGTGGCGGGGATGTTGCTCGGGGCGGTCATGTGCCTCTCCAATCTCTACGTCGTGCTGAAGACGGGTTGGAGCCTCGCCGTTACCGTGACCGCTTGCATCCTCGGCTTTGGGCTCTTTCGCGCGCTGCGCGCCATCGGACTCTCGCGCACTCCTTTCACCCTCCTCGAGAACAGCGCTGTCGGCTCGGTCGCCGCCGCCGCCGGCTACATGACGGGGGGCGGAAACATGGCCGCCGTTCCGGCATTGCTCCTCCTCACCGGAATGCGGCCGACCCCGTGGGCAATGTTTTGGTGGTTCGCGGTCATCGCGGCCATGGGCGTCTGTGCCGCCATTCCCATCAAGCGGGAGCTCGTCAATGCCGAACAGCTGCCGTTTCCCACCGGCACCGCCACCGCGGAGACGCTGCTTTCGCTGCACAGCGCCGACGGCGAAGGGGGAAAAGCGCGGCTCCTCGGATGGGCCGGCGTCATCGGTGCCTCCCTGGCCGGGCTACGCGACGCCAAAGCCGCGTGGATGCCGTTCAACTTGCGCAGCAGCTTTCCTTTCCCGTTCTCCTATGGAGGGCACCCGGCCGCGCAGTGGACGATGACGTTCGACGGAAGTTTGATCCTGCTCGGCTCGGGAGCCATCGTGGGCTTTCGCACGGGCTGGTCGATGCTCCTCGGCGCGGTACTGACTTACGGCTTTCTCGCGCCGTCGATGTTCGCCGCCGATGTCATCAAGACAGTCAGCTACAAGGGCATCATGCAGTTTACGCTGTGGCCGGGCGCGGCGATGCTCATCTCGTCGGCGCTGCTTTCGTTTCTGCTTCGGTGGCGCAGCATCGTCAAATCATTCTCCGGGCTGTCGCTTCTGACGCGAAAGCGCGGCGTCTCCGAGCAGGCGACGAGAGAAGCAGATGCCATCGCGGCCGTCGAGTGCCCCGATTGGTGGTTTCCCGCGGGCTACGCGGTTCTGAGCCCGATTGTCATCACGCTCATGCAGGTCTTGTTCGGAATACCTTGGTGGGCAGGGCTCGTCACCATTCCCCTTTCGATCGTGATGGGCATCGTGGCAGCCCGTGTCACTGGCGAGACCGACACCACGCCCACCAAGGCATTGGGCCCCGTTACACAGTCGGTATTCGGTGCACTTCTACCGGGCAACCTCGCGGCCAATCTGATGGGCGCCAACGTGACGGGCGGCGTCGGCCTTCATGCGGCCGACCTCCTCACCGATCTGAAGACGGGCTACCTGGTGGGAGCAAATCCGCGACAACAGTTCTTTGCGCAGCTCTTCGGGGTGCTCGCCGGTGCCGCCGCCGTCGTGCCGGTTTTCAACCTCCTCGTTCCCAACCCCGAAGTGCTCGGATCCCCCGAATTCCCCGCGCCGGCCGTGCAAGTGTGGGCCGGCGTCTCCAAGGTTCTCGTCGATGGCGTTTCGGCCCTTCACCCTGCCGCACGTGGCGCCGCCGCCATTGCTTTTCTCCTCGGCATCGCGCTGGTGCTCACCGAACGCTGGGCGCCGCGAAAGCTGCGCCCCTTCGTCCCCTCGCCCTCCGGACTCGGCATCGCCATGGTCATCCCCGGCTACAATTCGATCGCCATGTTCCTCGGTGGATTCATCGCCGAGGTTTTGCGGCGCAAGCGCCCCGCCCTCGCCGAGCGCGCCATCGTGCCGGTGGCCTCGGGGTTCATCGCCGGCGAAAGCTTGATGGGCGTGCTCATCGCGGTGTTGATCGCGCTCGGGATCCTGGGCAGGTAATACGAGGAGCGGACCGTCAGCCGAGCGGCGTATGCTAGATTAGTCACAAACCACGCGCGTTTGCGCGGACTTTTGGACCATCGTGCGCCGCCCTCAATGGATCCCCACACGCGCTGACCTGCCGGGCCTCGGGCTCGTCGTCGCCCTCGGAGCGCTGGCCCTGACGTGTGCACGCGCGCTCCCGCCGTCACCGTTCATTTCCGACATCCTGCTCGCGCTCGGCTTCGGCGTGATCATTCTCAATACGCCTCTTCGCGCAGTGATCGGCCTCACGCTGCCCGCCGCGGAACGCGAACCTGATCGGTACGCCGCGGGGCTGCGCTTCACCGGGAAATGGGTGCTCCGGCTGGGCATCATCCTGATGGGCCTCAAAGTGCAGACGAGCTTCTTCGGGAGCAGGGAGCTTTTGCTCATCGGGGGAATCGCGCTGGCCGCGCTGCCGAGCGCGTTTTTCATTGCTCACGCGCTCGGCTCGCTCTTGGGCGTGCGCCGACCGATGGTCGATCTGCTCGCCAGCGGGACCATGATCTGCGGCGCGTCGGCCGTGAACGCGGTGGCCCCGGTGGCACGCGCGCACCGCGACGAGCAGGGGATCGCCATCGGCGTGGTTTTCCTTTTCAGCATCGTGGCACTTCTCGTTTTCCGTCCCATCGCGGCCGCCGTCGGACTCGACGCCGGCTTGGCGGGGCTGTGGAGCGGCCTCGCCGTCAACGACCTGTCGAGTGCCATCGCCGTCGGCGCGCAGATGGGTGGACATGGCGGCGTCATGGCTGCCGCCTCGAAATCTGCGCGGATTCTCATGCTGGCACCGATGCTCGTCACGCTCTCCGTCTTGCGGCGCGAGGGATCGCCGGTGAGCGTCAAGAAAAGCATCGTCGAAACGTTGCCGGCGTTCATTCTCGGCTACATCGGCCTGGCCGTGGCGCGCGCGCTGGTGGACCGCCTGGCTGGGAATTCGGCGGCCTGGCAGGCCGTTCTCAGCGCCGACAAGCTCGCCGTCGATCTCTTGATGTCGACGGTGTCGGCCGGTATCGGACTCCATCTGGCGATCCACACGCTTCTCACTTCGAGCGCGCGCGCCATCGCCGTGGGAGGTGGGGCCTCGGCGTGGATGGCAGCGCTCACGCTGGCCATGATCGTCGCTGCTTCGCGCGGGTCGCCGTCCAGCGCGGCGCTTTTGGGGTTCGTCGGTGTCGTCTCCAGTTTCATCGCCTACCGTGCCGGCAGCGCCAAAGGTCGCGAGCTGCGCCTCTTGCGCGGCCGTTTCGCGAGTGGTGCGCCGCTTGCTCTGGCCGAGGCCACCCACCTGCTCGACGCTGCCGAAGGCGAGGGCGCTTTCGACGACGCCTTCTTGAAGCAAGTTCTGGCGCAGCTGCATCCCTCCATCGGCGAGCTCATTCCCGTGCGCCAAAGTCCGCTTCCAAAAGGGGAGGGGTGCCGATGGGTCACCTACTGGGAAGGGCGCTCGGGCTGGGCGCTGGTGGCGGTCTGTCGCGAGCCCGGTTCGTTCACCCCCATTCACGCGCATCCGCATCGGCTGCTCGGCAAGGCCATCGAAGGGGTGCTCGAAGAGCTCAGGTTCCGCGAGATCGACGATGGCAACGTCGAGGTCGCTTCACGCGCCGTCCTCGGCCACAACGATCTCGTCGAGACGAACGGTCTGTCGACCCTTCACGTCGTACGCGTCGTCGGCTCGAGCCCCGCCATCGATCTGCAGTTGCGCGGTCCCGAAGTCGGCCGCCCCGGGCGTCGTTTCCGCGCCGCGGAGCCGCTCGATTTCGAGGCGCTCGCGGTGGGGGCGCGCGTGCACGCCACCGAAGAGATCGACGACCGTCCCGGTCATGGCGGAGAAGGGGCGGCGGCCGGCCGTCCCGCACGCGTCGCCATCGGATAGACTTCCATTGCAAAGAGCAAGAGGCAGCCATGACGATAGAGGTCAGCGAAATCAACGGGACCAACTGCAAGACGTACCTTTTGGTCAGCGGGCGTCACGCGGCGCTCGTCGACCCGGTGCGCGAGCGCTACGAGACGTATCGGCTCGTGCTCGCCTCGCGGGAACTCGTGCTGGAGATGGTGCTGGAAACCCATATGCATGCCGACCACTTGATGATCAACCGCGCGGCGAAACAAGGGTTCGGCGTCCCCGTCATCATGCACCGCGCCAGCCCGAGTCCCCTCGTCGATCGCCACCTCGATGACGGCGACGTCATCGCTCTCGGTGACGATCGCTTGACCGTGGTCCATACGCCCGGACACACGCCCGACTCGGTGTGCTATCGCCTCGATGGCGCCGTGCTCACCGGTGACACGCTCATGATCGGCGGCTCCGGGCGCTGCGATTTTCCCGGCGGCGACGCGGGAGCTCAGTTCGATGCGGTCACCACCCGCCTCTTTACCCTACCGGACGAGACCGTCGTGTGGCCGAGCCACGACTACAACGGCAACACCTCGTCGACCATCGGCGAAGAGAGACGCAAGAACCCGCGATTTCTCGGCAAGACCAGGGAGGCGTACATCGACTTGATGGGCAAGCTCGGTCTTCCCTTTCCCGAACAGGTGCAGCAGTCACTGCAGGTCAATCAGTCGGGTTTCGAGACATCGGACGTCGCTTTTCCGCAGGTGTCCGATCTGGCGCTGCTCGATCACCTCGCCGCTCGCGAACTCGCCGCGAAGCTCGGTGGCGCGTCGTCGCCGCTCCTTCTCGACGTGCGCGAGCCCGAGGAGTTCACCGGGGAGCTCGGTCACATCGAAGGTGCTTTGCTCGTGCCGCTCGACGCGCTCGAGCACCGCCTGCCGAAGCTCGCGGGGTACGTGGAGCGCGACGTAGTCGTCGTTTGTCGCGCCGGCGCCCGCAGTGCGAGCGCGGGGGCCATCCTCTGCCGAGCAGGATTCAAACGTGTGATCAATTTGGATGGCGGCATGCTGGCGTGGGCATCCGCCGGGCTTCCCGTCCAGCGTTGACGGGACGGGTAGTTACGGGTTGGGGCCAATCTGCGTTCATGTGCGCACAGCGCCGATTCGATTCAAATAGGTGGAAGAGCCGGGCGGCCGATGCCACGCGGCGTTCCCTCGAGTAGAATCGAGGGTTGATGTCAGGCGCCACCGGCAAGCTGGTCTTGCATCACCGTTCCGCAGGTGCCGCGATGGGAACGCTCGACGCCTTCTTCGTCATGCGTTGCTTCGGCGCAGTCTCCCCGCAAGACATTCAGGCCACCCTGAAATGCGCCGAGGTTCTCCGGGCATACCGCCCACAGGGCTCGGCTTCCATCGTCGTCGTGGACCCCACTAGTACGTTTCCTTCCGAAGAGACGAGGCGGGTCGCCCACAAGATTTCGCGCGAGACGAATGCGCAGACGCTCGGGCTGGCGGTCGTCATTCAGGGGGACGGTTTTTGGGCCAGTGCGATTCGCGGGGTGGTGATGACGCTGACGGCGCTGAGCCCCACCAACGCCGCTCATCCGCGCAAGGTCTTTCGCCACGAAGAGGACGGCGTGCACTGGATCATCGAAACCATCGGGGAATCATCGCCGAAGTATCGTTCCGTTCTCCTCGCGGCGCTGACGCAGTTGAAATCGACGGCGACCTCTCCGCCGCCTTCGTCGAACTTGCCGCCCCCCACGTCCACTGCCCCCCGAGCTACCTCCAAGGTGCCTCCGCCTTCCAAGGTGCCGCCCTCTTCGAAACGGAAGGTCGGCTAGCATGGCGGCATCGAAATATCCCCGTAACCCAGCGGGCCTTCCGGGCCCCCCCGCTTCCTCGAAGTTTGTCGCGGCCGCGGGGATAGCCAATGACACCGGCCCGCAAATCCTCCTGGGGGGCAGCCTTTACTACCGGCAGCTCGACGATCTCTCCATCAGCCTCTCTGTCGCGAAGACGATCACCGACGCCGAGTGGCTCGAATATCTCGAACGCACGACGCGCCTGGCGCGGCAGATCGGTCGGATGCCGAAAGCCACCATGGCCGCGTTCACCAACACCTATCCCGACGCGAAACAGCGCCTGCAGACGCGCGATTTTCTCAAATCGCACGGAGTGAAGCCCGTCGAGCGATTGGGACTCCTCTCCGACAACCCCTTGATACGGGGCGCCATCGTCGCCTTCAGCTGGGTCGTCCCCAACGCCCACGTGCTCGCCTTCGGATCGCGCGACGTCGCTAAATGTCTGGAATGGCTGCACGAGGTCGCGAGCTTCGACGAGAGAAACGTGTCCACGGCGTGGAGCGAGGCCAGGGCGACTCTCCGGGTGCACTAGCCAAGGCGCCACACGGGCGGTCGCATCCTGGCCTGAGTCCCGCCCCACGCTAACCGGATAGACCCGAGGGCCAGATGTTCAACCGCCCTCTCAGTGCGGCGAGCGTAAAAGGGAAGTCTCGTCCCGTGTCGAGGACGATGTGATCTCGCTCGGAAAGCTCGAGGACCGGCTCGAACTCGGCGGAGAAGGCGTCGAAGATGGCGAGCCGTCCGTCGGAGATACTCGGGGCGCGCGCGCGTTCGTCGAGGCGACCTTTGGCGATCTGCGCATCGACACGGCACTCGACGAAGAGAAACGGAGCGGCGTGCGCCGTTGCCAGCTCGCGCGCCGCTTTGCGGTGCGCTGCCGACCGAAACGAAGCGTCGATCACGACTGACCGTCCCGAAGCGAGCACGACTCCCGCGCAGCGAAGAACCTCCTCGTACACCTTTTCGGTGACATGCGGAGCGTAGGCCCCTTGCCACGCAGTATCTTGAACGGGCCGATCGGCTGTCACCCCGAGCATGGCCTTGCGCGTGCGGTCTGCGTCGACCACCGGAGCGTTCATCAAGCTGCCCACGGCCTCGGCGATCGTACTCTTCCCCGCAGCGATGATGCCGCCGACGGCGATGACGCTCGGACCAAGGAGCGGGCGTCGGTTACTCGACAATGCCAGCAAGAAATAGCGTCGTGCCTCGTCCTCTGCCTGTTTTCGCGTGGGCCGCTCGATGGATTCGTCGCTACTCATCAGCGCGGAGATCTTGCCTCGCACGTAAGCACGGTAACTCTCGTAGAAATCGATGAGCGCGTAGAGGTCGAAGTCGTTCGCCTCGCGAGCGTACCGCGCCAAGAGCCGCTCGGCGAAGTCGACATGACCGTGCGCGGCGAGATCCATGGAGAGGAACGCGACATCGGAGCAGACGTCGGCATAGCGAAATCGATCGTTGAATTCGATGCAATCGATGATGGTCGGTGCCGCGTCGCCGACGATGTAGACATGCTCGAGGCGGAGATCGCCGTGACCGTCGCGCACTCGCCCCGCAGCGATGCGCTGATCGAAGAGGCCAGCGCGATCGCGGAGAAACGCGCGCTGCCACCGTCGTATTTCGTCGGCGTCCTCGGGCCTCACGTACTGCGCGATCGTTTGCTCGGTCTCGGTGAAGTTGTCCTCGACGCAAGAAGACGCGGCACCGACACTTCCCCATCGCGCGGTCTCCCCGTCCGTGGCAGCGGCGGCATGAAAACTCGCGATTCGCGCGGCCAATGCATCGACGATCTCCGTCGTCAGCTCGCCGCGCAGAAGCAGGTGGTCGGCGCGTCGCGCGTCGGGCAGACGTCTCATGTGCACGGCCCAATCGACGATTTTGCCAGGCTTGCCTCCCACGCGGTGCTGGCCGTCGGGATTCTGTGCGACGGGAACGACGCCGAGATACGTGGTGGGCGCGAGCCGTGCGTTCAATCGCATTTCCGCTTCGCAGGCAGCCTTTCGCTTTTCAACGGATGCGAAGTCCAGAAAACCGAGAGAGACCGGACGTTTTACCTTGAAAACATCATTCTCCAATAAAAACACCCACGAGATATGCGTTTGCGCGAGCTCGACGCGGGCGGGGAGAAGCTCCGGATAGGCCTCCGGGCGAAGTAGGTCATGCTCGAGACTCATGGGTGCTCGGATGTCGAAAAAGGAACGTCAGCTGGGGACCGATCCCGACTTAGCATGGGCTCTGGCGAAAGGCGCAGCACTTGGCAATTCGATCGATGGAACGGGCGACGCGCCACGGGCAAGAACACTGTACGATAACTTGAACGACATCTCGAACTGCTTGGGGGAAAACCATGTCCAATATGCAAGCGGCAGTTTTTCAGAGCAAAGGCAAGATCGCGCTCCGCGAGGTGCCGCGGCCCGAGCCCGGACCGGGTGAGGCTCTCGTCAAGACGAGCCTCACCACGATCTGCGGGACGGACATTCACATCCTGAAGGGCGAATACCCCGTCCGCGAGGGTCTGGTCATCGGTCACGAACCGGTGGGGGTCGTGGATTCGGTCGGCCCGGGGGTGACCGGCTATGCGCGTGGGGACCGCGTCATCGTCGGCGCCATTACGCCTTGTGGTCAGTGCCGCGCCTGTCTCTCGGGCGACGGGTCGCAATGCAATCATGGGGGCGACGGCTACGAAGCCATCGGCGGCTGGCGATTCGGAAACACCATCAATGGCTGCCAAGCCGAATACGTGCTCGTCCCGAATGCTCAAGCGAACATCGCCAAGATCCCGGACGGTCTCGCCGACGAGGACGTTCTTCTTTGCCCGGACATCATGTCGACCGGGTTCTCCGCCTCGGAGAGCGGTGGGGTACGACTCGGCGACGCCGTCGCCATCTTCGCTCAGGGCCCCATCGGTCTCTGTGCGACGGCGGGGGCACGTCTCGCCGGCGCGTCGCTCGTCATCGGCATCGATTCCGTCCCCAAGCGGCTGGAGTTCGCCAAACGAATGGGCGCGGACGTCGTCCTCAATTTCAAAGAGCAGGACGTCGTCGCCGAGATCAAGCGGCTCACCGGTGGCGGCGTCGACGTCGCCATCGAGGCCCTGGGCACGCCCTCTACGTTCGAGAACGCCCTTCGCAGCACCCGGCCAGGCGGCACGCTGTCCTCCCTCGGCGTGTATTCGCAGAACCTGACGATTCCACTCGATGCATTTTCGGCGGGCCTCGGCGACCGCAAGATCGTCACCACGCTGTGTCCGGGCGGAAAGGAACGAATGCGGCGCCTCCTGAGCATCGTCGCCGCCAAACGTTTTCCGTTTCGCGATTTGGTCACGCACACGTTTCGACTAAGCCAGATCGAGGAGGCGTACGACCTCTTCGGGCACCAGCGGGACGGCGTGATGAAAGTGGCGATTCGGCCCTGATACCGCGTTCGAGGGCGATGTGTCGACGTCTCACGGCGCCTCTGCCGGTTCGTCGGCGAGAGGTTTGCGCCACATCTTGGGCAAAAGATAGAGCGCCCAAACACACGCCGCCGCCAACCAGATCACGGCCGATACGCCGAGCCATTCGAAATAGTGAGACGAGACGACCGTACCCACCGAGCGGATGAGCATGGCCACGGCAAACAGTGCTCCAAACCAGGCGACCGCTCGCGGTCGCCCCGCCTGGTCCTTGCTGTTGCCGCTGTGGCCGAGGGTCACATGGGTGGAGACCGAAAATGCGAGCAATCCGAAGCCGCCGATGAAGGTCACGTGCATGGCCGCCACCCGGTGCTCGGGAAACACGGCGGCGACGATCAGACCGGCGGGGAGCATCCACGTCGCCAGCCAGAGCAACTGCCGGTTATAGCCCGGGCGCGAAGGGCGATGCCAAGCCCCTCCCGCGCAGAGCACGGCCGCCGCGGTTCCTCCGCGCAGGATCAGCCCGGCGCGCACGAAGCCGCTCGCATGAAGGACCAAGCTGCCAAGGAGGATCGCACCGGCGGCGGCGTAGCCGACGATGGCCCGCGCGGTGCTGCGCGAAATGTCGGGAGGCGCCTCACCATGCAAAGCCACCGCGAGAAAAAAAGGCCCCACGCCAAGAGCAAGGCAAAGAAAAACCCCTTCCAGCACGAGCGCCCGTCCGAGCGGGTAGACCCATGACGCGGCCGGTACGAAGTCTGCGGCAACCAGCATGATCGCGCCGGCCAGGCCCGCGAAAAGCCCCAGCGGAACGAGGACGAACGAGGTGGGAGGGCGGCGTCCCGCGGCGCGGTTCGCAAACCGCCGGATCGCGAATTCTGCCAGCACGAGGAGCGCGCCGGCGTAGCACAGCTGGCCAAGATCGTTCGCTCCGACGAGCGTGGTCAATGAAACCGTGGGAAGCAAAACGACGAGAGCCCCGATCTCGGCCCAACTGGCAGGGGCGGAGCGAGTTCGCTTCGGGATTGCCGTGAGCAAAAAGCCACTCGCGAAGGCGAGCAGGAACGACTGCATTTGCGTGACCGCGTGAAAGACGGCGAGATACCGACCGAGAACGCCGGTGGAGAGCAGCGCCCAGTGCGAGACGCCAAGCGCTCCGAGGAGGAATGCAAGCGGGAAGAAAATGCGAAATGGCTCGCTCCGAAACCTCTCCAGTGCGCTCGTTGGGAACTTGGAATCACGATCGGGCGCGCCCGTCATGCGATGCCCTTTGGCGATTCCAGAACTTCGCGCACCTTCCTCGTCAACGCTTCCGGCGTGATTGGCTTCTGGAGGTACGCGACGCGTGCCTCCAGGACGCCATGCCGAACGATGCTGTCGTCCGTGTAGCCCGACATGCACAGCACTTTCATATCGGGTCGAGCACTCGCCAGCCGGTTGGCAAGCTCGGGGCCGCTCATCTGGGGCATCACGACATCGGTAAGGAGCAGGTCAATCACGCCCTGGTGTTTTTCGGAGTGCAGGAGTGCCTCTCCGGCGTTGCGGGCTTCGACGACCTGATAGCCGCACTTGCCGAGGATGCCCCGGGCCACGGTGCGCACCTGATCATCATCCTCGACGAGGAGGATCGTTTCTGACCCACGCAAGGTCGTGAGCGCAAGGACGGGGCGAACGACGTCAACCGCTCTGTCGACGCGCGGGAGGTAGACCTTGAAGGTCGTCCCCTTGCCGAGCTCGCTGTAAACCCAGATGCTACCGCCGTTCTGCTGGACGATGCCGAAAACCGTGGATAGGCCGAGCCCCGTCCCCTTGCCCGCCTCCTTCGTGGTGAAGAACGGTTCGAAGATCCGGGTCATGGTCGCCCTGTCGATGCCCGTGCCGGTGTCGCTCACCGCGAGCATCACGTGCGGTCCAGCCTTCACCCCGAGATGCTCCCTCGCATACAGCTCGTCGAGAACGACGTTGTCCGTTTCCATCGTCAGTTTCCCGCCCGTTGGCATGGCATCGCGGGCGTTCACGACGAGGTTCATGATGACCTGCTCGATATTGCTCGGATCGACGAGCACCCGCCCGAGTGGCTGCGCTGGCCGCGAAACGAGATCCACGTCCGCTCCCAGGATGCGCTGGAGCATCTTGTCCATGCTCGTGAGCACGTCGTTCAAATCGAGAACCTTCGGTGCAAGCACCTGCTGCCGGCTGAACATGAGCAGTTGTTGCGTGAGATCGGCGGCGCGTTTGCCGGCCTTGCCGATCTCTTCCACGTCGTCGCGCATGGATTCGCCCGGCTTCATTTCCGCCAGGAGCATCTCCGCGTAGCTGAGGATGACGGAAAGCACGTTGTTGAAATCGTGGGCGACGCCCCCGGCAAGTCGCCCGACGGCTTCCATCTTCTGCGCCTGGCGCAGTTGCCCCTCGGTGCGCCGGAGCGCTTCTTCGGCTCCACGCTCCGCCGTGAGGTCGCGCGCCGTTTTCGATGCGCCGACGACCTTTCCCGAGGCATCCAGGATGGGGGCGAGCGAGATCGACACCGCGACGAGGCTTCCATCCTTGCGCCGGCGAACCGTCTCCCAGCGGTCGATGCGGTCACCCTCGGCGATGCGACGGAGCAAGGTGCGCTCTTCCTCGAGCTTGTCGGAGGGAACCAGGGTCGAAAGCGGTTGCCCGAGGGCCTCCTGGGCGGTGTATCCGAAGAGGCGCTCGGCGGCGTCGTTCCAACTCGTCATCGTTCCGTCGAGCCGCCGGCTGATGATGGCGTCGTTGGATGATTGGACGATGGCGGCGAGCAGCGCCCGCGTCTGTTCGGCCTCGTGGCGCTCGGTGATGTCCTTGATGACCGAGATGCGTGCGCGCCGGCCCGCAAACGATAGGGCCCGCGTGGTGTACTCGCCGAAGAAGCGTGAGCCGTCTTTGCGACGGTAATGCGAGGTCCCGGCGGCCGCGGTCTCCGCCAAGGCTACGACTCTTGCCCGCACGGCATCGTGTCCATCGACGGTGAGATCCGAGAGTCTCAACGCCATGAACTCGTCGTGCTGGTAGCCGTAAAGAAGGAGCGCCGCTCCGTTCACGGCGAGCGGAGCGAGTGTCTCGACGTCGAACACGAAGAGCGGCAGGGGGCTCGCCTCGAACAGGAGCCGGTGCGCCTCCCTGGATTCGTGCAGTGCTTGGTTCGCCGTCAGGGCTGCGGCGTGTGAGGCGCGCTCCGCAGCGTACGAGCGGGCGTTTCCTATGGCGATTGCGGCGTGGTCGGCGAGGCTCCGTATGAACCCCAGATCTTCGTCGTTGTACGGGTTCGGACTGTTGCGGATGAGCGAGGCGACACCGAGGACCTTCCCGCGGCAAATGAGAGGGACGGCGATCGAGGCCATGATCCCCAGGCGCTCGAGGAAGGATCGGTACTTGGGTTCGGTCGACGCAGCAAACTCGGCCGCGCTGGCCTTGGAAATGAGGAGCGGCTGTCCCGTCGCGGCCACGCCCCCCGACATCCCCTCGCCGACGCGTTGGCGTTCGGCCACCGGGCCTTCCCGCGCCAGAGCCAGCATCTCCGGATCGCGGTGGTAGACGGCGCCCCCTGCTTCCAGCCACTCTCCATCTTCGGAGATCATCCTGACCCCGCACAAGTCGCCAGCGACATCGCCGATGCGACGGGCTACGAGGTCGAGCAGGCGGTCATAGTCGTACGTCGCTGCCGAAAACTCTTGGGCAGCTTCGGCCAGGATTCGCAGGCGGTCCGCTATCCGCTGTCGCTCGGTCAGCTCGCGTTGCGCGTCGGCGCTGCGAAGCGCGAGGTCGTCGAGCAGGACGTTGAGCGACATGGCGAGCAACGTCGCCGTGTGCTCGAGCTGCGGATGGACGGACACCGCCACCCGTTCGGCCAGGTTTCCCACGGACGCGGCCGCCATCACCGCGAAGATGTCGTCGAACGACGGCGCGTCGTTCATACGGCGATGCCCTTCGTTCGCAACCAGGCGCGAGCCGCAGTCTCGCTGGCGAACGTCTTCAATTGGATGCCCGTCCCGACGCGGAACAACTCCACCACGACATGGATCACCGGACCGAGATTGATGAGCGCGATGAAGGCGGTGTCCTGGTGTTGCCGGAAGAAGCCACTCGCCCTGGCTCTGTACGCGCCATCCGTTCCCTGAAGCCCCGCGGCGTCGGCGAGCACGGCGAACGGTTGGCCTTGGGTCCCGATCCAGCCAGTCAACGCGTCGACCAGGAAGTCGCCGTCGCGGCTCGTCAGTGTAATGCCCGGTGTGTAACGAACGCCCGCCACGCGCTCCTCGGGACTCCACGAGATCTCCGTCGACGGGCTCGTTACCTTGACCATGCCGTCGGCCCCCTCCCCGAGGACCCTCATGGCATACCACCTCAGTGTGACTCTGGCTTGGAATACCGGGTGAATACGGCGCTTCTATCCCGGCGCGACGAGATCCATTGGTGATTGTCGGCAGCGAAAAGGCGAGGAGATCATCCCGCCGCTGCGGTGACCGAAACCATCGCGAAGCTAGTCGACGAGCGTCGATGACGGGACGTAGCTCGCACACCTGACCTCAACACCGTTTTCAAATCCTGACCAAGCGCGCCGAACGCCTACAGGAGTTGGCCAGCGCCCTCCATCCGCCGCCGAACGTGTGACTCGGCGTCAGCGTCGAAGACGCTCTTCACACCTGGCGAATGGAGCATCCTCGACGCGCAATTGCGGCCGTTCGTTTCCTGAGCATCGAGCCACTGCTCGGTCGAGTCGGAAAGCTGGTGCTTGACGAGATCCATTGGCAAATCGTCGGTAGGGAGAGCGGTCACGGCGCTCGCCCCATGAACGCCGACTACGATCGTGCGCCTCCTCGTCTGGCGCTTCATTTCGCTCGTCAAAAAGCCGCTCATTTTGGCCTTCACCACGACATCGAGCGAGGGATCCGCGAGGTACGGGATCAAGTGTCGACGTGCCCGCGTTCCGTTCTTCTTCAAGCAGTGGGGCGGCGTGATGAAATCGAAAAACGGTCGCGTGCTGGATGGTCCCTGGCGTCGCTCCGCTCCTGTGAACGGTCGATCGAACGCCTTTTTGCGGAGGAGAAGGGATTCGAACCCCTGGTACCTTTCGGTACGGCGGTTTTCAAAACCGCTGCCTTCGACCACTCGGCCACTCCTCCAAGGTGTTGATGTGTAGCTAGTTTTTTCTGTTTCTGCTGCTCTGTCGACTCCTTTTCAGACGATTCGGCGGACGATTCGCGATCGGTGTCAGGTGCGGATTCGTGCTCCGTTGGGCCTCGTAGGTCAAGGCGGATCGTCTCGATCGGCTTCTGCAGCACGGAGAGATCGGACGCTGAGTAGTGACGTCCTCGAACGCTCTGTTGGGCGTGGCCGAGAAGGCGATCGATGTGCTCACCCGTCGAGGATTGTCTTCGCCTGTGGGGATCACGATGCGACGGATACGCTCGGCGTTCTTGGCTTTGTCGAGCGGCAACAGCGTCGCCAGATGCTGGCCGGAGCGCGGGTCGACCAGGTCGACGGCGGACAGATCCCACCGCGCGACGCGCACACGCAGCTGGAGGAGGGTCCGATAAGCGGCGGGAACTGCCCTGCTCCTTTCGTCTTAAATATCTCTTCTTCGTAAATCAATTGTAAACAGCGCTATCACGCGTCGCGAAGCATGGCATGTACACGATGTTTTGACGTAATGGGGTCATGACATTTTGCAGGGCCGCGGCGGGTTCTGCCGGCATGGATCGAACGGAGTGTCACCAAGTACCCCACCTCGCCACGGGCCGTCGATGCGCTGGCAGGTCTCGCTGGCTTCGCGCAGCAGGTTAATACCGACACGAAGGCGCTGCTACGAGTCGCAACTAAAACGCGGGTAGCTATGACCGAGCAGAAAGATGTCGTGTCGCTCCGAAGATTGGCACTCGTTCTTCAGAAACTGGGTGACACGCCCGGCGCGACGGAGGCTGAAAAAACAATGAAGTCACTCGAAGCATCGGGGTCGGGCGCGCCAACTTCGGAACCCCCGTCTGAATTGTTCGGCTTTCGGGATCCACTAGCATTGGGGCCGCTGCACGTTCCCCACACCAAGGACCTGCCTCCGGAGATGCGGTCGAAAATCGAGGCCATGGACTTCGACCTGCAGCTCGGAAGGCAGGTCATGGAAGAATGCAAGGAGTCGCCAAGGCGTGGGGATGAGATCTCTGTGCGCATCTACGTGAAGGGAGACAACGTCGAGCGAGCGGTTGTATTGGATCCGGAGGCTCCACCCGAACTCAAAGAATGCCTGGAGAGGGCTGTCCTCGTTACGCATGGATTTCCGGCGACTTTCGGGGAGCGTCACGAGGTTCGGGTGACATTCAAATGAAGCCGATGTGATTTTCACCGGGGCTGAATTGCACGGACCTTCCAGGGCAGACGGAAGAGAGCAGACTGCGGGAGGTGTCTCGTGCGCGATGCTGTCCCCTCGTCGAGGAGAAGCTGCCGGGTCCCCGTCGCCTGCAGCGAAGAACGAGCGACTGTCGCACGCCGGCAGCTCTGGACGCAGAGAGCACAGCGGGTGGGGACCTGTGGTGCGTATGCTAAGACATTTGCGGGGATGACATCGGATTCCAGATTTCGCTGGCTTGGCATAGCCGCTTGCGTCCATGCTTTTGGGCTACTCGTGGTGTCGCGAGTCGCACGTGAAGGACAACGTTCACCCGAGAGTCCTCCTGCTCGCTCGGAGACCGTGGTTGAGGTGGAGGTGATGCTATCCGGTCACGCCCTTTGGACTCCGACCGCCTTTCCGGATGAAATGCGCCCTGCCAAGGCAGTGACGCGAGAGGCGCGGCCCCGCGCCTTGTCGAACCCGCGCACCGTGGGGATGTCGATGGATGGGGAATTCAAAGAGGTGCCGCTTGCAAAGCCGCAAGGAGGCACCGATACCACTGGTGCGTGGCCGTCGTTAGCCGAAACCGGTGTGAGCAAGCCAAATCCATTCCTGACAACGCTAGCCGATCCCCTTCTATCTGCCGAGGGCAGCCAGCCGCCAGGGAGCACTGCCGCCAATGTGAGGTTGCAGAAGTCACTCCAGCAGGAGCTGCATAGTCGAGACGTTGCGCTCGGGCTGGGTAGTAGCGGACCGGCAGTTCATGCCCTGGAGGACGCAGTGCGCGCCGACGCGACGGGGCCCACTGGTCATGCTTTATTCGAAGTTGCCATCGACAGCATTGGTACGGTTACAAGCGTCGTGGCACAGGAAGGCGGCGAGCTCCCGTTCGCCTGGGAACGTACAGCAGAACTCACGTATGACTCATTACGAAGCAAGAGATTCAGAGTTCCCTCGAGAAGCGCGGGGGTGCGCATCACAATCGCGATAGATGTCTGCTTTTCGAGCGGCAGCCCTAAGCTTAATGTCAGCATTGCCAATGGTCGAATCCAGGCGGCGCAATGCATTGGTTCTTCGAGATTGGAAATTTTGCCGGTCAAGGAGCGCCAGGTCTCCGCTGTCGGGGTGCCGCTCGTCCACTGGGCCGGAGATCCCGGTATCGCTGCCAAAGCTCAACGTGTGGTTCACGCCCGTGTCATCAAGGAAGAGCTCCAATAAAGTTGAGTCGCCGGAGGGCTCGAGGTGCGGGTGGATGAACAGCACCCAATCGCCCACAGCAAGGTGATCGTCGCCGATGGTGAAACGGTCGTCACGGGCAGCTACAGATCCGGACGCCCGCGGGGATCACGCGCGCGTCTCCAACACCGAGAGCAGTCGTGATGTAGCGACGTAGCCCCTCTTGAAGCGGATAAGTCCCTAACGGATAGCAACTGTCTTCTTCAGACCTGCTGGATACCCATCTCGAACGTCCATGGAGTTCCGTGGCGGACAATCGCGTTCAGCATGGTCATTGAGTTTTCGCATGCACGCCGTCAGGGCGAGCTTCTTTGGCTTTCCGGCCGCGACGCGCGCCGACCAGCGCACCCATGTAGAGCACCGTTCTGACGGCCGCACGCCCTCCCCAAACGACGCGCTTGCCGCTGGTGGCGAAGTTGTTGGCGCCGAAGTATGGATATTCCGAATCGCGCGTTTCCTGTGCCAAGCAAGGCATCCTCGACGTGCTCGGCCTGCTGGGTGAGGACTGCCATGACGAACCCCATCCACGTCGAGGTTCCATCGGCAAAGCTGTCGGGGCGCATTTCGCTATCTGCCGTACATACGCCCTGCTCCGCCGCCGCATCGCGCTAGCCTCGAACCATGAAGCCTGGAAGCGGAAGTCGAACGGCGGTGCTCGTGTGCATGGCACGGGCTGTGGCGCACGGGACGACGCCGGTAAAAGCGTTCTCCGATCCGACGGCGCTCGTCTTGTTGCCCGAAGAAGCTCGGGCGAGCGTGGAGGCGTACCAGGCGGGAGGGGCCCCGAAGACAGGCCGGGAACGCATTCGCCGGGCCATCCTCGAGAAGCGCGCGACGATGATGGTCGCGCGGACAGTCGCGATCGACGATGTCGTGCGCGCGGCAGCCGCGCCCCAGGTCGTCATTCTCGGTGCGGGCCTCGATGGGCGTGCGTGGCGCATGCCGGAGCTCCGGGACGCCGTCGTGTTCGAGATCGATCATCCGGATACGCAGCGCGACAAGAAGGCCCGCGTCCACCAGCTCACGCAGAGCGCCCACGAAGTTCGATTCGTGCCGGTGGATTTCACTCGCGACGATCTGGACGCTTCCCTCGCCGGCGCGGGCCACGAGCCCTCGCGCCCTACGACCTGGATCTGGGAAGGCGTCGTCATGTACCTCACCCAGCAAGAAGCGGAAGCGTCCCTCGCCGTCATCGAGCGCCGCTCGTGCGCTGGTAGCCATCTGACGATCGCGTACACCAGTCCCTCGCCCCTGCGCTGGATCATCGGGCTCCTCCTGCGCCGCATCGGCGAGCCTCTTCGGTCGTCATTCACTGCCGATGCGATGCGCGCGCTCCTCGGGCGCTACGGATTCGAGGTCGTCAAGGATGAGGACGTGGTGACGGTAGCGCGCGCGCTGTCTCTCGAGGTCACGGGCGCGGGGCAGGCCATGCAGCACCTTCGCATCGTCAACGCCGAACGGCGCTGAATGCACCGGGGCATGTGCGTCGCTTTGCCGTTCGGTGCGAGCGCGTTATGAGTGACGAATGGAGCCATCCTTTCGATTTGCAGGCGGTGTTGCGGTGGTCATTGGCAGCGGCAGCGGCGTTGGGAGAGGCATTGCACTCGGCCTCCAGGCCGAATGAATGAGCGTAATGGTGGCGGACATCGACCGAGCCTCGGCCGACATACACGGCCACGAAACACGCGCTGGTCGGATACAGCGAAACATTGCGAGCCGAGCTCGCACCGCAGGGCATCGGTGTGTCCGTGCTATGTCCCTCGCGTGTCGCCGGCAATCTCGCTGACACTTCAGCCCGCGACCGACTCGCGCGTGTCGGCATGCCAATGCCGGAAGGGAATGGAAAACCGCTCGACCCTGCGACGCTCATGCCGAACGAGATGATGGGTCCTCTCGTCGTGAAGGCCATTCGCGCCAACCGATTCTTCATTTTCAATCGGCCCGACGCGATCGCCTCGGCGTTTGCCGAGAGGTACGAACGCTTGCGCCAAGACGCGGCATTCTTTGCAGCGAAGTGACGAAGGGTAAGAGACGAGCCATCGCGGGTCGCTGCGCCCATCTACACCGTCTCGCCCAGCTTCTTCACGCGCGCGAGTTACGGTCGAGGGTGCCCTCGGGGCGCCGTTCCTGACGAACGGCAACGGCCTGTCCGTCGGTCCAGGTCAGTCCCGAGGCCGCATGACTTATTTTGCGATTCTGGAAAATATATCCCAAATCGGAAGGGAACACGGGCATGGAAACTCGGGAGCGGAGGAGAGCGGAGCGTAAGTCAATAAGCACGGCAGGGGGAAGAAAGGCGGTGCGGCGGCCGAAGGATGCACAAAGGGGCGAGAAGGCAGGACGGGTGCGCACGAGGAGCGGTTGGGCGAGCGGTTGCGGAGGAAGGCGTGCCCGAAATCGCAGGCGATGGCGCAGGTCGGCCGGGGGCATCGGCGAGACCGGGTCTGGGGTGCAATACGGAGCGATGTTGCGAGAGCCTTCAGGCGACGTCGCCGAGCGCTTTTCGGCGACGTCCGATGCTTTTTCCAGAGGGAGGAAGGTAACGAGCGAGCTTCATGCGTCCGCCGCATCTCGGACAGGCGAGAACGTCGAAGTCGAAGGTACGCATCAGAAGCTCGGCCCATGCGCGGTAGGTGCCTCGGCGCGGCGCTGCGGGTGGCTCTTTTATCCTCGACGTGCGCGATGGTCCAATCCCACGAAGCCGCGGGCGCCCGCGCTCGCGTCCGATTGCGACGCTCCCGCGACGAAGAGAAACGATGGACCCCACCGCCAACTCCGCGTCCTCGAGGATGAGGATGGCGGGGAGCGGCAAATCGGGTCTCTTGACCTGCGCGGGTTTCCCCCTACGAACCGCAACGGGCTCGTGCCGTCCAGAGCCGAGAGAGGTACGTGCGTCGGCGGCGCTGGTTTCGGTCCTGCTGTCCTTGCCGCGTTTGGAATTGAACGGTCGACCGGGGACCGGGCACCAAGGGACGCTCCCGATCATGCGCCTGTTTGCTCGATTGCGACCTCGAGGTCGCCCGAACCCTTGCGTCCGGCTCGTCGTTTCGGCGTGTGGGTCGCTCCGATTCGCTCTGCTCGTCGCGCTGCTCGCAACAGGATGCAACGAGCGCTACTGGGTGTGCGCCGCCGTCGACGAAGCAGCGAGCGGCCTCGTGCCGCGCCGACTCTCGGAGACGGGTCTGTACGAAGACCGCGCAACGGACCGTATGGCGGGCAACGTTCGCTCCTATCGCCCGCAATTCCCACTGTGGAGCGATGGCGCCGAGAAGAAGCGATGGGTCAGCTTGCCCGACGGGAGCCACATCGACACCGACGATATGGACAATTGGCGCTTCGCAGCCGGCACCAAGTTCTGGAAAGAATTCACGCGCGACGGCGTTCGGGTCGAGACTCGGCTGATGGCCAAGGTGGGGGCCGGTGACGAAGATTGGGTTTTCATGTCGTACCTGTGGAACGCGGACGGGACCGACGCGGTCGCCGCGCCCTACGGAGCCATCGACGCGCGCGGCACGGCCCACGACGTGCCCGCAGCCAACGAATGCGCGAGCTGCCACCGCGGTCGTACCAGTCGTGTCCTCGGCTTCTCGGCCATTCAGCTGTCGGAGCTCTCCCAAGTCGGAGAGATTGCGCTCGCCAACCTGAGCGATGAAGGCCTGACGAAGTCGCGTGTCGATCGAACCTTCGTGGTGCCCGGCGACGACACCGAGCGCGCGGCGCTCGGCTACCTGCACGCCAACTGCGGCGACTGCCACAACCAGAGCCGCCCCTCCGCAGCGGGACCTCGCTGCTTCGAACCGCGCAACGAGCTCGACCTTTGGCTCCGAACGGGCGCGCTCGCGTCCGTGGAAGACACGCCGACCTACCAAACCGTTTTCGACCGCTTCGCCGAGCGGGGCCATCCCGACCAGAGCGGCATCGTGCGTCGAATCTCCCAACGGGGCTTCGGATCGATGCCTTGTGTGGGCAGCGAACGCATCGACGAAGAAGGGGTGGCGTTGCTCCGCCGCTGGATTGCCGAGCTCTAGCCATGCAACGGCGATCGTTCGTACTGCCCCTTGTCTGGTCGCTGTTCGCGACGCTGTCCCGCGCCGAATCACCGGCCATCGACGAACCTGCCGCGCCGGAAGGCGGGCCGCTGGCGGCGCCAAGCGAAACTCGCGCCGAATTGAGCTCTCTTTTGGGCTTCGCGAGCTCCCCCTTCTTCGTGCCGGAGTTTCCGGAAGTGTCGGGTCAGGTGCTGCTGCTTCGGACCGCCGTCGCTCGCCGCATCGCGCCTTCGGTCTGGCTCGGGCTCACCATGCCGCTCGCCTTGACGAGCATTCGGCAGCCGGCCGGTTCGTACGTCGACGAAGCCGCGTGGGGCAATCCAGCGCTCGCCATCCAACATGACTGGAGTGGGTTTACCGAGGCGGGGGTTGGGTTCCTCAGCGTGGCGCGCGCGAGTCTGGGCTTGCCTCTGACTGAGCATGGTCCGCGGGCGTCGCAGATGGCCAATCGGGCGCTCGCCCTCGCCGACGCACTCCAAGCGCTCCGAGAACCTTCTCCGTACACACCGGGTGTCGCATCACTCACACTCGCGTATCGCGTCGACCTCGCGTCGGGCCCATGGCTGTTCGGTCCGGGTCTCTCGGTTCCGCTGCTCGTGCGTCTCGGTGAAGCAGAGCTGCCGTCCACGCAAACGCGCGCCATTGGATTGCGTCCGCGCGCCGATCTTCGAGCCTTGTACTATCCGAAGCGCTGGTTCGGCGTGGGCGCCGAGGGCTCGCTCACGTTCGACGTGGTACGTGTGACGGAACCCATTCGTCCAGACGACGCTCGACAACGTGTGCAGCCGTCGCTGAGGCCGGAAATCGTTTTCGACGGTCGGCGGTTCCGCGTCGTGCTGTCGTGCCTCGTGCCGATCGGAGGACCTGTTCGAGGCTCCGCGGGCTGCGGCGCTGACGCCGCCCTTCGATTTTGACGGGTGCCGCGGACCGCGGATCGCGATCACCGCCGCGTGCGCGAAAGCTGTACGAGGCGCGCACGGAAAGAAAGCTCCCCGACAGAAGCGAAATCGAGGCTGGGCAGGAGCGAAGCGTACAATCCATCGCAGCGTTCGACGGGCTCCTGGAGGACGGCGTAGACGGGACGGCCGCTATCGAGTGCCCAGCGGATGAGGGCGGGTGCGTCCGGGTGGCACCAAAAGAAGGATTGTACGCGGCCGTAGTGTCGCATTCCCCCGTGTGGCTCTTTGGCCCCAGAAGTCAAACGGTGCAGTGGTCGGACGGCCCTAGCGCAAGATTCTCCAAGTCGGCGCAAGGGGCCGTGACTATTCATTCGGTATGGCAACCATTCGAAAAGAAGTATCCATCGCGTCACCCGCTCCCGCGGTGTGGGCGGCGTTCCGAGACATCGGCGCCGTGCATACCCGCCTCGCACCTGGCTTCGTCACCGATTGCCGGATGGACGGCAAAGACCGCATCGTGACGTTCGTCAACGGCCTCGTCGTCCGCGAAGTCATCGTGCACATCGATGACGAAGCGCGCCGCCTCGTGTATTCGGCGAGGACCGAAAAACTCGCCCATCACAACGCGTCGTTCCAGGTGATTCCGAACGGCGAAGATCACTGCCGCGTGGTGTGGGTCGCCGATCTGCTGCCCGACGACGTCGCGGGAACCATCGATGGCATGATGGATCAGGGAGCCGCGGCGATGAAGAGGGCGCTCCAGCACGAGCCAGCGTAGAGAACGGGATGCGGGGCCAATTTCCGGTATGATGGCCCCGGGTTCCATGCGAGTACCGCTCTTCTTCGTCGCGCTGATGGGCGCAGTGTGCATTGCCTCGTGCGCGCCCGCACAGCGCATCCCTCCCGACGCCAACATCACCTTCAACGCCGAACCGGGTAAGCTCCCCTTCGACCCTCACGGGGCGCGGCTGCGCGCGGCGATGGACGGCCTGGCCCGCGTCGCTGGGCATCCCATGACGCTCGACCTCGACGTGGCGCTTCTGCGCGAGTACCGCTCGTGGTTCGAAACGGGCATCGTAACGGCGATCGAGAACGCGGCTCACGATCTGAGCGAGCTCAAGAGAACGCGCCCGGAAGCGTGGACGGAGATGGCTCCGCGGCTCAAGACGCTGTCCTTTCGCTACGACGCGGCGTCGCACAAAGTTGGCGTGACGCTCGACGCCAGTCGCGATGCCGTGGCGGTCTCGGTACCGGCCAAAGCATCCACCTTTCTGTCGCACGAGGCCGCACTTCTTTCCTTGGAAGCACAATACGACGCCAGGCTGCCGCAGCGCTACGCCGATGGCGTACCAGCGGCAGTGTCCGTGGCGGAGAAGCGAGCCTACTTCCGCGCGCTCACGGGCCAAAAGCCACCACCGATCAAATACGACGATCCGTCGAAGGCGCCAGGGATCGCGAACGAGGTGCGACCTTCGGCGATCGCGAGGGCGATACGCTTTTACGACGTGGCGATGCCGCAAGATCTCAAAGCCGAGATCCACGAGTGGATCTTGAGCGAAGGGAACTATTTTCGTGACGCCTACCTCGTTTATCCGGACGCCGTGAAGGCGTCGCCGGCGACGTCGGCGTTCCACCGCGCGGAGGCGGCGTGGGTCGCGTGGACGCAGAAAAACGCCGACAGGTTCACGGATGTGGAGCGGTTCGCGCTGGCCAAGCTGGTATTCGTCAAGCAACCCAGCAAGGAGCGGCCGGGGACGATGCGCTATCTTTCCTCTGCGTTCCCCGGGTTCGACCGCATTGCCTTCGGGCTGCGCATCTTCGAAGAGTGGGCATCGGCCGGACACCCGCGCTTGGTCCCCGGCCGTGAACGGCTGCTCGAGCTTTTCGAGTTCGTCATTTGTCCTTTCGATCGCGACGCGCGCGGAGATCCTCAGCCAGCGGGCTGCGAGCACGATTTCTACGGCGTCGTCGCGGAGACCGAAGCGACACAAAAGCGGTTTCTCGATTTCATGCTGGCGCAAAAGGACGAAGTCCTCGTCGAAAACGCATTCCTCAACTTGATGCGAATGCGTCAGCTACGCATGGCCCTCTCCTTCTGGCGCGGTCTCGAAAACGACGAAACGCTGTGGAAGGCGGCGACGCGCGCCATGGCCGAAGAGTTGGGCGATGCCGATACCTCGCGAATGCAAGACGACGCGCTTCGCCTCTGGCAAGCCTACCCCGCACGGCGAGCCGCGCTGCTGTATTTGCTCAGCCAGATCGATCGCTACGGAAACGACAAGGTCGCCTGGGGGGCGTGGAGCGAGGTGGGAGGAGGCCGCGCTTCGGCCGCCGACTTCGCGGCTTTTCTGAGCCACGGTCGGCGCGCCCTGGCGACGGCGTGGGTCGTCTGGCCGCTGCTCGGCCGCGGGTGGTCGAGGGCCGAAGCGCTCCTACCGGGGCTCGATCGGTTCATCGACGACCCGCTGGTGCCCTCTTATCACCCCCAAGATCCGCAGCTTGCCCTGCAGCAGATCGTCAACCGGATGTGCGCCGAGAGAAACTTCGCCGACCTCGCGAAGATGCACAAGTATCTGGGGGAACGAATCGCGAAAGTCCCGCCCGACGACAAATCCCTCCCCGACCTTTTCGAGGCAACAGCGAACGGGCGATGCAAGCCCAATGCGCGTCCCGTCGCTCGGGCGGAGCCGCTCGATGTGCCGCCGCGGCGCGCCGCGGCCGTCCCCACGCCGACGGCGCCCTAGCTAGTAGCCCCCCCCGAACGCCTTCGATCAGGGCGTGAGGGCAAGGCAATAAAATCCGCCATAGCCGCCGAGAGAACCGACGCCCCGTTTGGCGGTGTCAAAGGTGTCCGTGAGATTGATGTAATCGGCGCAGCCCGCTTCGTTGATGGTCCCGGTGTACCAGGCGCTGCCCGGAAACGTCGCCGCGCCCCCGCGCCATGAAAAACCGATCCGCGGTGCGCCGTCGGTTCCGACTTTGGTCGTCCAGTCGTGACACGTGAGCGCCCAGTCGGTGCCGACGACTTTCCCGTCGGTACCGGTGCCGGTCAAGGTGTTGTGGTTATCGACAATGCCCGTACCGTCGGGGTTGTGATTGGGGACACCGAACTCGTTGGGCAAGTCATAGATGATGGCCGGGTCGGCACCGCGTGGCCACGGCTGTAGCAGATCGTCCTTGGTCGTGGCGACGAGCCTACCGATGCGGTCGTACCAGGGCCCCGTGCCGACGCGATCGATCGCGTGCACCGGGCTTCCGGTGGCGTCTTTGGTGGCGCTCAGGAAGGCGCGCCACGTCTTGCACCCCGCGCCCGGAAAAGAGGCATCCGCGAGCTGCCGGCAGATCTCGTCCGCGCCGGAGATGCCGTCGGGTCTGCCGAAGCGGAGATCGCCGCCGAAGCCGTTTTGGCTGCCCGAGAGACGGCGCAATCCGGCCAAGCTCGTGACGAAAAAGCTGAATCGCGCCACACCACCTTCGCCGGAGGCACAGCCGCCGTCGGAATGGGTTCCGTCGCTGTCCGCGCCTTTGCCGATATCGGTGGAGCTGCTGTCGACGCCAACACTGCCGTCACCGGCGCTGGCGTCGGGTCCGCCCGCGCCGCCGGCCCGGCCGCTCTCGCCCGCGGCGCCTGCCGTGCTGCCACCGTTTCCGCCTTGCCCAGCGTTGCCGCCGGTAGCGGAAGATCCGGCCGCGCCCGTGCCGGCCGTGCCGCCATTCGTCGCACCGCCCGAAGCGCCGCCGG
>Ga0193706_1000389_pt1 | contig 26204 bp, 12 predicted proteins | sample U3c1metaG_FD_160130 | JGI IMG/M metagenome (GOLD analysis project Ga0193706, IMG submission 160130) | Soil microbial communities from a riparian zone of the East river system, Colorado, United States - U3c1 | ecosystem: Environmental > Terrestrial > Soil > Riparian zone | place: USA: East River... | reverse complement strand
TAACTGATGAATTTTGAATATGAGTGATGAGTTTCAACCCATCAATTACATTATTGGCTTCGATATTCTGAATTGCTTTAGCATCATCAGGTAGGTTATTAGCATCAACAGCGTCATCAATATCTGCATTACTGGTTTTTGTATTTAATAAATTATCTGCCACCAACGGAAATATTTTTCTGAGCGGATAAATAAACTGGTCAACCTCACCCTGGCCAAGACTATATTTGTCATGCAGGCCCCTTTCAAACTGGTAACCCAATAACGCTGATAAATTTTGTCCATTTCTAATACCCTCCAAAAAACTATCTGCTATTCTTACCCTGTCTGATGTAAGGTTTATAGCAAACGTATTGCCCGGGCCTGTATTCCTGTTTGAGTCAAAAGCATTCCGTAAAATAGCAGCGGTAGCTGCCTGGTTCAATGATGGTGCATGAATGTAACCAAGGTTGTTGCTGTCAGTTTGTAAAGCTGTATTATTGCCCTTATTAAAAATTTCATTTAAGGCAGGGCTAAGATTCACGTTTGTAAGCACTTTATTTTCAGGCTTCACTTCAAGCAGCCAGCCATAGGCGCCTAAATAAATACCTTTTGATGGCTTACCGTTCTGCAGCCCGATATTTCTTTGCTCTGTAAGCTTATACTGGACCAATCCTGTTTTCCAGGCATCGATCCTGTAATTGCAGCAATCCAAGTGTTCTGCCAATAATCTTTCCAGGCGGGCTGTTGGTGTTTTCTCCAATACTTTTAAAGCATTGACTGTTTCCTTCAATCTTTTTGTTTCCGCTGATCCCTGCAATACACCAGGTTTGTAAATATGGTCCACCAGTTTTGTATTAATACCACTGTTGCCGGTTATGACCGGGTAGTTATTATAGAGGTGCTCAAATTTGCTTTTACCCATTTCATTTATTTCTACATGCATGAAATCAGGATCAAAAAAAGTTTTTTTATTTTCCAGTATATTATGAGCTACTAAGAGCTTAGCACCTGCATCAGCCTGGGATAGCATTAAAGCATGACGTAGTAACAGGTAAAGTAATGCTGTAGGTGCCGGCATGTCTTCAAAATTTTCTGTTCTTATGTTATCTGCACCAGCTGAAGTAAGCCATTCTAAATAGTTTAGTTTTATGCTACCCTTAGTATAGTAGATCCTTACAGGGTTTATTTCAGAATCAGGCACATCATCAATCAATGGGCCGCTTAATAAATTGGGTCCGCTTAAAAAATATTTTTCAAGTATTGGAGGAGTAAGCTCTTTACTGTCTATCCCTAAATCCAATAATACCTGTTTACCCCTTTGTGTAATTATTGCAGTAATTAATGTAGCGAAGGATGGCCCCCACTGTATATTCAACTGGTTGTATAATTGTTTTTTTGTTTGTGAAAGGCGCTGATGATATTCAACTGAGCTGGGATGTAATCCCATTACTTCCAATAAAACCTGGTGAGGATCCCCGTTTTTACCAATATAAGCTACAGCTGGTAATAGGGTATCCCATGCAGTATCCATTTTCATCAGTAAGCTGTGCAACCTTACCAGGTATGGTATTTTAGGGTTGTTAATTGTGGCAGACAACTCAACCGGGCTGTGGTCAAAAAAATTTAACCTTGAATAAGCGCAAACAGGAAGTATGCCATAAGGTTGTTTACCGATCCTGATAGCGGGTATCGGCCCCCTGCCTGAAACAAAATTTAAAAAAAAAGCTTTAGTTGCATCGATATCCTTTTCGCTGAATAAAGGGTCCATCATTTCTTCCATAAAGTATCCGAGTGTTGCCGGAAAAAGTGCTGTATTCATGGCATTGGCTTCTAATTGATCTCTGCCATTTCCATTAGAAGCTATTTTTAATATTGAATCATCGATTCCCAGGCAGTCGGCCAGCTTTTCGCCGTCTGATTTTTTATCCGGTTCATCTGCTGTCGTAAAATCCTCGCTTTGCTTAAATATCCTTTCATAGCTTTCGTCAGCATTGTCGGTCCATGAATAGCCTGCAGGAAAATCCTCTGTATTGTTTGTCGGGGTGCCTTGCTTTATTAGACCAAATCCGTTGTTGCTGTAAAAATGATCGGTCAATAATTTTTCTAATTGTTCTTTACCACCTGTTTCATCTGAAGTAAAGCGGATACCAACGACAAAAAGCTTGTCAAATCCGCTGGCAGCCTCCTGTGTTGTAAGGTTGATCTTTGTTGCCATACCCACTTCAACGGCTTTTTCAAAATCAACCATCCATTGCAGATCTTCATTCAAAACCAGGTCTCCATTCTCTTTTTTAGCCTGCTCCTCTTTTTTTAAACCGGGGTCAAGGCTGACAGATAAATGATCTTTTACAGGTTTCGTAAATAATATATTTTTTTTTACGGAACCGTTGTATGTAACAGCCACAAACTTATCCGGAAGCGCCATTGTTTTGGTAGCCTGTGTCCATGAAGTTTGATTGGCAGTATAAGCAGGCAGTTCAATCCTCTCTAATAATATATTGCTGCTATCTATACCGGCAGGTATTTCATCAGAAACATTTACAGGCGCATACTGAGTTACTATTTCATTTGCCCTTGTAACATTCGTTGCGGCTACCAGTGTGTTGAACGCTGTTGTTGTTAAAGTCACATTTCCCTTCGCCAGCCATGTATCAGCCCAATAATTTTTTGCAGCAATACTTTCAGCGGCTGTTAAAACAAGTGGCGATGTTATTACTAAGATCTTATAGTCAGTGCCGGGTTTAACGGGTTTGCTCATGATATTAACCGGCTTATATTCCTGTATGATCCATGCCGAACGGCCACTGCCATGGCTGTTTACCAAACTGCGCCAGGCTCCTTTTTCTTCCGCTTCAATACCCCCGGCTTTCCATATTTCTATCCAGAAGGCGCGGGCATTGTTCAATTCGGATTCAGACAACAGTTCTTCTTTGGTATTTATATTGCAATCATCAGGATATACCCTTAACCATAACTGCTGTTGGTTCCCTGTTGATCTAAACCGGGTTTCCAACCTTAATGGAAACATGAGTATCGGGAAGCTATCATTGAGTTGGGCAGTTTTATCAACGGGATCTAACTGAGATAAAAAACCTGATGATAGATCTGTAAATCGGTCATGCAATGTTTTTTTACCGGCACCTAACTCATCTGCCTTATCAGCAAGCCGTTTCTTTTCTTCAGCATAAAAATTTTTCCTGTTTTCACTATTTTGTTTATCAAGGCCTTTCAATTCCTGTTTTTCATCCGCTATTAATTTACCAAGTGCAGCTTTTGCTTTCTGTAGCTCCAGGTTCACCGGCACAATTTCCCTGCGGAGGTCACTATATTCCTTTTGTATTTTTTTTAATTCACTCATAGGTAAAATTATTTAGGTAACATCCTGGAAGCGTGAACGCCAACCAATACAGGCACCTGGTAAAGGATATATGCTAATTCTGCAGCGTCAGTGTCGGGGCTCCACCTGGCTTGTACATCATCTGCAGTGACATTATTTTCCTGGTCGGCTGCAGCATCGTAGGTATCAAATGTGATGGTTTTATTTATTTCAATACAGGAGCCATCAGCTGTTTCAATGTCTTTCCACGAAAGGTTGTTCCAATTGATAAGCCGTTCCAGCCCATTTTCATTTTTTGCTTTTCCGATATCCAGCCCAAACCTTGGCTCCCCGGGCCTTTCCTTGATCACAAAAAACCAACCCGGGTCGTCAGTAAGGGAATCAGGATTTAATGTACCCCTTGCTTCTTCGTCATCCAGGTCAAAACCAAAGAAATAAATGTCTGGTTCCACTTTGGCTTCAAACAATGGTGTTTTTATTTTACTTAACGGTGGGTTTATTTTTTCTGCATCACTTAATTCCGCAAATCTTCTTTCTTCTTTAATATCTTTTTCAGTTTCACTGTTTTTCTTTAATCCCCAGTCTGCTTTATGTGCATAAACTACAGCTGTGGGATATTTTTTTAATAATTCACCACGTATCACCAGCACCAGCTGTGTTTTCCCACTTGTCAGTGCTCTTAGGTTGTGCTGCCCCAATTCATTTTTCCGTGGCGATCCGGGATCAGTTAGATCTGTTTTATTTTCGTTTATTCTTGACCATTCATGAATTCTCGGAATGTCTCTAAGTCTTTCTTTTATATCAGGTGGTACAGGCTGTGGCGGCAAAAAGCTTGTTACGTCCCAAAACTGCCTGAAATAAGAACCTCGCTGATCAGTAGGGAATTCCCGCCATAATAACTCCCTCGACATTTCATGATTAATTCCCACCATGTACGACTCAATAAATTTTTGATTGTTCTCCAGCAAGGTGATACTGTTTTGTTCGATCAAATTGATATTCGGTAAAAATAATTCGGATGACATTTCGGATAATGGTTTATACATCGGCATATCAATTTCAGGGTATGCCATTACCGGGGCAAATTGCTCCACCATATTATCCCGGAGACGGCCTGGAATTTTAACAGTACCAAGAGTTCTTTTGGGAATGGTAAATGCAGGGTTGAGTGACTTTACGACCTTAGCTGTGATGTCAGCAAAATTTAATTCCTTTCTTACCAGGTCAGGGAATTTTGTATTGACCAATGTAAAGACATCTTTTAATGCTATTTTAAAATTTTTGGCTTCTTCGCTATCTGTACTTCCTGCGGAAGGTTTGAAACCTGAACCCGGTGCCGAGACCACAAAGTTGGGACTTGAAGGATAATTGTCAACAGCTTCCGGTACCTGGCTGTGCCGGGAAACAGATTCGGCCTGTTTAATTTCTTTATCCCACTTGTTGAATTTATTATATAACCAGACCAATCCAATGGCACCAGCGCCAAATACTGCGCCGCCTGCAACAGTCCTGAAAAATAGTAAGACAACCAGTAACAATACCAACAATACTATTAATGGTAAATACTTAAACCATTTGTATTTTTTAAGCAGATTGTCAATGGTGCCGGGGATGTTTACGGGCTTTACCTGCGTTGCTGCTTCTGTAAGATTAATAGCCCCTTTGGGATCCGTTTTAAGCGGGACAATGATCACTTCCCCGTTATTGATCCTTTCGACTAAGTTATTTGCATGCACAGAGCTGGTGAAAGCCATTTTTTTCATTGTGCTTCCACGCGGCCTGGTAATATTTCTGAAGGTGCCGGAGGTGATAGCAGCCGGCACTACACTTTCCTCTACCTGTTTATACACAGTGAGGTTTTGATACATGATTCTTTTTTGTACCGGTGCTGTAAATAAAAATGCTTTTTCTGTAATTAAAGAGGTGATGTGTTTAGTATAAAACTTTGCAGACACTTCTTTTGCCAGTTGTGCCATGCGGATCTTGTTATTGGCTTCCACAATTTTACCAACCTGTTCCCATGCGGCCTGCATATACTCTTCCTGACCTTTCTGAACTACTTTTGTACCCAGGCCGGCTGCCACCCTGAACCTGGGGTCTAAGTTTAATTCATGAACCCAGTTCTTGCTATATTTCAAATCAACATTCGCCTTGTCTTTTAATAATCTTTGCTGCAACGCATGCCAACGTCCATACAGGGGAGTAGTGATGACCGGGTCCGGATCATTCACCATGTTATTATTTTCATCTTTTATTTTTGGGATACCGGCATCGCCGTTAACAGCATCTACAGTTTTTGAAGCATCGGCATAAGCATCAGCCAGGTTAATCATCCTGGCAATGGCTTTATTAAATTCATGTGGGTAAGGGTTTTCATCCCATTCATCATATCGTCTTACTTCAACTTTATCTTCCTCTTTAAGTGTATCAAACGGCACTTTTAGAGCGCCACCTAATTTTAATACCCCATTTAGATCTGTATTGGTAATAGGCGGCAGGTTTGATCCCGGATGAAGCACATCTATATCCCTGATGCCAACTTTTTTATCGGCCGGCCTGGGTTGTAGCAAATTCACTAAATATTCAAAATCACCTACATCCCCGGTTCTGAAATACCAGCGGTGATAATAGGGAAATTCAATATTAGCTGCATTTTCCCAGCCACATTCCGTGGCTGTTAAGCCGGCATCCAGGGGCAATCCCAACCCTGCAAGCCTGCCACTTTCAAAAGTGGGGATCAAAAAAGCATGGTAACCAATTTTGGTTTCTAATTTCCTTGGACAAACGATCCTTGAATAAGCATGATCGGGATTTTGCTGAATCAAGTTCGTGATAGCCGTATTTACACTGCCAGCATCGGCCGCATTGGGTGCAGCATCATTTGACAGGTCTTCGTTCACATGTACATGCGCCCATGCCCACAGTTCAGCCGGCTTGGGGAATATTCCTGTTGTACTTTTACCATCTTTCATTCTGAAAAAAGGCAAAGGTTTTTCTTTAATATTTTGCCCATCTTCAAACTCATCCTCTTTCAGCACCACCAGTGTAAGCCAGGGCCTTAAACGGTCTCCTTCAGGCCGGGCAGGCGTATACCTCCATGCAAAATCTTCCGGGTAAAATTCTATATAAGGCAGGTAGTTGGGCTCAAAATTGGTGATCCAGTTACGGGGTTCTGTTTTTACTATGGCTCTAGAGTCAATACCAACAATATCTCCGGGACCATATAATTCTATGGTTTTAGGAGGGAGGGGAGTAGGCAGTAGGTCAGTTCCATTTACACTGGTAGCTGTAACAGTAAGGTTAATAGTAATAGATGCCCTTAATTTGACCAGGTTATCTTTATCCCCCTGGGTGATATTATTCGCCAGGCCCTGCCGCAGCCAGGGTAAAAATGAATATGTGGCTAATGGTTCACTCATAATTCCTGTAATTCATAATTTGGTATAACGTGGATGTTTTTTTTCAAAGACGGATCCTTTGCTATTTGTTCCTGCATAAAACTTTGAGCCATCATTTCACTGGTAAAACCTGCTGTGTTATCATAGGCTTTGTTATTGGCCTGGAATGCCACGGTATAGCCTTCCTCGTGCACGGCCAGTTTTTCATTAAAGGGCTGTAATTTTTCTAAATAACTTTTTGATAATGTTGATTTGGATATGCTGTTACCTTTAAGGAAGTGTGTGAATAGTAAACCAGGCTGGTCAAAAAATTGCCCTTTCTTTAAAGGCTTTTGCGGTTCTTTATCAATAATGATAATTTCATATTCTACTTTCTTCCGAACCATGTTACCATTTTTGATATTAACACCCGCGTCCGAGATACTGATACCGCCGGGCATTTTTTCAAAAGAGGGTTTTGATAATTTTTCTGCATCGGTCAGGTTCTGGTACTGTGCCCGGGCAAAATTTTCATTTACATTGCTGATGGCCAGATCAACACCGGCGCTTACAGCTTTGGAAATAGTTATTTTTTGTACATCACTTGTTTTCTGGTTGCCGATCTTATCAAACTTAACGGTCAATGGTAACAGCTTTTGTTGTACAACCAATGAACCAGACGGGTGCAATATCAATGGCGGCGAATCCGTTTCCTCAAACTTTCGGAGAGATACCAATAGATTTTTTCCCGATGACAGAACAGTACTCCACTGTTCTCTTTTATTAATTTCCTCAATAAACCTTGGCAGGATAGTGATGTCGGGCAAACTGGTATTTTGAGGGTCCCCCCAGGTTTTGTCAAAGTCAGCAGATACATCAAAGAAGAAGAATGAAATACTGCCCCGGCCTTTTGCCCGCCATGGTGTTGGACCTTCCAAAGTGAAACGAAGCCTGATACTATATACCCCCATACCGAATATATCCAACGATACTGAGCCGGAAATTTCGATGATAAAATAAAACGGTGAGAACTGAAACAAGGCATCAAACTGAATATGGCCTTTTATGGAAATAGCACTAAAGCCAAAATATAATTCAGCCTTTGATCCGAACTGAACTGTATTTGATGTTACAGCCTGGTAACATTCGATCCTGATCCTGGCAATATCTGTATTGAGAATATTAATTGCCATCCTTCTTAAAGTAGGCAATGCCAGTGGCGGCGGCGTATAAGATGGATGGAAGCCTCCTGCGGTTAAAATAAAATCAGGATCATCGCCCCACTTCAGGCGTACTGCCATATCACCTTCCAGGGTCATGGTGAGTATAAAGGATTCATACAAGCTGGCGTCGAAGGTGAGCATCTTTTTATCAAAATCAATCGTGCCAACAAATAATACCTGGATCTGTATCAATGGGATCCTTTCTTCAGGCAATGCAATTTTAAGTACACCCAGTATCGCAATGTTGCCGGGTATTTCAATGATCAGTCCGAGGGAAAGACTGATGAGTGTCGGGGTTCCCCATCCTAATTTCCCCATCGGGCCAACCAGGAATTTTCCTTCAGACGGCGGGAAAATGGTTTTTAGGTCACTGATAATTCGTGGTGCATTGGCAATTACATTTTGTGGAAACATGATACTGTTGACAGCACCTGTCCGAACAGCATCTCTCAACGGATCCAGCAACATGGTTCTGTTTAAACCCAGTAAACCTCCAACACCTATCAATGTAAATCCATATCCCAACTGGAAGGGCGGCATGAATTCAGCTGTAATAATGATGAGCATGGAAAAGCCTTTGCTGCCATCGGGCATCCTGGTGGTAATGAGGCCAATTGCTTTTGCAGAGATCAAACCGGCGATCGTTAATTCTAATGCCCCGGCATATTCTTCTTTTTCAAAATCAAAGAAGAGGTATCCACCGCCGATAACGGCTCCTGCATTAATGGAAAGGCCAAGGCCATTGGGAGGCTTAAAGCCAAGAGAGAGATCGATAGGACCAAGATTGCCGCCTGAAGAAGGGAAACTAAAATCCGCTTTTAATCCTATGTTTTCTACTACGACTACAAGGGGGCCTAATTCTCCCTTGATAGTAGCTGCCAATTCTATAGGAATAGCTCCGGAAGCAATATCTGGCTTTAGAGCAATACTGGCTGACTGTATCTCAATAGGGCCAATAGAAATATGTGTTGGCAACATAATTTCTAACCCGCCGCTACCCCGGAAATACAATCCTTGCTCAGAGTCAAAACCAAAAGTCAGATCAAAATCTAAATTCATTCCATCTGCCGGTAATAATTTAGCGAGAAATGAATCTGCATCATCAGGCGACGGCTTAATAACAATACGACCACCATTCAGGCTGCATTCTGCAAAAGCGCTTTTACTTCCAGCACTACTTGACCGGGCCCCACCCGTTGCAGATATAGACACAAACTCAAGTCTGCTTGCCCCGGAAGTGCCGATCACAATAATGGGACTTCCATCGTTCTGGTATAATAGCGATATAGAGATACTTCCTTTTGATGGAGGAGCTACAGCATGTGTAACAGACGGTATGATGTCAGTCAATAATTCTACAGGCTGGCTGGGCCTTACCAATATTCCCACTCCTGCAGTCAGGTCAAAAGAAGCGTCAAAAATCAATTTAAGTTCTTCGGAGAGATCAAAAGATTGGGCGGCAGTTCCTTTTGCGTAAGGGAGAATAGAGAAGCCTGGTTTTGCTGTAGCAGTTTCAGGCAATAAAAATAAACCGAGACCAGCCTCTGTATCAACTCCTGCAATGACATCCTGCAACAGCGCCCACCTGGTTACCCATTTTTGAAAATCATTGATCTTTGTGGCACCGGTTGTTAAAAAACTATATGAATCTTTATCGAGTCGTTCAAATTGTACATCCATTCCAATGCTGGCGGCAAGATCCATTATATTTTCTGCAAACAGGCCAGCATCAAAGCCGGACTGGCCCCATTTATACAGGTCTTTAGTTATTGAGAATGGGTCGTTGAGAATTTTACTAATATCATTCCATGCGATTTCTTTTTTTAAATAAGCCGGACGATTTCCTGCCGCACTAACCTGGGTTATCCGGAATGCACCCAGTATCTTAAAATATGCAAACATTTTTGGGTGATTATCCGACACATACTCCATTATTAAATATTGGAGGAGTTGTGACGGAAATTCGTCTTTAAAGGCAGTTATATCGACTGTAGCTGGAAATAAGTTATTCGGTTGGGAGCTGATCTTATCGATAGCCTCGAAACATTTTTTCAATTGACCAACAAACTGTAAGGCTGTACTACTGTCAATAGAGCCGGCTTCAAGCGTACTTACTACAGTTTCCAGTGGTGTGATGATATCTTTTAAGGGTTGCGGGATCACTAACATATCCCAGCCCATACCGTGCATAAACCCGGAAAAACCATCGACAGAACGGGTTGCTTGCTGTAAAGGTTGCAATGCCTTTGCCATTTCTTCAGCAACAATTGATATGGTGTTTTTTTCTGCCATTGATCATGAAGGGGAGCCGGGATATTGGCTTTCTAGATTTGAATGTTTTGAAGGATTAAATTCCTGTACGATTATGTATTTGCATAAATGGCAAAACATAAAATGACCTCTTCCTGTCAGGTATTCTGACCGCATTTTGCAAACTGCTGCTGTTCTTACCACACCACAATTATATCCACCCGCTCCTTCGTGCATTCCAAGCAGCCTGTGTTTAATGGAAGCAGAAATATTAACGTGTGGAATAGGGACAGGCGTTGCCGACATTGTTGTAATGGTGGAAGTGGCACAGGCGCCATTCTTGCTGCTAAACAGTTTGGTTAGATCTATATTTAGAAGACCTGATCCTGCGGGAGGCGCAGGGAATGTTCCTGATCCGTTATTTAAGAATGCAAGCACACCCGGAAGATGAATTCCCAGTATATCACCGTTATGAAATTTAGGAAAGAAGAACATGCTTCCCTTTGGAAAAACGGTGGTGCCGGTAAGCGACGGTCCCGAAACAATAAGGTTGTCTCCTGTTTTACTATGTACAGTTAATGCACCGCTTATTTCCACCCGGTGGCTCATGTTCTTCTGATACTGACCAAAACTTGCTTCTGAATTCAAATTCTTTGTAATTAAAACAGCCTGGTCATTTACCTTCCATTTAGATCCTTCGCCAGGGAATAATTGTATTGAAAGGGTATTTGCCGCGGCACCGGTAACGGAGTCAGAGATCAATGCCGAAGATCTTTCCACACGTAAATACCGATGTTGCCATTTAGTGCCATGAAGTTTGATATTATCAATAGTGTTCAAATTATGATACGCTTCCACATCTACCAGGGAGGAGGCAGCTGGCGTAAGATTGTCCAACTCCCTGAAATCATCATACTCGTCGCCAAGGTTTATCCCATGCGACAATTCGTGAATTGCAGTAGCAGCAATCGGCTCAATGAACATGGCCCCCACGGGGATATCAGGAGCGGTATAATTCAGCAATAATTTTGGGCCGCTAAGGTTGGGTTCATTGATGCCTAACTGTTGCCCAATTGATACACTCCCGAAAATATTTGGAAAATTGAGATAGTTCGCAGCGTTGTATTCGAGGTTGGTAACAATAATTACCAGCCCCTGGTCATCACCGTGTAAATTCCATTTGCTTCCGATATTAAACCCGGCGGTTGCGGGGAGAGATTCTCCAAGGGAGTTGAGGTATTCAAAAAATTCGCTGGTCCATAAAAATTGTAAATGTGTAGTAGTATTAAAAAAGGTTGTTGTGTCGTCAATAAATTTTGCGGAACTCAAAGTACGGGTATCCTTATAAAGAAAATTGCCTACGGAAGATTGTGATCTATACCAGCTATTATCGGGCTTATCTTTATTGGTGGAATTTGCATACCTGTCTCCCAACCTTCGACCGCTGATAAGGCCAAGATTGGTATTACAGGCCGTTACTTTGTATACATTCAAATGGTCCTGCCACTCACTAAAAACGCGTGCCGAAACCAATGCAGCATTAAATCCCGGTATAGATAAGGAAGTCCATAGCGCAGTTGCAACAGCCAGTGTAAAAACCGTTGAATTTTTTTGTTCTGTTGTAGGCAGGCCAACCAGGTCAACTAACTGGAAAAGCGTAAGGTCAGCTGGATTTACCGGGCGCTCATTTCTGTACACAGGGCTTAAATAAGATATCTGGTCTGTGGGGTCTTCCCGCCAGGAAAGCGAAGGCCCGATGGTTAGTCCTCCTTCAGTTGAAGGTTCAAATGCCATCCATGTATTGTAATCATTACTGAGAAGTTTATAAGGTTCATGTAAGGGGGAGTTTCGCATTTTTTTGTCAATTGCCCGTACAACAGATCTGAATTTTTCTTTTTCATCTTCAGTAAATCCTTCTGCAAGAAATAATATATTTCTTTTCTCAGGCCCATATCCTTTAAATGAAATCTTTTCTACGATAGGCCTGGGGGTATTTAAAGAGGGCCGCACACTTATAGTTATTGGAGTGGAAGTAATTACCGTATTGTTTATTAACTCGGTTATTGTTACTGTTGTATTTCCTGATGCTATTCCTTTCACTCTTCCTGTGGCAATATCTACCTGTGCAATCGCAGTATCGGCTGATTGAAAGGAAAAGTAAGGGTGTGCTGTTACGTCTTCAAAATCCCCTTTTGAAAATTCAGCAAATACGCTAAGTAATAAATTGTCTGTCCCTGCATTTACCGATGCCGTTTTATTGCCCGGGAAAAAGCTAACTATGCTATCATGTACCCATACCCGGGCTACCATTTGAAAAGTGCTGGCGGTGTGTTTAACAGTTAAAAAGGTGATCCCTTCTTTTAGGGCAGTAAGTTTCCCGCCGGGTGTTACGGTAGCAACAGAAGGATCTTTCATAACGAAAGTAGAAGCCGATAAAATGGAACCCATAGGACCTGTGGTACCGTCAAACCCTATTACATCAAGTTGCAGCGTTTTTCTACTTGCGGGATTAAGCACAAGCTGTATATCAGCAGAGGGGAAAAGAGAGAAAACAAATAAAGCCATTATTAGTTTTAATGTATGTGATTATCTAAATCAAAATTTTATACCCGATCTTAACAGCCCTCTTCATTATACTCTTTGGATGATCTTATAAATTCCCATGATAATCCTTAGTATATTCCTGTGTGGTGATCTTTTGTTTTACATTTTACAAAACGTTGGATCTATGCCACTGAAAAAAGAACAACTAATTTCCTTTGGTTCAGAAACGAGACAGGATGGATTACTTTTAAATGTAGTTTGTGGAGGTGAGTGTGAATATAAATATTAATTTGTTTCTTTACAATACCACAAATAGGTTATTTTAATTAAATTAATCGAAATGTACTTTGGGGAATACCTGTCTGTTAATTTATGGAGCAGTTCGTTGAGTCGCCAAGGATTGGGGTATATTCAGAATAGAAAAGCATCAGTCAACACAATTTTGTTCCTGCAGCACCGCCTTATCTTACAATTCCCAACACCTTAAAAAGCCGTTCCTTATATTGAACCCCTATTGGTAATTCAAAAGATAGAATTGTTACAGAAGTTGGCGTAACAGCTCCAATGTGCTTCCTGGCTATGATAAAGGACCGGTGGATCTGGATAAAATCTCCACCCGCATCCCTAAGCATAGTTTCAAATTTTGAAATAGGGATCAATGGCATTAATTTTTTTCCTTGTTTCAAAACGACAGCAGTATAATTTTTCATGGCCTCGCAATAAAGTATGTCATCTATCAATACAGGGTAATTCCTGCCGTCAGACTTAATGAAAAAAGTATGGTTGCTTTCGGGTATTAACAGACTGCCATTTGCATCCGTGTTATTGATCGCGTTAATAGCCTTATATGCCGCTTTTGTAAACCGTTCAAAAGAAAAAGGCTTTAACAGGTAATCCACTGCATTCAGGTCATAGCTTTCAACCGCATGTTCCGGATAGGCTGTTGTAAAAATGACGGGTTGTAAAGGCTGTGCTATTTTCAGCATCTGCAGGCCCGAAAGATTCGGCATATTGATATCAAGAAATATAATGTCCGTTTCCTTGTGTGTCCTCAGGTATTCTATGGTATCAAAAGCATTGATTTGCTCGGCTACAACACGCAGCATAGGCATCTGTTGTATATAACTCACAATGATCCTGCGGGCTATGGGCTCGTCATCAACAACAAGGCAGTTATATTTCTCCCGTTCCATAAATTGGCGCTTTCAATTGCAGTTGTAATTTAACAGTATAATGTCCATTGTCCTTAATGATGGTGAGCTGGTGCTGTTCAGGATACAATACATCCAGGCGACGCTTCACATTTGTAAGGCCGATCCCGGGAGCAGATTGCTGCTTTTGATCATTATAATTATTCCTGACCACCATGGTAAACAAATTGCCATCCAGGAAAGTTTTAATACTGATGTCTACCGGCTCTGACTGAACCAGCCGTGCATGTTTAAACGCATTTTCTACAAACACGATCAGGATAAGCGGAGCGATCGTATGTTGTGCATCCGCTGGTATGGTATTTTCAAATCGTAGTTTCAGGTTTTCTTCCAGCCTTATACGTTCAAGTTCTATATAACTTTTAAGTACGCTTATTTCCTCATTGATAGGTACAAATGGTTTTTGCGTTTCGTATAAAGAATGCCTGAGCAGGTCAGACAGGCGCAACATAAGGCCGGGCAATTTATCTGATTTATCTACTGCAAGTCCATACAGGTTATTAAGTGTATTAAATAAAAAATGCGGTGCTATCTGGGATTTAAGATTATTCACCTCGGCCATAAGCTGTTGCTCTTTCCTTTCTGCTTCAAATTGCTGGGCAATATACCCGCCCTTGAAATATTTACAGGCCGTAATGAACAGGAAATAAACAATTACAAATGTTATGTTGTTAGCGAATATATCTCCAAAATTACTGCCTTTGAATGCCGGTACATCCTGCAGGTAGTGCAGTTGAAACCATGTTCGGGAACAGAGGTACATTATCCATACAATAATACCAGCTGCGAAATAAGATAAATATTTGCGCCCTTCAAATAAACGGTTATATAATGTTGTAGTTATATAAACAGCCGCCACAAAGAAGATTTCTGAGTATAGCATGTAGCCAAGAAAAACTTCATTAAAGTACTTAACCGTTATATAGTATGGCCACGCACGAAATAGAGCGTAACCGATCCAGAACAGCAAATGCCACGGCCACCTGTAGCGGATGAATAGGGATGTAACCTTATTGTTGATAAAATTCACTTGCAGATTTTGTTGATCCAAAATTAGGCATTAGCATGCTTAATCAGGAAGCAGTCTGTCCCTGAAAATTGCATTTAGTCCTTTTATAATGTTGAAGTTTATCCTCAAAAAGGAGTGTAAGTACTGGAATTTGTATACCGGTCCTTTTCATAAAAAAGCGGATTGCTGCTGTAGTAGTTTAGCTCAACTAAAAATTATTATTATGAAAAAATATCTACTAACTGCGGCAACAACGCTGCTGATGCTGAGTGCCAGTGCACAATGGGTAATGCAAAATGCGGGCTTTACTAATGACACACTTGGATTTTATGAAATGTCAATTCCAAACAAAAACACGGCATGGGCGGTCTGTTTTGATATCAAGTGTGGTTTAGGCTGTGGCCGGTTCATTTTAGACTTTACCCGAACAACAGATGGTGGCGCAACCTGGATACCGGGGAAGGTGGGAAATGATCATACCCTTGAGTTTTCGAACATCAGTGCCATCGATGAAAATGAGGCCTGGGTGGCTATGAATAAGCGCTTTCAGACAGGCGGAGGGTTATACCATACTATTGACGGGGGTGTCACCTGGGAGAAGTCAAATCCTACCGAGATCTTTGATGAGAACTCCTTTCCCGACTTTGTTTACTTTAAAGATAAGAATCATGGTATAGCTATGGGAGATCCTAACGGGGGATACTTTGAAGTATATACCACTAACAATAAAGGTAAAAAATGGAAAAGAGTACCACAAGCAGATTTGCCGGCAACACTTCCCAACGAGTATGGTTTTGTAAGCGGATATGCTGCTGTAAACAACACTGTTTGGTTTGGTACTACCCGTGGCAGAATGTACAAGTCTAAAGACTTCGGAAAAACATGGACTGTTCATATAGTTGATCCTGCAGGAAAGTTCATTAATGAAATTGCTTTTAACGACGACATGTTACATGGCGTAGCTCACTTAAGAGACAACGTCGGTAATACATTTTTGTACTCAACAGCAGACGGTGGTGTTACCTGGGCAAACCTTGGTCAACCTGTCAATTGGAAAAGCAGCCGTATTACTTCGGTGCCTGGCACCAATGCTTTAATATCTACAGGTATCAATGGCAATCCAAATTTTCGTGGCTCAGCAATTTCCTATGACAATGGTACTACCTGGACAGAAATTGAAAGAGCCGTAAACAAGACGGTATCCAGATTTTATGACGCTACTACAGGTTATGCCTGTGCTGCTTTTCTAACAGGACCACCGCTTAGAGGAGGCATATATAAATCCGAGATCGTGTTCCCTGCAGCATTGCAAAGTGTAAGTGAAGGAAAAGCTGTCGTTGATATTCAGCCGCAGGAAGCGGAAGCTGTAAAAGTATTTCCTTCACCAGCCCATGACGTTTTGACCATTTCATTCTCAAACAAGGGAGACAATGGCATGCACGAGATAAGTATTATAGACATGAATGGTAAAATATTGGAGACACGAAAAATGACAGGTAAGCAGGTACAGATGAATGTATCAAAGTTGCTGCCTGGTATTTATTCCATCCGTATTACAGGAGGGGGACACAGCGTAAATAAAGTAATATCGATAGTTCATTAATAACATCACCTATTAAAATAAGGGCAACAATTTGTTGCTCTTATTTTTGTTTTATATAACATGCTATAACTAACTTATTAAACCGTAATGACATGAAGTATTTATTTATTGCAGTGCTCATCTTAACCGTACCGGGATACGCACAGGTTCCTTATAACAATGCACTTCGCAACGGTTATACTAAGAAAGCTATGGTGGCTGAAGAGATTGGGCTGACTAATGTTTCCATCACATATCATCGTCCGGCAGTTAATGGGCGTGAAGGAAAAGTATGGGGGAAGCTGGTACATGCCGGGTTTATTGACCAGGGATTTGGTAACCGCAATCCTGCACCCTGGCGTGCGGGTGCAAATGAAAATACTATTATCGAAGTAAATGATGATGTGAAAATAGAAGGACAACCTTTAGCCAAAGGGAAATATGGGTTTTTTATAGCGTATGGAGCTGAGGCGTGCACACTGATATTTTCACGCAGGTCCGATGGCTGGGGATCGTTCTTTTATGAGGAAAAGGATGATGTACTTCGTGTAAGTGTAAAGCCGAAGCCTATTGCAGAGAACGTTGAGCACCTCAGCTTTGCTTTCACGAAGCAAACGCCGAATTCCGCTATGATCGTATTATCCTGGGAAAAGCTATCCATACCCTTTACCATAGAAGTTGATCTGATGAAACAACAATACGTGGCATTGGCAAGCGAGTTAAAAAATCCGCGAAGCTTCACAGCACAGGCACTGAATACAGCTGCATTATGGTGCCTGCAGAATAAATATGAACTTGAAAAGGGGCTTGAATGGGCGACACTTGCTACTGCCACTACTTTCCCGGGCGACCCCAGATCCTTTGCTGCACTCATTACAAAAGCAGAACTGCTGTATAAGACGGGGAAATATAATGACGCAAAAAGCACAATAGAAAACGCATTACCATTCGGCAGTATGAACCAGGTTATGCAATTCGGGCGGCAGCTGCTAAATGAAAAAAGAACAGAAGCCGCTTTTACCGTGCTTGAATATAATCATAAAATGAACCCCGACCAGTTTATTACAATAGTTGGCATGGCAAGAGCATTATCTGCTAATGGTGAGTTTGGCAAGGCTTTGTTATTTGCAAAGAAAGCACTGCATGCAGCACCTGATCTGCCAGCTAAGAATGCGGTAGGAGACATGATCACAAAGCTCGAAGCAGGAAAAGATATTAATTAAAATGCCTCTGCTGCTGAGCATTCACCATAATGTTTGCAGAATGATCCTGTTCGTTCATTTGCCTGGTTATTTATCTTCTGTAAGTTTCTTTTCGTTTTCCGTTTGTGGTTTGCCTTTGCCATTTGGTTGGCCTTTGCCTTTGCTGATCAAATTGTACAGACTTTTTTGTATATAACTGGTCCATGAATCCCGGCATATATTGTAACATTCATACTCCGGAACCAATCCCTGGTGGGTCATCCGTATCTCTGTTTTGTTATCTTTTTCAGCAATATCAAAAATGACCTTTGTACCGGTCCATTCAGTAATGTCTTTCGTAAACTTAAAATAGTTTTCGAGTACCTGCCAAACAACTTTCTTACCGGGAATAAGTTCTGTTACTTTTATTTTGCAGCGATGTACATCCTCGTAATGGTAGTTAAACGTTTCATGGAGTTTATCTGTACTGCCTTCAATTTCTTCACTCCACCATCCCCTTACATTATTGATGGCATTGAAGGCAGCTTCGGGAGTTTGATCTACCAAAATGGCAGTGGTAAAACCTGGTGTATTCATTTGATTTGTTTTTTTATTGCATGATATAGAAAAAAATATCGTCTTTTTATTAAATGTTACTAAGTAATACAAATTGCCCATGGTGGTAGGCGAGGTGGCTTGTCCGGGTAATGATGATGTTTAACTTATTTCGATGCGGTTCTTTAGCAAAATCTTCGGTAGAAACAGCTGTATGTTTGTGAAACCATTCACCCGGCTGTACACTGTCAAATTTTTCTTTTAGGATCTCATTCTGCTTACTCCAGTATGCTCTTAATGCTGTTGCTGAGGGTATGTCGCTTACTGTTTTATCCGGTGACTTTATAAAAGGCTCATTTAATTCCGGGTATAATTTATCCCCCATATCCAGTAATGCCAGCATGTCATCATGCACCGCTATCAGGTGCCCTAAAAGGTATATTCCCCTGTTTTTACCGGGGGCTATTTCTTTTTGCAACTGCTCATCCGTAAGCGCATTTAGGGAAGCATCAAAATTTTTTACCAGTGCATACCACCTGTCAAATATCATTTTTAACGTTGTTTCTGTTGTGTTCATTTCAGTTGTTTTTAGTGAAAAGCATTTTATGAAGTACAAATGTATTGTCTCAAATACAAACAGAAGGGGTGCAAAATAGACTTTCTGGTGGGTTGATTTGGACAATGTAAATTTCTATCTTTGCGAAAATATAATACATATGAAACATCTTACCATACTTGTTCCCGACGGACAGAATAAGCTGAGCAGTATAATATGTACATATAAGGTCTTTACAAAAGCCAATGCGTATTGGAAAGAGATCAACGGGGAAGACAGGTTTACCATTCAGTTGGCTGGTATTTCAAATGCAGTGGAGTTTTATGAGGGCTTGTTTACTGTAAAACCGCACACTAATATTTCTATGATCGCAAAAACCAATCTTATTATAGTTGCAGCATTGAATAATTATGATTACCCGGGATCCATTCAACAAAATAAACCGATGATTGATTGGATAGAGAAACAATATAAAGATGGTGCAGAAGTTGCCACGATGTGTACAGGGGCTTTTTTGCTGGCGTCATCAGGTTTGCTCGATGGAAAAAGTTGTTCTACACATTGGGCGGCGGGCGCTGCTTTCAAAACTATGTTTCCGAAAGTGAATTTACAAACTGACCAGTTGATCACCGACGAAAATGGCATTTACACCAATGGTGGCGCTTTTTCCTTTTTAAATCTTATCATTTACCTGGTAGAGAAATATTACGACAGGCAAACAGCCATTTATTGTTCCAAAATTTTCCAGATAGAAATGGACAGGAATAGCCAATCGGCATTTACCATCTTTACCGGGCAGAAGTCGCATGGGGATGAAATAGTGCAACAGGCGCAGGCCTATATTGAAAGTAAGCCGTCTGAAAAAATATCTATTGAACATTTATCTTCCAAATTTGCTGTAGGCAGAAGAAACTTTGACAGGCGGTTCATCAAAGCAACCGGAAATACGCCTGTTGAATATGCACAACGTGTAAAAATTGAATTGGCAAAAAAAGCATTTGAAACTACCCGCAAAACAATTAATGAGGTTATGTACGAAGTTGGCTATTCCGATGTAAAAGCGTTTCGTGAAGTGTTTAGAAAAATTACGGGAATGTCGCCATTGGAATACAGGGGTAAATATAATAAGCATGCGACGGTTTAACAGGGGGATGATGAAAGCACCCGACTCCACCTGGCGACCGTTGGGGAGTTTTATTCTTGTGATATTTTTTAACCATAATTAACAAACAAATAGTTCATAAATACCTCTCCCTTTCATAACTTTATATCTCATCAAAAAAAAGGAGGTATTCATGCAATCTACAGATTCATCATGGAAGCCTTCGGTTAGTATCGCCTGACCGGGCTTACTTCATAGAAATATCTGCCCTTTATAGGGATAGCCACTCAATTCATTGAGTGGTTTTTTATTAAGCAGTGCTTCTATGTCGCCCAACTAAACTTATCATCTCTCGTCAAATCACTTTTTTCTATGTCAAGGTCGCTGCTGAAGGTGTCAGTAATTATCTTTAAAATTTCATTTTTATTAATTGTTCCTTTTGCACGTCTCATGTCTATGAAGCCCCACAACTGAAGAAAGGTAGTGGACTGCTGCTGAATTAAGTTTGTCCGGCCCGAATAAGAGCCTAAATGCAGGACTGGTGTTTCTAAAAATTGAAAGTGCACCAGAGTTATTTGCTTTCATCATCTACCTGTCATGCTCCGTACATAACTTGTATATCACAGTAGCATCACTTAAAATATAATTGAACTGGTCGGTAACTGATTTTGCTTCTACCAGTTCTCTCTTGGTTGCGGTTTCCAGTTGTCCCTGGCTGATCTCCGATCGTCTTTTATCAACGAGGCTGTTTATTTTTTCCTGCAGGGCCGACAGATCAGGAGTAGTGGGCAACTCTGCTTTGTTCCCGGGTGCAGAAAGTTGTTTTGCAGCCGTTTCAAAATATATTACGGCAGCATCGATCCAGGGTAAAAGATCAGCGGACCTGAATGAGACTTTATTGGTTTGCAATAAATAAGAAAGTGTAGCGAGGTGAGATATCAGGGTATGATTGATCACTACAAACTTGTGTACATTTTTTATACCCTGGCGGTGCCGCCTGGGCTCAGAAAGCATCCTGGTAAATGCATCCGATAAATTTGCCAGCACGATCAACACATTTCTTCTTGCTATTTTTATCTCTGCTGTTTCCAAAGTTCTACCAGGTATAAATTGCAACGCCACCGCCCGGTAATATTTTTCATTGGCCTCCAGCATCTCTGTCATATATGTCCTTATGCTATGTCGCTCCCAGGCAGGCACCAGGAACAGGCTTGAAAGAAATGCAATTACAGATCCTATAACTGTATCAATTATCCTGTCCCGCATAAGTTCACGCAATTCCCCTGGGTAAAGAAAGTGAAAGAAAATGAGCAGGTAAGGCGTCATGAGCAGCACATTTAGAAAATAATTGGTGCGCATGAACATGTAACTGGCAGCCATGAAACAGATCATGATAATGAGCAACAGGGTATTATTATGTGCAAAAGATAAAATAAATATACCTACCACAATGCCAGCAAGGGTGCCGATCAGCCTGTCCCTGTTCCTTTTTTTGGTTAATGCATACGCGGGCTTCAGGATCACAACGATCGTGAGCAATATCCAGTATCCCCGTTCTATATCAAATAGCACAGCAATAAGATAACCTGCAAGCATAGCGAGAGAAACCCTTAATGCGTGCCTGAAAATGTTTGATCTGAAATTCAGGTTATCAAAGAATAATGAAGGCTGTATATCATTGGTGGTTCTCAGGTGACTCTCCATTGCCGGCTTAATATTACCGGTTTTCAGGGTTACTTCATAGCCGGTGTAACTATGCAGTCGTTTAAGTTTTACAGCAAGATCTTCCAGGTTTTTCATGATGCGACCCAGACTCACATAATTCTCTACATTTGTTTCATTCATTTCCTTTAACCGCAATTCGTCAAAATGCTGTCTTGTTTTCCTGATCGACCTGTCGGTTTCATTCCCGGGTTCAGATGGTATACCTGATTTAATGGAGATGGCGATCTCATCGGTTTCGCTGGCCAGGATATCAATTACCTGGTAAAAATCCCCGAGGATCCCCGTTTTATCAAACTGCGCATGAATAACAGGATACTGCTGGTAAGTGGTCATTACAGATTCATAAAGATCTGCAGTTTCCAGGTAGATCTTTACCAGCACCCTGCCGGTATGCGTTGATTCTTTTACAATAGTCCTGGTATTGAACAACAGGTCGCTCAGCATTTGTTGTTGTGCTTCAATATGAATTTGCAATTCCAGTAACTGCTGGTTTATTTTATCATAATCCGGTTGGGGAGCATACAAGGACCCTCTCAGCTTGAGAAAAGTACCTACCCCGGCAATATAATCTGCAAGCACTTGCTGGATAAATTTATAAGGTCGTAACCTGTACAATAGGAGACTATAGAGCATATACCAAATACCGCCAGCCAGGGTATACCCGGCATTTATCCAAATATCTGTACCCTGCAAAGGGGTCTGCAGGCTAAGGATCATAATTATTATCGCGGCAATACCCACTGATGAACTACGGTTACCATACACCGTAAGCATGGAAAAGATAAAGCCTCCCACCAGTAATAAAATACCCAATAAGATACTGTTTGCAGAGCTATAATAAGTCAACACAGATATTCCGGCCACCAGGAAGCTGCAGGAAAACATCCCGATCAGCCTGTGTTTTACCGCACCCGGCGTATCAGCTACACTTACGCAAAGTGCGCCGACCGATAATACGATACCAACGGGCAGCATATCAAAATAATGCATAACCAGGGAAGGCAATAAAATGCCGGCCGTAATACGCAGCCCTTCTGATGCATAGCGGCCGTTTATAAAACTGATATATTTTTTTTGGTAGCTCAAAAATGGAAGTTACTATAAATAGAAAGATAATCAGTGATGCCCTGCTTGCGATGGCGAAACGATCCCGTCCAATCGTTGTTTAAAAATAATGAAACACTACATCATTAGTTTTTTAGTTCTATGTTATTTTATAATTAAGTCGTCACTGAGTTCTTAAAAAAAAAATCAGGCCTTAAACATATTACATAATTAATTAGTATCTTTAGCCATCAAATGTATCCTATGTTATTTAACCAAATAACCAGCATGAAAAGGATATGTTCGCTTTTCTTCATAACCGGTTCTCTTTATAATTTTTGTAGCGCACAGGCTGTTGTTACCGGTTCAACAGGTGCCAATGCAACGTATGCCACATTAAGCGCTGCCTTTACCGCCATTAACGGGGGAGCAATACAAACGGGCAATAATATTCTCATTAATATTACGACCGATCTTTCAGAGCCTGCTACGCCAACCGCATTGATCTACAGAAACTGGTCAACACTTACTATACAGCCAACAGGCGTAAGAACAATAAGCGGAGCACCAACCAACCAATTGATCGGCCTTAATGGGGCAAGGTTTGTTACCATCAACGGGATCAATTCCGGCGGGAACACGCTTTTGATCAATTGTACCAATACTCAACCTGCAATTACATTATACAATGCTGCTTCAAATAATACCATCACAGATCTTACGGTAAAGGCAAATACGAATTCACTTACAACAGGAGTTATTTTCTTCAGCAACACAACAACAATGCGATCGACAACTGCGATATTACTGCCAGTACTTCGGGTAGCGCAGTGAATTTGGTGTACAGCAATGGATCTGCGGGCACCATAAATAAAAGTGACACGATCCGCAACTGCAGGCTCTATGATAATTTTAACGCAACAGGAAATTCAAATAGCATTTTGCTGGATGCAAACAATGATAGCTGGGTTATCGAGAACAATCATTTTTATCAAACGGCCGGCCGTATAACTTCATCTGGCATGCCGGTTTATGCTGCGATCAATGTCAACGGCTGCCTCGGTGATAATTTTCAGATCAATAATAATGCTATCGGCGGTACTTCCATAACGCATACCGGTTATACAACTTATGGGCCCATCGCAACAGCGCCCGGGGTTAAAGGAATTATTCTTAATAATGCAGGTCCCGCTGTTGCAACTTACCCTTCGAACAGCTATGTGACCAACAATCTTATAAAGGGGATACAGGTCAACAGCAACCGGGCAAGTACGGTGAAGGGCCTTAATACTTTTGTTGGAATTGAAGTGAACAATGGTGCAACAACCGATGAAGCTTATATCACTAACAATACAATAGGCGGGGCTTCGGGAACCGACCTTATAAAAATCGAAGCGACCTCAATCACAGCCAACCAGGTGCCCTGTGCAGGTATTTACAACAGGTCATCAAAAGGGAATTTTATTGACTACAATACGATAGGATCGATCAGCATGTACCAGACTGCCGGATCTGCAAAGACCACTACCTTTTCAGCAATATATGGAGATCCTGCCACTAATAGCTCCACAAGCATAAGCTACAATAATATTGGAAACGGGTCTGAGATAAAAACCATTTACAGCAATGCAAGGGTCTATGGTATTGAACTCGCCAATACCAATCTTTCGGGAACGATCTATACTGTGATGCATAATAATATCCGTAACCTGAATCATCTTGCCGGTAGCACCACTGCCAATTATCCCCTCGCAGGGATCAATTGTGTAGGTGGAGGCGACCAGGTGATCATTGCTTATAACGAGATCGCTTATATCACACACCAGGGAAGTATGAGTTCGACTGATGTTTATATATCGGGTATCCGGGCCTTGAGCCAGACAGGTGCAGGTGCACAGCCCAACAGGATATACAACAATAATGTTTATTATATTAATGCGCCCTTTAATGGCAATGCAGCCTGCGGCGTTATCGGTATATCGCTCCTGGGGAACGGCACCCATTATGTATACAACAACTGGGTGTGTATAGGAGAGAACACTTCCTCACTCATACAAGGCATCAATCAAAATGGTTCTAATGCATTGTACCTGTATAATAACTCCGTTTATGTTACCGGTAACGGAGGAGGGTTTACGGAGACGGCCTGTTTACGGAGATTTACTAACACAAGTACCATAACCGCATTCAATAATATTTTCCGGATAGACCGGCAGGCATATGCGATCAATTTTATTGCTGCGCCCATTGCTGGTACAACTTATACGGGCAATCATAATCTTTTTTATACTCCAACCGGTTACGCAGCCCGGATCGGGGGCAGCACATTTCCTACATTGCCAGATCTGCAGGCTGCGCTGGGCGGAGGAAATTCTGAAGGAACCGGATCAAAAGAAGCCGAAATAACATTCATGGTACTTCCTTACCTGCATACACAGGACCCGGATGTGATCAATGCTGGAATGAATCTTCTTGCTGCAAGCCCGCTTGCTATTACAGATGATTGGGATGGAGAAGCAAGAAATGCATGTTTCGATATCGGCGCTGATGAAGTTTTTTTTCGCGGCACAGCAAGCCAGCTAACCTGGACCGGTAGTATTGATACCAAATGGTGTACGCCCTGCAACTGGGATTGGGGCGTTGCACCCGATTCCCTGCATACCGTTCATATAGATCCGGGATATCCACGGTATCCAGTTATTGATGCAACGCATAATTGTTCAGTAACAGTTTTACCGCAGGCCGATAGCGTGAACATTGCTGCAGGAACAACATTGTCCATCAACAGTTCGGCGCTGGAAATATTTGGTCAGCTGAATAATAACGGAACCATCAGTAATCCTGGCGGAAGCATCGGCTTTACTTCATCGGTAAAAGACCAGCAGATCAATTCAGCTTCGGATCTTGTGTTCAATGATCTTTTTATTAAAGGACTGTCAACAAGAAAGCACCTCAACAGGAATACCACGGTCAATACTTTTGCGCATTGTGCATCATGTGCCACAGATCTTTTACTGGGAACAAATAACCTTACTGTAAATAATGCTGCGACGGGATCTATAAATTCTCATATCGTTACCAATAGTACCGGTACAATAACTGTAAAAAATATTTCTGCGGCTGCAAAACTTTTTCCTATCGGGCATGATGAAACACATTATAATCCTGTTTCAATTGCAAACGGTGATGGAAAGGATTACACAGCAAGGATCGAAAATGGTTTCAGCCCGGCTGCCAATTCAAACCCGCTGAAAGGGATCAACAGGACATGGAACATAACGTCATCTGCAGCGCCTGCAGCAGCAGTAGACCTGCGTTTTTATTATTATGATGCAGATGTCAACGTATCCTGTGATCCACATGCAAGTATGTACCTGGGGCACTATTATACGATACCAATACCTATCTGGAATGTTGACCAGGGAAACCAACCAGTTACTGCCGGCGTTCCAAACAGTGTATTGTTCAATGTGGTGAACTGGAACAGTGCCAATCCTTTTATCGTGGGTAATATTGGAGTTGTGCT
>Ga0193706_1000388_pt1 | contig 26324 bp, 27 predicted proteins | sample U3c1metaG_FD_160130 | JGI IMG/M metagenome (GOLD analysis project Ga0193706, IMG submission 160130) | Soil microbial communities from a riparian zone of the East river system, Colorado, United States - U3c1 | ecosystem: Environmental > Terrestrial > Soil > Riparian zone | place: USA: East River... | reverse complement strand
TGAACTCGTCGAGGTTGTGGACGCGGCGGATGTCGACCAGCGAGGCGGGCAGGAAGCCGCGCACCCCGAGGTCGAGGATGAGGCCGCCCTTGACGACCTCGATGACGCTGCCTTCGACCGGTTCGCCGGAATCGGCGGCGACCTCGATACGGCGCCAGGCCTTCTCGAAGCGAGCGCGCTTCTTGGAGAGGATCAGGCGGCCCTCGGCGTCCTCCTTGGTGAGGACCAGGGCATCGATCTCCTCGCCCAGCTCGACCTCTTCGGCCGGATCGACCGACTTGCGGATCGAAAGCTCGTTCGACGGGATGACGCCCTCGGCCTTGTAGCCGATGTCGACCAGGACCTCGTCTTTGTCGATGCGGACGACCTTGCCGTTGACGACGTCGCCCTCGTCGAAGGACACCATCGTCGCCGCGTAGTTGGGGACGATCTTGCCGTCGATCTGGAGCAGCAGGCCGCCGGAACCCTCGACGGGCGTGGCGGTGGGTGCAGGGGCAGTCAATACGTCGGTCGCGGACACGGCGGCGAATAATGGCAGAATCGAACGCGATGCCGGTTAGAGCGACCAAGCGCGGCGAGGAGCGCACGCCCCTCGACGGAAGCCACGACGTCCTGATATGTGGGGCAAGCTTCGCCGGACTGGCGATCGCACGCGAGCTTGCCGGCTCCGGCGCCGACGTGATGATCGTCGATCGCTACGAGATCGGCGAGCGTCAGACCTCCGCCTGCGGCATCCCCACCGAGTGGCTGCAGCGGCTCGGGCTGATCGACTGCGAGCGCCAGCGCTTCGACACGCTGGTCATGCACACGCCCCACGGCGACGCCCGCTACAGGCTCCCATGGACCTTCTCGACCTTCGACTACCGCGAGCTCTGCCAGCTGCTCTGGCGCGACTGCGACGCCACTTTCGAGACCGCCAAGGTGAACGGCCGCGGTGCCGCGGCCGACGGCGACGGCCGGATCGCGATCGACACCGACCGCGGCGTCATCTCCGCCCCACTGGTCGTCGACGCGCTCGGCTGGCGGCGCATGCTGGCCAGCGGCGACGGCTACCAGCCACCCGAGGCACCGCTCTCGCGCGGCCTCGAGGTACACCCCGCGGGGGGCGCCGACGACCTCGAGATCTGGATCGACCGCCGCTACGTGCCGGCCGGATACGGCTGGTCCTTCCCGGCCGGAGAGGAGACGCGGATCGGGATCGGCTCCTTCGACCCGCGCTTCCACGTCCGCGAGACGACCGAGCTGCTGGCCGAAGACCTCGGCCGCAAGCGCGAGCGCTACCAGGGCAACTGGATCCCGCACAAACTGCGGCGGGCGACCGAGGGGGGCATCTTCTTCGCCGGCGACTCGGCCGGCCACTGTCTGCCGCTCAGCGCCGAGGGGATCAGGACCGCGCTCTACTTCGGGATCGCCCTCGGGCGCGAGCTGCGCGGGGTCATCGAGGGGCAACAGAGCCGCGAGCAGGCGGCCGCCACCTACGCCGAGTTCAACGACTCGCACGAGTGGAAGTTCCGCTGGATGCTGCGGGTGCAGCGGCTGATCCCGCGGATCCCGCCGCGGATCCTCGGGCCGGCGATCCGGCTGATGGGGACGAAGCGCTTCGTCGACTGGTCTTTCTCGCACTACCTGGCGATCGCGCCGCCGGGCTTCGTCGACTCAGCGGACTATCAGCACGGTCCCGGCCAGCAGCAGGCCGACGCCGAGCAGGCGCTCGGGGCTGAGCGCGACCTCGTCCAGGCCGAACAGGCCTAAGCGGTCGATCGCCACCGAGGCGGTGAGCTGGCCCGCGATCGTGGCGGCTGCCACCCCGCCGGCACCGATCGCCGAGACCGCGACCAGGGCGTTGGCGACGTAGACGGCCCCGAGCAGGCCGCCCAGCAGGTAGTACCAGCTGACGTCGAAGGTCGAGCCGAGGCCACCGGCCTTGCCGCTGAGGACGACGATCGCGGCGAGAGCGACGGTGCCGACCACGAAGGAGACCAGCGCCGCCGGCAGCCCACCGGTCGCCTTGCCGAGGCCGGAGTTGATCGGCGCCTGCAGGGCGATCAGGCCACCCGCGACCGCGGTTAAGAGGACCGCCAGGCCCCTATCCACGGGCCTGGCCCCGGAGTTGCGTGATCTTGGAGGCTGATGCGGGTTGCATGAGTGCCAGCGGAATGAACCTCCGTGCTGTCATATCAGTACCGCAGTAAGGAGCTATGGACGCGATGCCTCCGCCCCCAGCAGAACCGCTCCCCTCCCGGATCTTCCTTGGGCCGGCCCTGCGCGCTCAACCCGACCGGCGCCTGGTGACCCTGGTCCGAGAGGGCTATGAGGCCGCATTCGAGGAGATCGTCCGCCGCTACCGCCAGCCGCTCGACCGCTTCGCCGCGGCGATCGTCGGCGGCCACTCCGAGGACGTCACCCAGGACGCCTTCTCGAAGGCGCTGTTGGCGCTGCGCGGCTCCGAGGCCGAGATCGAGCTACGGCCCTGGCTCTACCGGATCGTCCGCAACACGGCGCTCAACGACCTCCGCGACCGCCCCCCCGCGGCCGAACAGCTGGGCGAGGCGCTCGCCGGCGGGCACAGCGCTGCGGTCGAGGCCGAGCGCCGCGAGGAGATCGCGGAGCTGATGGGGCGGCTGCGGGCGCTGCCCGAGCCGCAACGGGCGGCAATCGTGATGCGCGAGCTGGAAGGGCTAGGCCACGAGGAGATCGCGGCGGCGCTGGGCGTCAGCGGCGGCGCCGCCCGGCAGGCGATCTACCGGGCACGGGTGGCCTTGCGCAACGGGCTGGGGCTGCTCGTCCCGCTGCCGTTGCTGCGGCTGCTCTTCGACCACGGTGCCGAGACGGCCGGGGCGGGCGCCGGGGGCGCGGTCGTCGCAGCGGGCGCGGCCTCGGCCGCGGGCGGTGGCAGCGGAGCGGCGCTGGGCGGCCTCGGCGGCGGCGGCGCGCTCAAGGTCGGGCTGGCGACGGCGCTGGTCGCCGGCTCGGTGGGAGCCGGCGTCGCCACCCAGGACGATCGCGGCGCCAGGGGCGGCCCGGCGCCGGCCACGGCATCGGCGGCGCAGCTGCCTCACGCCGGCGGAGGCGCTCTCGGTGAGGACGGGAGCGCCAGCGCCGCGAGCCTCAGCGGCTTGTCCGAGGGGCCCGGCCCGGCGCCGGTCGGCGGCGGCGAGGACCGGGGGCATGGCGGGCCAGGCTCGGGGGACTCCGACGACGATCGCGCGGGCGAGGAGGCCTCCGGCGGCAGCCGCTCCGGCCACAGCGGCTCCAGCGACAGTTCGGGAGGCGGCCCTCACGCTGGCTCTGGCTCTGGGTCTGGCGTGAGCGGAGACGGGGACGGCGGAGACGACGACTCCCACAGCGGCCCTGGGAGCAGCGGCTCCAGCTCGAGTGGAAGCGGCTCCGGCGAGGACGACGACTAGCGGGCTACTTGGCGGTGAGCCAGTCGGCGCCGACCCCGATGTCGACCTCGAGCGGCGGATCGAGCGGATAGGCGGCGCACATCTCGCGCCGGACCAGCTCGGTCGCGCCAGCCATCTCCTCCGGCGGGCCCTCGAAGAGCAGCTCGTCGTGGATCTGCAGGACGAGCCTGGTGCTTCCACCGGCCTCCCCCAGCGCCCGCTGGCAACTCACCATCGCCACCTTGATGATGTCGGCGGCGGTGCCCTGGATCACCGTGTTGACGGCAAGCCGCTCGCCGAGGCGGCGGGTGTTGGGATTGCCCGAGCGCAACTCGGGAATCTGCCGGCGGCGCCCCATCAGCGTCGTCACGTAGCCCTCCTCCTGCGCCCGCTCCACGACCCGCTCGCGGAAGGCGCGCACGGCGGGGAAGCGCTCCAGGTAGCGGGCGACGAATTCCTCGCCCTCTTTGCGGGGGATGTTGAGCCGGTCCGCCAACCCGAAGCCGGTGAGGCCGTAGACGATGCCGAAGTTGACCATCTTCGCCTTCGAGCGCTGGCCGACGTCGACTTCGTCGCGGCCGATCTCGAAGACCTCGGCGGCGGTGGCGGCGTGGACGTCTTCGCCGGCCCGGAAGACCGCTTTCAGCACCTCCTCGTCGGCGACGTGGGCGAGCACGCGCAGCTCGACCTGGCTGTAGTCGGCGGAGAGCAGCTGGGCGCCCTGCTCGGCGACGAAGCAGGCGCGGACCGGGCGGCCGATCTCGGTCCGGATCGGGATGTTCTGCAGGTTCGGGGCGGTGCTGGAGAGGCGGCCGGTGGTCGTCGCCGCCTGGTTGAAGGTCGTGTGGACGCGGCCGGTCCGCGGATCGATCAGGTCGGGCAGCGAGTCGAGGTAGGTGTTCTTGAGCTTGGTCAGCTCGCGCCAGGACTCGATCTTCTCGACGATCGGGTGCTCGTCGCGGATCTGGGCGAGGACACGGGCGTCGGTCGAGAAGCCGGTTTTGCCGCGACGCTTGCGAGTCAGCTCGAGCTTCTCGAAGAGGATGCGGCCGACCTGCTGCGGGGAGCCGATCGTGAACTCCTCGTCCGCCAGCTCGAAGATCTCCTTCTCCAGGGTCGCGATCCGCTCGCCGAAGCCGGCTCCGACCTCGGCCAGGCGCTCGGCGTCGAGCTTCAGCCCCTCGCGCTCCATCGCCGCCAGCACGTGGACCAGCGGCAGCTCGACCTCGCCCAGCAGCGCCTCCAGCCCCAGCTCCTCGATCCGCGGCCGCTGGATCTCGGCCAGGGCGGCGACCAGGCGGGCTTCCTCGGGCGGGTCGAGCCCGGCCTCGACCTCCTCGCCGAGGGCGAGCTGGCCGTCGCTCTCGTCGGTTGCCTCCGCGGCGGCGCCCTCGGCGAGGCCGATGCCGGCGTCGGCGGCCAGCTCGGTCAGCTCGTAGGTGCGCCGCTGTGGCTCCAGCAGGTAGGCGGCGATCATGGTGTCGTGGGCAAGGGTCAGCTCCGCCCCCTCGCGGGCGGCGGCGGCGAGCAGGCCGTGGCGGCCACCGCCGAGCGACTTGGCGTCATGGGCGAGGAAGGAGCGGCCGGCAAGGGCCGCGGCCAGCTCGTCGTGGGTCGAGGACCCGGCGAGGATCCGCTCGCCTTCGGCGGCCGCCCAGCGCTCCCCGGAGATCGCCAGCGCCGCCGGGCCGTCGCCGAGATCGGCGGCCGTGCCCTCCTCCACCTCGACCACCAGCTCGCGCTCGACGCTGCGGCCGGGCACCGCCTCCCCCTCCGGCAGCGCTTCCTCCAGCCGCTCCAGCACCGCCCGCAGCTCGAATTCGCGCATGAAGTCGCGCAGGGCGCCGCGATCGGGCTCGGCGGCCATCGCCGCCGCCAGGTCGACCCCGGTCTCGATGTCGTACTGGAGCGTCGCCAGGTCCTTCGACATGCGGGCGTCGTCGGCGTGCTCGACCAGGTTCTGCTTGCGTTTGGCGCCGGAGACGTTGTCGACGTTGGCCAGGACCTCCTCCAGCGAGCCGAACTGCTGCAGCAGCTGCGTGGCGGTCTTCTCGCCGATGCCGGGGACGCCGGGGATGTTGTCGGACGTATCTCCTCGCAGCCCCATCAGGTCGGTGATCAGCCCCGGGGGGACGCCGTAGCGCTCGAGCACGGCGTCGCTGTCGTAGATCTTGGTCTCGGTGATGCCGCGCGAGGTGCTCATCACCCGCACTCCCTCGGCGACCAGCTGGTAGGCGTCGCGGTCGCCGGTCACGACCATCACCTCCAGCCCCTGCTCGCGAGCCTGGCGGGTCAGCGAGGCGATCACGTCGTCGGCCTCGTAGCCGTCGACCTTGACGTTGGTGTAGCCGAAGGCCTCGACCAGCGGCATCAGGTGCGGCCACTGCTCCCGCAACAGGTCGGGCCGCGGTTTGCGCTGGGCCTTGTAGAGGTCGTAGGTGACCTCGCGCCCCGACATCCCCGCGTCCCAAGCGACGACGACCCCCTGCGGATGGTGCTCGTCGATGATTTTGACCAGCATCGAGGCAAGCCCGTAGATCGCGTTGGTCGGCCGCCCGTCGCTGGTCCCGATCGACTCCGGCAGCGCGAAGAAGGCCCGGTAGGCGAGCGAGTTGCCGTCGATCAGGAAGAGCTGCGGGGGGTCGGCGGCGGGCACGCCGACCACTCTATGACGCCAAGTGGCGCCTGCTCGGCGCCCCCGAGCGGGGGACCCTGACGGTCGCTTCGACCGCCACCGACGGGTCGGCGAGCGGGGTGAGGCTGGCATCGAGGCGGAGCCTCAGCCACCGCAGCTCGAGCCGGCGGCGCACCGCCTGCGAGAGATTGCAGCGCACAGAGATCGGGCCCGGGACGGCAACGGCCTGCGTGGCCGCGCACGCAGGCACCGTCCCCTGCCGGGTCCTGATGGTGGCGCGAAGATCGACCTGGCCGGGCACGGAGGCCTGGAGGCGAGCGGTCAGGGCCCCGCGCCCGACGCCAATGCGGCCAAGCTGGAGGGACGGCCCGGGGCCCTCCGGCAGTGGGCCGGCGAGCGGGCCGGAGGCGGGCGCCCGCTCGGGCCCTGAGCAGGGAGCCCGGCCCGTCGCCGCTGCGGGAGCGTCGGCGCCCAGCCAGTCCGCGAGTTCCGCCGGCCGCTCCTCGATGAATTCCCTGGCCTCGGCGACCCCGTGCGCGATCCCTTCGGCGTCGTACTGACGGCGCTGGTCGTCTTCCATCGCCTGCCATGGCGCCAGCCGTTCGGCGATGCAGGACGCCAGAGAGTCGAGGTCGAGGTCGAGGTCGGCGATCGAGGCCTGGAGGTCGAGCAGGGCGTCCACGTACAGCGCTTTGCAGCTGGCGTCGGCGTAGCACTCGTTGAACAGCAGCCCGCCGGCCGGCTCGTCGAATTCGAGCCGGCTCTCCCAGGTCTGGTCGACCCCCCAGGGCAGCATCTGGAACAGGCCCGACTCGACGCTGTGGAGGTAGTAGTTGTTCGGCCGGTCGAACTCCGCATCCGCGCCCGCGTAGCCGTCCCAGTGGCCGACGTAGCGCTCCACGGCCCACATCCGGGTCATCTCCGTCAGATCGGCGACCGCGACCATCCCGTCCGACCAGTCGCCCAGGTCGCTGTTGGCGGCAAGGATCAGGGCTTCGAGGTCTTCTCTTTTTTTGCTTTTGCCCTCGTCCACCTCGAAGTCGAGGGCTGCGCCGGGAGAGACGTCGAGCCCGGCCTGGCCCTCGTAGAGATGGAGGGTCGTGGCGAACCATCGCGGCAGCGAGACCGCGTCGAGGGTCTCGACGTTCAGATAGACCCCATAGGCCTCGCCATTGAGCCAAACGAAGGCGTAGCCGGTCCGAGGAGCCGGAACGCCGAGCGAGCGAGACAGCTCGTAGGTCAGGGTCTCGTGGACCATCGAGGGGTCCTGAACCATGTTGTTGAGGGTCAGCTTCTCCAGGCCGAAGAAGGTCTGGCCATCGACGTACTCGTCGAACTTGACTTTGAGCCCCGCCTTGCCGGGCAGCGGGCGGAACGAGCCGACGCCGCCCTTGAGCCGGGCGCCGACGGCGTAGGGGCCGTAGGTCGCGGCGCCTACTTTGAGGGCGAAGGTCGCCGGCTGGTACTCGTCCGGTTCGGCCTCCAGCGCCTCGATCGATGCCTGCGGCAGGTCGAGCTCGATCTCCGCGACGCTCTCGGGCGAGTACATCGAGCTGACCAAGTCGACCTCTTCGCCGGCTGCCGCAACCGGCGCCAGGCCCACTGCGAGCTGGATCGCGGCCCAGGCCAGGGAGATGCCCCCGAGACGTTTGACTCCCTCCACGCTCACGCGACCCGAGAGTAGCGGCCTCGCGACCGGGCGCTGACGCCCGCACCGCGGCCGGGCCGAAACCTCGAATCTGATTCGATAGCCCGCGATGGCCGTCAGCGCTCAATACAGCGTCACGATCCGGGTCGAGTTGGATGCGCGGCAGGAGCCGCTGGGCAAACTGACCGCGGCGATCGCCGAGGCGGGCGGGCAGCTGCAGGGGGTCGACCTGGTGCCGGGCGCCGGGCCGGAGGGAAAGCGTGTGCGCGAGTTCACGATCGACGCCTCCGACCGCGAGCACTGGGAGAAGATCCTGCGGGCGATCGGCTCGACCCGGGGCGCTCGCGTGCTCGACTACGTCGACCGCACGATGCAGATGCACCGCGGCGGCAAGATCGACATGCACAACAAGTACCCGGTCAAAACCCGCGACGACCTCTCGATGGCCTACACCCCCGGCGTCGCCCGTGTCTGCATGGACATCCACCACGACCGCGCCAAGGCCTTCGAGTACACGATCAAGAAAAACACCGTGGCCGTGGTCTCCGACGGCAGCGCCGTGCTCGGCCTCGGCAACATCGGCCCCGAGGCGGCGATGCCGGTGATGGAGGGCAAGTGCATGCTGTTCAAAGAGTTCGCCGGGGTCGACGCCTTCCCGATCTGCCTCGATACCCAGGACGCCGACGAGATCGTCAAGGCGGTCGAGCTGATGGCGCCGACCTTCGGCGGCATCAACCTCGAGGACATCTCCGCCCCGCGCTGCTTCGAGATCGAGGACCGGCTGAAGGAGTCGCTCGACATCCCCGTCTTCCACGACGACCAGCACGGCACCGCCGTGGTGACGATGGCGGCCCTGTTCAACGCCCTGAAGATCACCGGCAAGCCGATCGAGGAGCTGCGCGTGCTGGTGGTTGGCCTCGGGGCAGCCGGGGTAGCCGTGACCAAGATGATGCTTGCCTCCGGAATCACCCACATCGTCGGCTGCGACCGCCAGGGCGCGCTTTCGACCGAGCGCGCCGACTACCAGTCGGGCGAGATGAACGAGGCCAAGCGCTGGTACGCGGAGCACACCAACCCCGAGAAGGTCGGCGGGCAGCCCGCCGACGCAATCGAGGGCATGGACATCTTCGTCGGCCTCTCCGGCCCCGGGATCATCGAGGCGGAGGCTCTGGGAAAGATGAACGACGACGCGATCGTCTTCGCGATGGCCAACCCGACCCCCGAGGTGATGCCCGAGGACGCGGCGCCCTACGTGCGGATCATGGCCACCGGCCGCTCCGACTACCCGAACCAGATCAACAACGTGCTCGCCTTCCCCGGCATCTTCCGCGGCGCCCTCGACGCCGGCGCGCCCACCATCACCGAGGAGATGAAGCTCGCCGCCGCCAAGGGGATCGCCGAAGCGGTCTCCGACGACGACCTCGCCGAGGACTACATCATCCCCAGCGTCTTCAACCGCGACGTGGCGCCGAAGGTCGCCGCGGCGGTGGTCGAGGAGGCCAAGCGCGACGGCATCGCCCGCCTCAACGAGGAGACGGGGACCTTCGCCACGGTCGAGGACGACCGGTGAGAGGCCGGACGCCAGCGCCGTGAGGGTGCTCGTCACCGGAGCCAGCGGCCTGATCGGCTCGGCGCTGTGTGACTCGCTGCTGTCCCGGGAGGACGAGGTCGTCGGCCTCAGCCGCGACCCGGCCAAGGTGCGTCTCGCAAGCCCGGGGATCGAGTGGCACGCCTGGGAGCCGACGCTGGAACGCCCGCCGGCCAAGGCCTTCGAGGGGGTCGACGGGGTGGTCAACCTGGTCGGCGAGAGGATCGACCAGCGCTGGACCGACGCGGCGAAGAAGAAGATCATGGAGACCCGCCGCAGCGGCACCCACAACCTGGCCCAGGCGATCGCCGGGCTCGAGCGGCGCCCCTCGGTCCTGGTCAACCAGTCGGCGGTCGGCTACTACGGCGACCGCGGCGATGCGATCTGCGTCGAGACGACCGGGCCCGGCAAGAGCTTCGACGCGGAAGTGGTCCAGGCCTGGGAGAAGGCGGCGCACGAGATCGACGCCACAGGAGTGCGACTGACGATCCTCCGCAGCGGCCAGATCCTTGACCCCAGCGGCGGCATGCTGGCCGAGTTGCTGCCGCCGTTCAAGCTCGGCGTCGGCGGCCCGCTCGCCGGCGGCGCCCAGTACATCTCCTGGATCCATGCCGAGGACGAGGTCGGGCTGATCCTCTGGGCCCTGGACAACGACCAGGCCGCCGGCGTCTTCAACGCGACGGCGCCGAACCCGGCGACGAATCGCGACTTCTCGAAGGCGCTCGGACGAGCGCTCGGGCGGCCGGCGGTGGTCCCGGTCCCGGGCTTCGTCCTCGACCTCAAATTCGGCAGCGAGTTCGGGCGCGTGCTGCGAGGCGGGCAGAGGGTGATCCCGCAGAGGGCACAGGGGTCGGGGTACCGGTTCAAACACCCGCAGCTAGACGAGGCTCTGGAAGACCTGCTCTAGCGGGGAGGGGCGGGCAATCCCCCTCCTCCGACAAGCAGCCCTGCGGGCTGCTTTGAGTATCCGTCGGCTGAGGGGGATTGCCCGCCACTCTTTTACGGTTCGTCCAGGGCCTCCCGGACCGAATCCCGAAGCGAGGAGGAGTCGGCATCGCCGACTGCTTCCAGGAGCCGAGCCATCGCGGCTTCCCCGGAGCTCGAGGCGAGCCGGGGGATGTTGGCGGAGTCGACGATCGGGCGGGAGGCGCGGTTCGCGGGCGGATCGGGGGCTTCGAGGTAGGCGACGGAGGCCGAGTCCTCGGTGGCGCGGCGGGCGTTGGCACCGACCGTCGCCAGGCTCAGCCGGCCGCCGTCGCGGGCGCTCGCCAGGCAAACGATGGCGACGCGGACCGAGCCGGCAGCACCATCCGCGCTCGCCAGCTCGTGCTGCGCCCCCACACATAACGGCGCCTCGACGTAAGCAGTCACCGTCGCCCCCTCGGCGACCCCCCGCTCTTCCCCACAGCCAACCCCCGCTATCGACAGAGCGGAAAGCAAGGTCACCAGCACTGTGGTGCGCAGACACCGGAAGGGGCGGGGTGCCCCTCCAGCGCAGCGGCGTCCCGATTTTCGCAGCGGCACCCTCAGCGAGAGCCACCCCGTTAAAGGCGAAAATCCCAGCAAGCAGGAGGGGCACCCCGCCCCTTCCCCGCCCCCGCCTCGCCTACCCAAAGAAAACCTCAGCCTCCGCGTAAAGCGACTCCGGCACCGTCTTCAGCTCGGCAGTCGCCTCGCTCAGCTCGACCAGCTCGATCTCGGTGCCGCGCAGCGCCGTCATCGTCCCCCAGCGACCGGCGTCGGCGGCGGCGATCGCGTGCAGGCCGAAGCGGGTCGCGAGGACGCGGTCGAAAGCGGTCGGGGTGCCGCCGCGCTGGACGTGGCCGAGCACGGTCGCCCGCGTCTCTTTCCCGGTCCGGCGCTCGATCTCACCCTCGAGCCAGTGCCCGATTCCGCCGAGGCGGACGTGGCCGAAGGCGTCGAGCTTGTCCTCTTCAGCGCTCGGCACGCCGCCCTTCGGTTCGGCTCCCTCGGCGACGACGATGATCGGCGCGAAGCGGCTGGCGAAGCGGCGGCCGACCAGCTCGCAGACCTGCTCGACGTCGAACTGGCGCTCGGGGATGAGGATCGCGTTGGCGCCGCCGGCAAGGCCGGCATGGAAGGCGATCCAGCCGGCGTGACGGCCCATCACCTCGACGATCAGCACCCGGTGATGGCTGTCCGCCGTCGTGTGCAGCCGGTCGATCGCCTCCATCGCGATGTTGACAGCGGTGTCGAAGCCGAAGGTGTAGTCGGTGGCGCCGAGGTCGTTGTCGATCGTCTTCGGCACCCCGATCACGGCAATGCCGGCCTCGGCGTGAAGCCGCGAGGCGGCGCCGAGGGTGTCCTCGCCCCCGATCGCGATCAGGCCGTCGACCCCCGCCGCAGCGAGGTTCTCGGCGATCCGGGCGGCGCCATCGGGCCCGGCGAAGGGATTGGTCCGCGAGGAGCCGAGGATCGTGCCGCCGCGGGGAAGGATGCCGCGCACCTCGGGCACGCCGAGCGGGCGGCTGTCGCCCTCCAGCGGCCCGCGCCAGCCGTCGCGGTAGCCGAGGAACTCGTGCCCGTAGTCGCTGGCGCCCTTGCGCACGACTGCCCTGATGACAGCGTTCAGTCCCGGGCAATCGCCGCCGCCGGTGAGCACCCCGATCCGCATCGGCTCAGCTTAGAGCTGTCCAAGGCCGGCATTACGAGGTAAGTTCGAAGCAGAACTAAAGAGGAGGAGAGATGACCGAGTCGCCCGATCTCAAAGCGGTTACCCAGATCCAGCAGCAGATCTGGTCGAAAGGCGATTTCGCGATGGTCGCCAACATCGTCTACAACGCCAGCGAGAACCTCGCCGAGGCGCTCGACCTCGTCCCCGACGAGCGGGTCCTGGACGTCGCCTGCGGCAGCGGCAACGGCGCGATCGCCGCCGCGCGGCGGACCTGGGGCAACACCGTCGGCGCCGACTACGTCCCCGCCCTGCTCGAGCGCGGCCGCGAGCGCGCGGCGGCCGAGCGGCTGGAGATCGAGTTCGTCGAGGCCGACGCGCAGGAGCTGCCCTTCGAGGACGGCAGCTTCGACGTCGCGATGTCGATCTACGGCGCCATGTTCGCACCCGACCAGGAGCGCACCGCGGCCGAGCTGCTGCGCGTGGTCAAGCCCGGCGGGCGAATCGGGATGGGCAACTGGACCCCGGACGGCGCCGTCGGCAAGATGTTCAAAACGATCTCCAAACACGCGCCGCCCCCGCCCGGGATCGACTCGCCGCTGTCCTGGGGCACCGAGGAGCGCTTGCGGGAGCTGTTCGGCGACGGGATCGCCGATCTGCGGGTCGAGCGGCGCATCTCGCGCCAGCCGTTCCGCTCCGCCGACCACTACATCGAGTTCTTCCGCACCTACTTCGGCCCGACCCAGACCGCGTACGAACGGGTCGGCGCCGACGGCGAACAGGCCCTGACCGACGACTTGCGAGAGTTCCTCGAGGCGGAGAACACCGCCGGCGAGCGAGCGATGGTGCTCGAGGCCGAGTACCTCGAGGCCATCGCCACCCGAGCGGGATAGTGCAGGCGGGCTAGCCAAGCAGGTCGGGGGACGCAGGGAGCGCCGTGTGCTCCGCACACAAGCGACCGAGGACCCCGAGATGCGCCGGCTAGCGCGGCTGCAGGACGCGGATCACGGCGCCGATCAGCAACACCGTGAAAAAGACCATGCCGGCGACCGGGCCGCCCTGCCCGAAGGCGTAGGAGACCGTCGTCGCGGCGAGGGCCAAAAAGATGGTCACGACCATTCCCATTGCGGCCGGGAGCTTACCCGGCGAGCGCGACGCGCGTCTCGCTGAGGAAGCCCGCGACCGCGTCGGCTGCGCCCTGGGCCGAGCCGCCCTCGCCGGCGGCGCGAACGAGGCGGCTGCCGACGATCACCCCGTCGGCGATCCGGCCCACCTGGGCCGCCTGCTCCGGCGTGCCGATCCCGAACCCGACCGCGACCGGGATCGCCGAATCGGCCTTGGTCGCCGCCACCAGTTCGGCCAGGTCCGCGGGGATCTCGGCCCGCTCGCCGGTCGTCCCAACGGTGGAGACGACGTAGACGAAGCCCCTGGCGGCCGCGCAGATCCGCGCCCGCCGCTCGGGCGAGGTGGTCGGCGCGACCAGCGGCACCAGCGCCAGGCCCGCGTCGGCGAACTCCTCACGCACGCTCTCGGCCTCGCCGAGCGGTAGGTCGGGAACGATCGCGCCGGCGGCGCCGGCGGCGAGGGCAAGGCGGGCGAACTCGGCGGCGCCGCCGTGAGCCAGGACCATGTTGGCGTAGGCCATCAACACGACCGGCACCCGATCGGAGACCGAGCGGCAGACCTCGAGCGCGGTCGAGAAGGTGGCGCCGGCCTCCAGCGCGGCGGTCGCGGCGGCGTGGATCGTCGGACCATCCGCCAGCGGGTCGGAGAATGGCACGCCGAGCTCGATCAGATCCGCGCCGGAATCGACGTAGGCGGCGGCAACCGCCAGCGAGGAATCGCGGTCGGGAAAGCCGGCCATCATGTAGGGCATCAACGCCGCCCGCCCTTCGTCCCGCGCAGCGGCGAAAGCATTTCTGATCCGCTCCTCGCCAGTTGACGTCACCCCCCGGCCCCCTTCGCAACCACCTCAGCCATGTCCTTGTCACCTCGGCCCGACAAACAGAGGACGTCGAATCCGGAGGCGCCGGGGTTTTCCAGCAGCCAGGCGATCGCGTGCGAGGACTCCAGTGCCGGGATGATCCCCTCCAGCCGCGCCAGCTCGCCGAAGGCCGCCAAGGCCTGCCGGTCGGAGATCGCCACGTAGCTGGCCCGGCCGCTGTCGCGCAGGTAGGCGTGCTCGGGGCCGACGCCGGGGTAGTCGAGCCCAGCCGAGACCGAGTGGGCCTCGAGGATCTGCCCCTCCTCGTCGGCGAGCACGGCGGAGAGCGAGCCGTGCAGGACGCCGGTGCTGCCGGCGCCGAGCGAGGCGCCGTGGCGAAGCGTGTCGAGCCCCTCGCCGGCCGCCTCGACCCCGATCAGCGCCACCTCGGCGTCGGCGACGAAGGGGGTGAAGATGCCGATCGCGTTGGAGCCGCCGCCGACGCAGGCGATCACCCGTCCGGGCAGGGCGCCCTCGGCGGCCAGCGCCTGCTCGCGCGACTCTTCGCCGATCACCCGCTGCAGATCCCGGACCAGGGCCGGATAGGGCGCCGGCCCAACCGCGGAGCCGATCACGTAATGGGTCGTCTCGACGTTGGCGACCCAGTCGCGGATCGCGGCGCTGACCGCCTCCTTGAGGGTGCGGGCGCCAGCCTCGACCGGGGCCACCTCGGCCCCCAGCAGCTTCATCCGCTCGACGTTGGGCGCCTGGCGGCGGATGTCCTCGGTGCCCATATAGACGATGCACTCGAGGCCGAGCAGCGCGCAGGCGGTCGCGGTGGCGACGCCGTGCTGGCCGGCGCCGGTCTCGGCGATCACCCGCGGCTTGCCCATCCGCTGTGCCAGCAGCGTCTGGCCGACCGCGTTGTTGATCTTGTGGGCGCCGGTGTGGGCCAGGTCCTCGCGCTTGAGATAGACCCGGGAGCCGACCCGCTCGGAAAGCCGCTCGGCCAGGTAGAGCGGCGTCGGGCGGCCGATGAAGTCGCGCCGCAGCAGGTCCAGGCGGGCCATGAACTCGGCGTCCTCGCGGGCCTCACCCCAGGCCGCGGTCAGCTCGTCGAGCGCGGCGATCAGCGTCTCCGGCACGTAGCGCCCCCCGTAGGGGCCGAAGCGCTCCTCGACCGCGCTCATGGTGCCGTGACGCCGCTCGGCTGCGCCGCCTCGAAGAAGGCCGCCATCGCCGCGTGGTCCTTGCGCCCCGGCTCCGCCTCGACCCCGCTGGCGACGTCGACCGCGAAGGGCTGAGTGACCGCCACCGCCCGGGCGACGTTGTCGGGGCGCAGCCCGCCGGCGAGGATCTCGGGAATGTCGGAGCGATGCCCGCGCAGAAGCTCCCAGTCGAAGCTCTCGCCGGTCCCGCCCCAGAGGCCTTTGCCGCGGCGATCGAAGAGGTGGAAGTCGGTGCGGTAGGCCTCGGCGGCGTGGATGTCGGCGGCGCTGGCGACGTGGATCGCCTTGATCACCTTGACCCCGGTCCGGCGCGCCACCTCGCCACAGAACTGCGCCCCCTCGGCGCCGTTCAGCTGCACCATCGTCAGTGCCGCGTCTTCGCCCGCCTTGTCGACTTCCTCCAGGGTCGGGTTGACGAAGACCCCGACGACCTCGCACTTGCGCCGGAATGCCGCCCCGATCTCAACGGCCGCCGCCGCCTCCACGCACCTCGGGCTCCTGTCGTAGTGGATCAGCCCAATAGCCCAAGCCCCGAGCCGCACGGCCTCGGCCGCGTCGTCCAAATTGGTGATCCCACAGAACTTGACCCGCATAAGCTCAGATTACGCGAGCGGGTTGGCGAAGAGGGTCGGCCCCCTTCGGCTATTCGCCTTGCGAATCCCCGTTGACCGAGTCGGGACGCTCGCCCAGAGTGACCGTCGCCGTCTTCGTGGACCCGTCCCGCAAGAGCGTCAGCTCGATCTCCTCCTCGGGCTCCGCATCGTTGACGATTTCGACGATTTCGTCCATCGAGGTGACCTTCTCGCCGTTCACCTCGGTGATCACGTCGCCGCCGAGGCTGACCTTGGCGCCGTCGATCGTCGCCGAGGTGTCGCCGCCCTCGATCCCGGCCTCGTCCGCAGGCCCACCCTTGACGACGGTCTGGACGATCACCCCTTCCTCGACCGGGAGGTTGATCGCCTTGGCGAGGTCGGGGGTGATCGTGCCGCCGCTGATGCCTAGGAAGGCGTGTTCCACTTCGCCCGTGGTTTCGAGCTGGTGGATCTCGGACCGGACGGTGTCGATCGGGATCGCGAAGCCGATGCCGACGTTGCCGCCACCACCGCCGCCGGTGGCGATCTGCGAGTTGATCCCGATCACTTCGCCGTCGGCGTTGATCAGCGGGCCGCCGGAGTTGCCGGGGTTGATCGCCGCGTCGGTCTGGATCACGTCGGTGATCGAGAAGCCGTCGGGGGCTTCGATCTGGCGCTGCAGCGCCGAGACGATGCCGCTGGTGACGGTGCGGTCGAGCCCGAAGGGGTTGCCGATCGCCACCACCGGATCGCCGACTTCCATGTCCGCGGAGCGACCGAGCGTAAGTGGGTGCAGCTGGTCCGCCGGCGCCTGCACGTCGAGCAGGGCCAGGTCGGTCGCCGGATCGGTTCCCACGACCGTGGCCTCGTAGGTGGTCTCGGAGGAGCCGAGCTTGACCTGGATCTCCTCGGCGCCTTCGACCACGTGGTTGTTGGTCAGCAGGTGCCCCTCGGTGTCGATCACGAAGCCGGAGCCGGTGGCAGCGCCGCCGCCTTCGGGCTGGGGCCCGCCGAACGGCGAGGACGACGGCGATTCGCGTGCCGGGACCTGAGATTCGATGAAGGCGACGCCTTCGCCGTCTTCGCGGTAGATCCGGTTGACGACGTTGGTGTCGCCGCCATCGCCGGACCTGTCGGCGACCGGTGCGGTCAGCGGCGCGGCCACCGTCGTCGTCGAGCCGCCCTCGGACTGGATCCAACCGGCCGCGATGGCGATCCAGCCGAAGGCGGCGACGATGGCGCCACCGAGCAGCGCCGAGGCGAATGGGGTGCGGAGGAGGCGCCGTGGCTTGGTCATTGGGCAATCGTCGGGCAGGGAGCTGAACTGCCCCTAAATGCGACCCAAAAAGTTTTCTAAATTCGCCCCGCCGGGCGAGCGCCTAGAAGAGGTGCTCGCGGGTCCCCTCGTCGGCGCCGGTCAGGCCGCGCGTCTTCGCCTCCGGGTCCTCGGCCGCCATCAGCGCGCCGCCGATCAGGACGGCGTCGACACCGACCCGCTCCAGCTCTTCCAGCTCGGCGCGGCCGGAAATCCCGCTCTCGGCGACAACGGTCTTGCCGGCCGGGACGTCCGGCATCAGCTCGAAGGTCGTCGCTAAATCCACGTTGCCCTGATCGAGGTTGCGGTTGTTGATCCCGATCACCTCAGCATCGGCCTCCAGTGCCCGCTCCAGCTCGGCGGCGTCGTGAACCTCGACCAGGCAGTCGAGGTCGATCGCCCGTGCCTCCTCGTAGAGCGAGCGCAGCGCCGCGGGGTCGAGGGCGCGAACGATCAGCAGCACCGCGTCGGCGCCGTTGACCGCCGCCTCGTACAGCTGGTACGGGTCGACGATGAAGTCCTTGCGGATGATCGGCAGGCTGCAGGCGGCGCGGGCGGCGCGCAGGTCCTCCAGCGAGCCACCGAAGTGCGGCTCGTCGGTCAGCACCGAGAGCGCGGCCGCCCCGCCTCGCTCATAGGCGCCCACCTGCTCGGCAACCACCGCGGTGGTGGATATCTCACCCGCGCTCGGCGAGCGGCGCTTGAACTCGGCGATCAGCGAGAGGCCCGGGCGCACCAGGGCCTCGTTGAAGGGGCGATCCTCGCCGCGGCCGGAAAGCCGCGACTCGAGGTCGGCCTGCGGGAGGTCTCGGCGACGCGCGTCGACTCCCTTCCTGGCCCCGGCGATGAGCTGCTCGATCATTCCCACTTGACTGTCGAAGCCTAGTCGCCGCCGGCCGCGGTCGCGACGATCAACCGCTCCAGCACGTTTCCTGCCGCGCCGGAATCGATCGCCTCGGCGGCCTTGGCGACGCCCTGCTCGAGATCGGCGGCGAGGCCGCCGACGTAGATCGCAGCGGCGGCGTTGAGCAAGGTCAGGTCGCGGCGCGGCCCCAACTCCCCGGCCAGCACCGCCCTCACCGCGACGGCGTTCTCCTCCGGTGTCCCCCCCGCCACCGCCTCCAGCGTGGCCGGCGCGATCCCGAACTGGCCTGGTTCGACGAACCACTCCGCCGTACCGCCGTCGGCGACCTCGATCACCCGCGTTCGCGCGGAGATCGAAAGCTCGTCGAGCCCGTCCTCGGCGGTGACGACCAATGCCCGTACGCTGCCGAGTCCGACCAGCGCCTCGGCGATCGTCTCCTGGAAATGGCGGTCGGCGACGCCGAGCAGCTGCCGGTTCGCCGCGGCGGGGTTGGTCAGCGGGCCGAGGAAGTTGAAGATCGTGCGCACGCCCAGCGCTTTGCGGGCCGGGATTACGTGCGCCATCGCCGCATGGTGGCGGGGGGCGAACATGAAGCCGAAGCCGACCTCGTCGATGCAGCGCCCGACCCGGTCGGGGTCGAGCTCGATGTCGACGCCGAGCGCTTCCAGCAGGTCGGCGGAGCCGCACTTGCTGGTGTTGGAGCGATTGCCGTGCTTGGCGACCGCACAGCCGGCGCCGGCTGCCACCAGGGCCGCGATGGTGGAGACGTTGAAAGTCGAGGGGCCGCCGCCGGTGCCGGCCGTGTCGACCAGGTCGGCGCGGCTGCTGGAGACGGGCGCGGCCAGCGAGCGCATCGTCCGCGCCAGGCCGACCAGCTCGGGGACGGTCTCCCCCTTGGCCCGCAGGGCGATCAGGAAGGCGCCGGTCTGGACCGGGTCGGCCCGCCCCTCCATGATCTCGGCCAGGACCGCCGAGGCGTGGTCGGCGGTGAGGTGGTCGCCGGCGCAGACGGCATCGATCGCGCGGCTGACGACGTCGTTCGGCATCAGGCGCCTTTGCGGTCGTAGTTCCCGCCGGTATGCGGAGACAACTGCGACCGCTCTTTGAGGAAATTGGCGAGCAGGGACTTGCCCTGCGGGGTCAGCACCGACTCGGGGTGGAACTGGACCCCCTCGACGGGCAGCTCGCGGTGGCGGGCGGCCATCACCACCCCGCCGAGCGAGGCGCTCAGCTCCAGCTCCTCGGGTAGGTCGGGGTCGGCGACGAGCGAGTGGTAGCGGCCGGCGACCAGGGGGCTGGGCAGCCCGGCGAAGATCGTCCTGCCGTCGTGGCTGACCTCGGCGTCCTTGCCGTGGACCGGCTCCCCCTGGACGACTTTGCCGCCGAACTCCTCGACCATCGCCTGGTGCCCGAGGCAGACGCCGAGCACCGGTATGCCCGCCTCGGCGAAGGCGCGGATCGCGGCGCCGGAGATCCCCGCCTCCGCCGGCGTGCAGGGGCCGGGCGAGACGACCAGGCGGTCGGCGCCGCGCTGCAGGAGCTCGCCGACCTCGGCGCGATCGTTGCGGACGACCTCGACCTCCGCCCCCAGCTCACCCAAGTACTGGACCAGGTTGTAGGTGAAGGAGTCGTAGTTGTCGATGGTGAGCACGCGCATCGTCAGGCCCAGTCCGGCTGTTCGCAGGCGACCTCGACGGCGCGGAAGACGGCTTTGGCCTTGTTCACCGACTCGATGTACTCATATGACGGCTTGGCGTCGGCGACGGTGCCGCCGCCGGCCTGCACGTGCAGCTGCCCGTCCTTGACGACGACGGTGCGGATGTGGATCGCCGTGTCGAGGTCTCCCTCCCAGGAGAGGTAGCCGACCGCGCCCCCGTAGGAGCAGCGCTTGACCTTCTCCAGCTCGTCGATGATCTGCATCGCCCGCACCTTCGGCGCTCCGGAGAGGGTGCCCGCGGGGAGGGCCGAGCGCAGCACGTCCATCGCGCTGACCCCTTCGCGCAGAGTGCCGGAGACCTGGCTGACGATGTGGAGGACGTGGGAGTAAGTCTCGACCACCATCAGCTCGTCGACCGAGATCGAGCCGTACTCGCAGACACGGCCGAGGTCGTTGCGGCCGAGGTCGACCAGCATCACGTGCTCGGCCCGCTCCTTGGGGTCGTTGATCAGCCGCTCGGCGAAGCGGCGGTCCTCGTCCTCGCTGCGGCCGCGAGGCGAGGTGCCGGCGATCGGCCGCGTCTCCACCCGCTTGCCGCTGACCTTGACCAGTGGCTCGGGGGAGGCGCCGGCGATCTGGAAGTCGCCGAACTCGAGGAAGTACATGTAGGGGGAGGGGTTGACCGCGCGCAGGCCGCGATAGACCGAGAACGCCTCGACCGGGGCCGGCGCGGAGAAGCGCTGGGAAGGGACGACCTGGAAGGCGTCGCCGGCGTGCACGTACTCGACGATCCGCTCGACCGCCGCTTCGAACTCCTCGCGTGCCATGTTGGAGACGAACCGGGGGGGCTCGCTCACCGACGGGCTGGCCGGGGCCGGCACGGCCCCGCGCAGGCGCTCGCGCATCTCGGCGATCGTCGCGGCGGCGCGCTCGTAGGCCGCATCGACGTCCCCGTCGGGGTCGGTGAAGGCGCAGGCGAGGATCGTCAGCTCGTGGCGCAGATGATCGAAGACGACCATCGCGTCGGTGATCATCAAGGCCATGTCCGGCAGGCCCAGGGGGTCGGGGTTCGGCTCGCCGAGCGGCTCCACCGTGCGCACGAGGTCGTAGCCGAAGAAGCCGACGGCGCCGCCGACGAAGGGCGGCAGGCCCTCGACGGGGGCTGGGCGGAAGTCGGCCAGGCGGGCGGCGACCGCGGCGTAGGGATCGGGGGCCGGCTCGCTGCGGCTCGGGCCCTCGCCGGCGGCGGCTCCCTCGCCACTCCACTCCGAGAGCGTGCCATCGCTCCAGCGCAGCACCGCCCGCGGGCGCAGGCCGACGAAGGAGTAACGGCCCACCTGGCCCTGCTCGGCGGACTCGAGCAGGAAGCTGGGCGCCCCCTCGGGCTCCCCGGCACGCAGCTTGAGGAAGGCGGAGACCGGCGTCTCGCAATCGTCGACGAAACGGGCGCGCACCGGCACCACGTTGCCTTCGCGAGCCAGCTCCCGCGCCTGCTCGAGAGAGGGCTCGAGGCTCAGGTCGGAGTCAGCCGCTACGGGCATTCAGCACTTCCATCACCGCGGACTGGGACACGCCACGGGAGACCAGCAGCACGCTGAGGTGGTAAAGCAGGTCGGCCGCCTCTTCGGCGACGCGCTCGTTGGACTCCTCGCGGGCGGCGCGGATGACCTCCTCGGCCTCCTCCTCGACCTTCTCGCCGATCAGGGTGCGGTCGTCGAGCAGCTTGACCGTGTAGCTGCCGTCCGGGCGCTCGACGGCGCGGCTGCGCAGCGTCCGCTCCAGAGCCGCCAGCGCTTCGTAGTTGACCGGGAAGGGCTCGCCGGGCGCCGGGGGGGCGTCCTTGCGGCTCGATGCCGATCCCAGCACCTCGCGGTAGAAGCAACTGCGCTGGCCGGTGTGGCAGGCGGGGCCCGCCGGATCGACCATCGCCACCAGGGCGTCGCCGTCGCAGTCGTAGCGAAGCTGGCGCAGGTGCATGAAGCTGCCCGAGCTTTCGCCTTTTTTCCAGAGTTCGTCGCGGGAGCGGCTGTGGAAGTGCAGGTCGCCGGTCTCCAGCGTCATTTCCAGCGATTCCGTGCTGACGTAGGCCAGCATCAGCACCTCGCCGGTGGTCCAATCCTGGACGACGCATGGCGCCAGCCCGCGCTGATCGAATTCGATTTCCCCGAACATCGGCCCAATCGTAGGGCAGGCCGGCTACTCGATCCCGAGCCGGTCCAGCAGGTCCTCGTCGCGACGCCAGTGACGGCGCACGCGAACGCTTAGGTCGAGGTGGACCTTTGCCTCCAGCTCGCTCTCCAGCGAGCGCCGCGCGGCGCTGCCGATCTCACCGATCTTGGCACCCCCCTTGCCGATCAGAATTCCCTTCTGGGACTCGGTCTCCGCCCAGATCTCGGCTCGCACGACGACCAGGCCGTCCTCGCGCGGCGCCACCTCCTTGACCGAGACCTCGACCGAGTGCGGGACCTCCTGCCGGGTTCGGTTCAGCACCTGCTCGCGAATCAGCTCGGCCAGCAGCAACTCGCTCGACTGGTCGCTGTGATCTTCCGGCGGGTACATGTACGGGCCCTCCGGCATCAGCTCGCCGAGGCGCTCGACCAGAGCCTCCAGCCCCTCCCCCGTGCGGGCGCTGATCGGGAAGACCTCGTCGACGCCCTTCATCTCGGCGGCCGCCGCCAGGACCGGGACCAGCTCGTTAGGGCCGAGCCGGTCGGCCTTGTTGACGGCGCAGATGACCGGCAGCTTGGCGCCGGCGTCGAGCAGGGTGCGAACGATGAAGCGGTCCCCGGGGCCAACGCCCTCCTCGCCGTTGATAACCACCAGGGCCACGTCGGACTCCGACAGCTCACGCTCGACCCGCTGCTGCATCCGCTCGGTGAGGATGTCGCGGGGGCGCTGCACCCCGGGTAGGTCGACGAGGACCAGTTGCCTCCCTGCCTCGACGTCGGTGGCGACCCCGCGAATCGCCCGGCGGGTCGTCTGCGGCCGCACCGAGACGATCACCACGTGGGAGCCGACGATCGCGTTGACCAGGGTCGACTTGCCGACGTTGGGACGGCCGGCGAGCCCGATGAAGCCAGAGCTGGTCACCGCAGCGCCGCCAGGACGCGCTCCTGGATGGCGAGCATCTCGCCGCCGTCGGCTTCGTGGTCGTGGCCGCAGAGGTGGAGGACGCCGTGGACCGCCGCCTCGGTCAGGTCGGAGCAGTGCTCGGGGCAGATCGCGACGTCGCCCAGCTCGCGCGGGCCGGCGGTCGAGCCGATCCCGTCGATCGGAAAGGCGAGGACGTCGGTGGGCGCGTCCCTGCCGCGGTGGTCGCGGTTGAGCGCCCGGATGCGGTCGGCGCCGACCAGCTCGACCGCCAGGTGCCCATCGACGACCCCCACGGCGTCGAGCGCCGCCGCGACCGCCTCGCGTAGATCGGCGGGGACGTCGGAGAGGTCCACGCTCAAGGGCGCGGCGTCGGGCCGTGTTCGCTTCGCGCCGCCTGCTCGCGGCCGCCGTGTGTGTCGTAGGCGGCGACGATGCGCTGCACCAACTTGTGGCGGACGACGTCCTCGCCGCCGAACTCGACGAAGGAGATGTCCTGGACTTGGTCGAGGATGCCCCGCACGGCGATCAGCCCGGAGCGCTGGTCGGCCGGCAGGTCGATCTGGGTGACGTCGCCGGTGACGACCATGCGCGAGTTGAAGCCGAGCCGGGTCAGGAACATCTTCATCTGCTCGGGGCTGGTGTTCTGAGCCTCGTCGAGGATGACGAAGGAGTCGTTGAGGGTGCGGCCACGCATGAAGGCGAGCGGCGCCACCTCGATCACGTCGCGCTCGAAATAGCCGTTGACGCGATCGGGGTCGATCATGTCGTAGAGGGCGTCGAAGAGCGGCCGCAGGTAGGGGTCGACCTTGGCCTGGATGTCGCCGGGTAGGAAGCCGAGCCGCTCGCCGGCCTCGACCGCCGGCCGGGTGAGGATGATCCGCTGGACTTTGCGTTCGGTCAGCGCCGCGGCGGCCATCGCCACCGCGAGGAAGGTCTTGCCGGTGCCGGCGGGGCCGATCCCGAAGGTGATCGTGTGGCGCCGGATCGAGTCGACGTAGCGTTTCTGGTTCAGCGTCTTCGGCGCCACCTTGGTGTTGCGGTGCCGCCAGACCACGTCGTCGAGGATCTCCGCCGGGCTCTCTTCGGCCTCGAGAGCGCCGGTTACCGCCTCGATCGTCCCCGGCGCGACGTCGTGTCCCTGCTCGATCAGCTCGACCAGCTCGTCGACGATCGTCGCCCCGGCCGCGACGTCGCCGGAGTCGCCGTCGAGGGTGAGGACGTTGCCACGCAGGTGTAGGTCGCAGTCGAGCCGGCCGCGCAGCTCGCGCAGAACGGTGTCCTCCGAGCCGGCGAGCTCGGCGGCGACGGTGTTGTCGAGCGTCAGCTGCCTACGCGCCAAGCCGCTCACGCACCGCTGAACTGACCCGCTTGCCGTCGGCACGCCCGCCCAGCTTGGGCATCAGCGCCGACATCACCTCGCCCATCTGCCGCTGCTCGCTGGCACCGGTCTCCGCCACCGCGGCGTCGACCAGCTCGGCCAGCTCCCCGTCGGAGAGCTGCTGCGGCAGGTAGCCCTCGATCAGCTCGGCCTCGAAGCGCTCGGCGGCGGCCTGCTCGGCCCGCCCGGCGCCCTCGTAGGCCTCGGCCGCCTCGAGCCGCTTCTTGCGCTCCCGCTGCAGCACCGCGACCTCGTCGCCCTTGCCCAGCTTGGCGTCCTGCTGGAGCACGTCGACGACCATCCGCAGCGCCCCCGCCCGCTCGCGGTCGCGAGCTTTCATCGCCGTCCGCACATCGCTCTGAACCTGCTCCAAGACACTCATGGCGCTAAGGGTAGTCGGCGGCGTCCGGCGTCACCGCGAGGCCCTTGGAGACGAGGTCGGCGACATCGGTGCTGATCAGCGTCCAACCGTGTCGACGCGCCGCGGCCACGTAGGCGGCGTCATAGACGGTGAGGCCGTACTCGGAGGCGACATCGAGCGTGGCGTCGACAAGATCGACCTCGACCGTGGCGATCCTGTCGTCGCAGCGCAGCTGGATCGCGCGACACAGCTCCCGCGCCAAATCCAGCCGTTGCCAGCGCGAGCCAACGACGTTGGCGACCTCGTAGAAGGTCAGGTCGAGCGCGGTAACCGGAAGCCTGGTGTCGAGGACGAGCGCTCGCGCGGCGTCGAAATGGCGATCGTCGGCGTCCCTGGCCGCAACCCAGACGCTGGCATCCAGCAGCAGCACTTCAGTGCGATTCGCGGTCTTCGCGAATCAGCTTCGCCGCGTCTCCGCCCATGTGGACAGGGGGATCGAGCAGGTCTTCCAGCTGCTTGCGACGGCTGTCGCCATGCTCGCTCAGCTCCCGCTCTGCGAGCCGGCGCAGAAAGCCGCTCCGGGTCTCGCGATTAGCGTCCGCGCGAGCATCGATCTGCTCGAGAAGAAGATCGGGAATGGAGATCATCACCTTTGCCACAGAGTGAGTATATACGGTATTGCCAGCGAGTAGGGTGGGCATGCGCTCGATGCTTGCCGACTTCGACCTACGCGTGGCTCGCGGAAACCGTCGAATCAGCGCCAAATGACGCCCGAAAGCCTCATTTCGCCTCGATCTCGACCCGCTCTACCTCCCCTAGCGGCATCTGCAGGAAGCGGGTTCCAAGGTCGCGGAAGGAGTCGGTGTCGCCGGTGCAGAGGAAGCGGTAGTCCCCCTCGCCGTCGGGGGCACGGGCCAGCCCGGCGCGCTCGAGGGTGCGCTGAACGGCCGCCGCGACCGCGTGGCCACCGCTGACCAGGCGGATGTCGCGACCGAGGATCCGCTGCAGCATCGGCGCCACCAGCGGGTAATGAGTGCAGCCGAGGATCAGCGTGTCGACTTCGGCCCGCTTCAGCGGCGCGCAGTAGGCGCGGGCCATCGCCATCGTGCTCTCGTCGAACGGAGATCCCTGCTGGATGAAGGGCGCCAGCTCCGGCGCCTCCACTTCGGTCACCTCCAGGGGGCGCCCCTCGGCTTCGAGGGCGCGGCGGTAGGCGCCGCTCTCGACCGTGTTCGGCGTCGCCAGCACGCCGACCCTGCCGCTGTCGGTGATCGCCGCGGCGATCTCGGCCTGGGGCTCGACCACGGGAACGACCTCCACCCCGCGCTCGGCGGCGACCGCCCGCGCCACGTCCTCGCCGATCGAGGTGGCGGTGTTGCAGGCGATCACGAGCAGCTTGGCGCCGCGTCCGAGCAGCAGCTCCGCGATCCTGGCGATCCGCTCGCGCAGGCGGTCGGGGTCGCGGCTCCCGTAGGGGAACATCGCCGTGTCGCCGAGGTAGACGAAGTCCTCCTCGGGCAGCGAGACCAGGCACTCGTGCAGCACAGTGAGGCCACCGACCCCGGAGTCGAACATCGCCACCGGCAGCGAGGCGTCGAGCTTGGCCACTTGCGGCAGCGCCGTTACAGGAACGGTTTGTACGTCATGAAGAAGATCGTCACGACGACGATGGTGCCGGCGATGCCGCCGACCTGGCCAATCCGCTGGCCCAGGGCTTCGAACTCGGGGCTGAGCGTCTCGCTCGCTTTCAGGTCGCGCTCGGCGATCTCCTTCGCCTTCCGCGTCTGGGGCTGGAAGAAGCCATGCTGGAGGCCGAAGAGGGCGATGATCGCGAGGAAGCCGACACCGACGAAGACATCGCTCGTCTCCCAGGCGCCACCGCTGGCCGAAAGCAGAACGATGCCCGCCAGCAGGAGCACGATCATCCCCGGGTTGACCAGATAGCGATCGCATTTCTGCACCCCGGCGAGAATCGCCGGGGTCGCCCGCGGATACTGCGGCGCCACGGAGAAAAACAGCGCATAACCGAAGGTCGGTCCAA
>Ga0193706_1000387_pt1 | contig 26343 bp, 22 predicted proteins | sample U3c1metaG_FD_160130 | JGI IMG/M metagenome (GOLD analysis project Ga0193706, IMG submission 160130) | Soil microbial communities from a riparian zone of the East river system, Colorado, United States - U3c1 | ecosystem: Environmental > Terrestrial > Soil > Riparian zone | place: USA: East River... | reverse complement strand
CTGCCGTCGACGTCACCGCTGCTGCCGCTGACCGCATCTCCGTTCACCAAGTCGGTCAGCCAGGCTGGACCGCCGGTGGGTGCGACGAGCGCATCGAGACGGTGGTTGCGCAACACGGGGTCGATCCCTTCGTCGCGTGAAAGGCGGCGGCAGAGGGCGGCGGTCTCGATGTAGCCCGGGCTGTCGAGCCCGCCCTTCTTGACCGCCTGTTCGAACAGCTCCTGGCCGAAGTAGCGCAGCTCGTCGGCGGCGTGTTCGCGGTTGAAGCGCACGACGTCGTCGAGCGTCTTCACCGATACTCCCGGCCGCGTAGCGAGGTAGGCAGCCATGTCGCTCTTGAGCTCGTAGAGCATCAATTCGAGATCCGGCGCGTCTAGCTTCCCCATCGAGCCGACGTCCACCGGATCGATGACGATCGCGTCGAGGCGGCGAAGTTCCTCCACCGCGGCATCGAAGACCGCCATCGCCGCGCGTGGAATGGACTTGATGCCTCTCACCACCCCGATGCGTTTGCCCCGGGCGCCGTCGGTGCGAAGAGAAGCGGCGTAGTCGGGGATGCTGCGACCGCCGAGCACGGCGGTGGCGGCGTCGCGCTGATCGGGGCCGGCCAGCACGCTGAGAACGATGGCAGCGTCGGCCACCGATCGGGTCATGGGGCCGGCGGTGTCCTGGGAGTGGGAGATGGGGACGATGCCGGAGCGGCTCACCAGGCCCACCGTCGGCTTGAGACCGACGATCCCCGAAACCGACGCGGGACTGACGATCGATCCGTCGGTCTCCGTTCCGATCGCGAACGCGACGAGGTTCGACGATACCGCGACGGCCGAACCCGAGCTCGAGCCGCTCGGGTTGCGATCGAGCGCGTACGGGTTGCGCGTGAGGCCGCCGACGGCGCTCCATCCGCTGGTCGACTGCAAGGAGCGGATGTTGGCCCACTCGCTCAGGTTGGCCTTCCCCAGCAGCACGGCCCCGGCGCGACGCAAGCGCATGACGATTTCCGCGTCCTGCATCGGCTGCGCGCCGAGGAGGGCCAGTGAGCCGGCGGTGGTGCGGGTGCGCCCGCCAGTATCGATGTTGTCCTTGACGAGCATGGGGATGCCGTGCAGCGGGCTGCGCGGTCCGTGCGTGCGGCGCTCGTCGTCGAGCTTGGCGGCGACGGAGCGTGCGTCGGGGTCGAGCTCGAGCACGCTGCGGAGCGAGGGGCCGGACCGATCGAGCGCGCCGATACGCGCCAAGTACCGATCGACGAGATCGACGGACGTGATCTCTCGCCGCTGCAATTTCTCGGCGAGCTCGACAATCGTCGCTTCCTCGATCTCGGGGTGCGGGCCGGGGAAGGCCTGCGTCGCGGGCCGCCCCGAATTGGCGCGCATGCATCCCGCCAGCGTGGCCGCGCACGAGGCGCCGGTGGCCAACCCCATGGCGAGCACAGAGCGTCGATTCATGGCGCGTACACTAAATCGGGTCACGCGATTCCGCACCGCCGAATTCACGCTTCCGCCACTCGCTGCGCCGGTGCCTCGGCCTATGCTACGGTCGGCGACCCTTCGAAAGCCTCGGCACCTGCCGCGAGCACCTGGTTTTGCAGCGCGCGAGGCGGATCGCCTTTCCCTCCCGAGCCGGGCGGGGTAGTAAGAGGGCGGTGTCACTCGGGCCGCTGATTGCATCACGTCGTGTCATCCTCTGTGTGGGCTGCGGCGGGGTGGGCAAGACGACGACGGCGGCGGCGATCGGTCTGATCGCGGCGGCGCAGGGCAAGCGGACGCTGTGCCTCACCGTCGATCCGGCGCGAAGGCTCGCCGAGAGTCTCGGTCTCTCCGAGATGAAGCACGAGGCGCAACACGTCGAGCCGGCCCGCTTTCGCGAGGCGGGTCTCGACGTCGGTGGCTCGCTCACGGTGATGATGCTCGACACCAAAGGGACGTTCGACGAGCTCGTCGCCCGCTACGCGTCCTCGCCCGAAGTACGCGATCGCATCTTGCGCAACACCCTCTACCGCTACCTCTCGACGTCGCTGGCCGGCACGGCCGAGTACATGGCGATGGAGAAGCTCTATGCGCTGCGCAGCGATCCACGCTGGGACGTCATCGTCATCGACACGCCCCCCACGACCAATGCCCTCGATTTTCTGGACGCACCGGAGCGGATGATCGACGCGCTCGACAGTCCCGTTTTTCGGTGGCTCGTCTCGGCGTTCGAGTCGACGGGCAAGCTCAGTGTCAATCTGCTCGCGCGCGGCGCAGCCGCTGCACTGCGCGGCATGGGCCGTCTGACGGGGACCGGTTTTCTCGAAGCGCTGGCGGAGCTCATCGTCCTTCTGAACGAGATGCTCGGTGGCTTTCGAGCTCGGGCCGACGAGGTCCGGCAAGCACTGCGCGGCCCGGAGGTCGCCTATGTGCTCGTGACCTCGCCCGACCCGCTCAGCATCCGCGAAATTCTGTACTTCGCCGACCGGCTGCGCGAGCTTTCGATGCCTCGCGATGCAGTGGTCGTCAATCGCGTTCACCCTGCGCACGATGTACGGCCGAGCGCGGAAGCGGTGCGCGCCGAGCTCGAGCGGCGAGGCGTGAAGCTCGCCGCCGACGGCGAAATGCGCGTCCTGCGCGCATTCGACGAAGAGGCAAGGCAGGGCGAGCTCGACCGGCGGCATCTCGGCGGGCTCTCGAGTCTGGAAGATGGGGAGGAACGTCCGATTCGCGTGGAAGTGCCGGCGCTGGTCGGCGACGTTCATGACCTTCGCGCGCTCGCGAAGGTGGCCGCGGCACTCGCCCCTCCGTGACCGAGCCGCTCGCGGCGTGCACCCGGTCCTTGGCTCGAGGCGGGGCGCGCGCGCGGCTCGTGACCCTCTGGTCAAATGGGTGGCGGGATTGCTAGACTGCGCTTTCTCATGGATGCGACCGAAGTTCGCAAGCGATTCGCCGGCGTGGCGCCGCTCTTCATCGACGGCAAGAAGGTCCCCGCCATCGAAGGCAAGACGCTCGAGATCATCAACCCCGCCGATGGCTCCGCCCTGGCCCAGGTCGCCGCCGCGGGCGGCGAAGACATCGACCGCGCCGTCCGCGCGGCGCGCCGCGCTTTCGGCGATCCAGCCTGGCGCAAGATGCCCGCCTCCACGCGCGGAAAGCTGCTGTGGTCAATCGCGGACATGCTCGACGAGCGCGCCGAAGAGCTGGCGTGGATCGAGTCGCTCAACAACGGCAAAACGCTGCGTGAAGCGCGCGGCGACGTACCGCCCTCGTCCGACATCTTCCGCTACTACGCCGGCTTCACGACCAAGATCCACGGCGAGACCATCCCCGTCGATGGCGACTACCTCTGCTACACGCTGCGTGAACCCGTCGGTGTCTGCGGCCAGATCGTCCCCTGGAACTACCCGCTCTTGATCGCTTGCTGGAAAGTCGCCCCCGCGCTGGCGGCCGGCAACACCGTGGTCCTGAAGCCGAGCGAGTACACGCCGCTCACGGCGCTCGTGCTGGGCGAGATCTGCAAGGAAGTGGGGCTTCCCGACGGCGTGCTCAACGTCGTGCCGGGTTACGGCGATCCCGCTGGTGAGGCCCTCGCGCGCCACCCCGACGTCGACAAGATCGCCTTCACCGGCAGCCTTCGGACCGCGCGGCGCCTCCTGCACGCCTCGGCCGACACCAACTTGAAAAAACTCTCTCTCGAGCTCGGGGGCAAGTCACCGCTCGTCATTCTCGACGACGGCGACGTCGACGCTGCCGTGAAGGCGTGCTTCTGGGGCATCTTTGCCAACAAGGGGGAGGTTTGCTCGGCCTCCAGCCGCGTCATTGCCCACCACAAAGTGAAAGACCAATTCGTCGCCAAGCTGGCGGAGAAAGCCCGCGCCATGAAAGTGGGGGACCCTCTCGATCCTTCGACGATGATGGGAGCGCAGGTTTCTGCCCGGCAGCTCGACACCGTCTTGCGCTACATCGAGAGCGGCAAGAAAGAGGGTGCCAAGGTCGTGGCCGGGGGCGAGCGCGACATCGAGGGGACGAAGAGCAAGGGCTATTTCGTCAAGCCGACCGTCTTCGACGACGTGAAGGCGACCATGACCATCGCCCAAGAGGAGATTTTTGGCCCGGTGCTGGCGGTGCTCACCGCCGGCGACGACGACGAAGCCGTCGCCCTCGCCAACGGTACGACCTACGGCCTCGTCGCCGCCGTCTTCACCAAAGACGTGGGGCGCGCCCATCGGCTGGCACACGCCATCACCGCCGGCACGGTGTGGATCAACATGTGGAACGGCTTCGACAGCGCGTCGCCGTTTGGCGGAATGAAGCAGTCGGGGTGGGGACGTGACATGGGTATCCACGCCCTCGAGCTCTATACACAGACCAAGACCGTCTGGGTGCCCACGTAGTCCGACATTTCCTTCGCAGCTCTCGCCCTTCGAGGTTGGCTAGCCATGACCGATGCGCAGTCGCTTCTGAAAGACCTCGAGGACCGAGGCATCTCCCGCGCCAAGATCGGAGGATTCGACATCGACGGCGTGCTGCGCGGCAAGTACGTCTCGTTCGACAAGCTGCGCTCGGCGCTGGAAGGCGGTTTCGGATTCTGCGACGTCATCTTCGGATGGGACATCGGCGACGTGCTTTACGACAACGCCCAGGTGACGGGCTGGCATACCGGTTATCCCGACGCCCACGCCGTGCTCGATCCGTCGACCTTGCGGCCAATCCCGTGGGAACCCGGGACCGTCGCCATGTTGGCCGATTTCCGCGACGAGCACGGACGCCCGCACGCCGCCTGCCCGCGCTCGCTCTTGCGCACTGTCATTTCGCGCGCACAAGAGATGGGCTACGCCGCCAAGTGCTCGGTCGAATACGAGTTCTTCCTTTTCCGCGAGACGCCGACCACGCTCCACGAGAAGGGGTTCCAGAAGCTGGAATCGCTCTCTCCGGGCATGTTCGGATACTCCTGGCTGCGCGAGGGGCAGAACGGTCCTCTCATGCGCGCCATCCTCGACGGCATGCGCGCGTTCGACATCGAGATCGAGGCGCTCCACACCGAGACCGGTCCCGGCGTCTACGAAGTGGCGCTGCGTTACGACGATTGCCTGCGCGCTGCCGACAAGGCCGCTCTTTTCAAGACGGCCATGAAGCAGATTGCCTTCGAACATGGTCTCGCCGTCACTTTCATGGCCAAATGGAACGCCGATCTGCCGGGCGCATCGGGTCACATCCACCAGAGCCTCTGGCAAGGCGGCAAGAATGTCTTTGCGGCAGAAGGCGATCCCAACGGATTGTCCAAGACGATGCGTCATTACTTGGCCGGTCAGATCGAGCTCATGCCCGAGCTCACCGCGCTTTTTTCTCCCACCATCAACAGCTACAAGCGCTACGTGCCCGGCGTGTGGGCCCCGCTGACGGCCAGCTGGGGGTTCGAAAATCGGACTTGCGCCATCCGCGTCATCGGCGCCGGCGATCCCCAAGCGACGCGCGTCGAATACCGACAGACGGCTGCTGACATCAACCCCTACATCGCCATGGCTTCCTGTCTTGCGGCGGGACTCTACGGGATCGCTCGTGAGCTCACGCCGCCGCCGCCCGCGAGCGGCGATGCCAGCACGTCAGGCAAAGTGCACAAGGCGTTGCCGCGCACGCTGGTCGAAGCGACCAAGCTTCTCGCCGAAAGCGCAGTCGCGCGCGAGATCCTGGGCAAACCCTTCGTCGATCACTACGTGCGCACGCGGCAGTGGGAGATTCGTCAATTCGAACGCGCAGTGACCGATTGGGAGCTGCGGCGCTACTTCGAAGCGATCTGATCCTTCCCTACCCAAATGCGGCGTTTCAGTTCATAATCAGCGCAAAGGCGCGCTGGTGCGTCCGGAGGTGGAATTTTTTAGTCATCTCCTTGACCCCTTCTTTTCCTTGAGGTTTCAATGCATCACCTTCGACTCTTGTCGACTTTGTCCCTACTTGTCGCTGCGCTCGGTTGCGGCGGCGACACTTCGAACACCTTCGAAAACACGACTGGTGGCAAGGGCGCCACGGGTGGCGCGGGTGGTGCGGGTGGTGCGGGCGGCAAAAGCGGCGTACTCGATGGGGGCGGCATCATCACGACCGGTGGCGCAGGCGGGGGGACCGGTGGCACCGGCGGAGGTACGCTCGATCCCGATGCCAAGATCTGCGGCGGGATCGAAGTCGCCGTTGAGACCGTGCCTTTCAACATGCTCATCATGTTCGATCAATCGAGCTCGATGGCCGAATTCCTCGATGGCATGGGACCGCCCAACCGATGGGATGCGGTCACCGGCGCGCTCGTCGAGTTCTTCCAATCGGCCGACGCCAAGTTGCTGAGCATCGGGCTCTCCTACTTCGAGCAGACCGATCTCACCACGTTCAATACGAGTTGCCGGGTTGCCGACTACACGACGCCGGAGGTGGAGATCGCGCCCATGAGCGACCCGGCCCAGGTGCAAAGGTTGGTCGATTCCATCCGGAAGCATACCCCCACCGGCTTGACGCCCACCGCGCCGGCCCTCCAAGGTGCCCTCGATCACGCCAAGTCGTACTCGATGTCTCATCCCGGCGCGAAAACGATGGTCGTGCTGGCGACGGATGGCATTCCCACGCAATGCATGCCGCTCGGGTCCTACGACATCGCCCAGTCGATCGCGGGTCCCGCCTTCATGGGCGTGCCGTCGATCCGCACCTTCGTCGTCGCGGCGGCAACCGGTCTCAGTGCGCTCGGCGCCATCTCCCAGGCGGGTGGAACGGGCGCTCCGGTCGTCGTCACCGATCCCAAGACCACCTCGGACCTGATCCGACAGTCCTTTCAGCGCCTCAGCCGGACGAACTTCTCCTGCAGTTACCGCATCCCCCCTGGGGGCGATGGAGGACGGACCGATTCCGGGCTGGTCAACGTCGTCATCAGGACCGGCGGCGTGGAGACGACGCTCAAGCTCTTCTCCAGCTCGGCCGGGTGCGGCGACGGTTGGTACTACGACAACCCGACGAAGCCCGAGAACATCCTGCTTTGCCCGAAGACTTGTGCGGACCTCTTCAACGGCGAGCTTCGCATCGTCATCGGCTGCGCCGGTCCGCCGCCGATGTGAGCACCGGCTTGTACCGGGCCGACGCGCGCAGGTAAGCTTGCCCCCATGGGGCAGCTTTCGATCTGGTCGTTTCCGACGCGGGTGTTGTTCGGCATAGGCGCGGCCGCCGAGACGGGCAACGAGGTCAAACGTCTCGGCGCGGCGCGCGCGCGCATAATCACCGACAAAGGCGTGGTGGGGGCGGGGCTGGTGGCGCCGGTGGAACAGGCACTGGCGAGCGCTGGCATCGGCATGACGACGTTCGTCGACGTCGACTCCAATCCCGTCGAGAAAAATGTGACCGAGGGGGTGCTCGCCTACCGCGAAGCGAAAGCAGACATCATCGTCGCCGTCGGCGGTGGGTCGGCGCTCGATGTGGGCAAGATCATCCGCTTGAAAGCGCGCCCCGGCGTCCACGAGCGACCGCTCGTCGAGTACGACGACGCCACCGGGGGCGACGCCTACATCACGGCCAATCTTCCCCCTCTGCTCGCTCTACCGACGACCGCCGGCACGGGGAGCGAAGTCGGACGGAGCGGCGTCGTCACGCTCGACGCCAATCGCCGCAAGACCGTCATCTTTTCACCGCACCTCATGGCCAATGTCGCCATCCTCGATCCGGAGCTCACCACCAGCATGCCGGCACGAACGACGGCGGCGACCGGTTTCGATGCGCTCACGCACTGCCTCGAAGCATTCGTATCCCTCGGCGACCATCCGATGGCCGATGCCATTGCCCTCGGCGGCCTCCGGCTCGTGGCCGAGCACCTGGCGAAGGCGGTCGCCCAACCGAAGGATCTCGCGGCGCGCGGTGCCATGTTGAAAGCGGCCATGATGGGTGCGGTGGCGTTTCAGAAGGGGCTAGGTGCGTGTCACTCGCTGGCGCATCCGCTGTCGAATCTGTGCGGCCTTCACCACGGGCTCGCCAACGCGCTTTGCCTTCCTGCGGTCGTCGATTTCAACGCGCCGGTCGCGGAGACCAAGCTCGCCGAAGCCGCGCACGCTCTCGGCGCCGAGCCGTCGTCGCGCGGCCTCGTGGCGCGCCTGCGCGATCTGCGGCGCGCCATCGGCTTGCCGGAGTCCCTCGGCGCCGCGGGAGTGAAATCGGATCAACTCGAAAAGCTCGCGGACGGCGCGGTAGCCGATGCCTGTCACCGTTCCAATCCGCGCCCGTGCACGCGAGCAGAGCTGCTCTCGCTGTACCAGGCGTCACTGTGATCCATTTGCCAGGGTGACCGGCGCGGCGTGACGTCATTGCCAGGGTCAGCCCCACAAAATGCCCGTTCGAGCCGGGCGTGCGACCGGCACGCCTCTCGCATATCGAACGAAAGAGGCGCGAACCGTGCAGTAGCGCTGCACGCTCCTACCCCGATAACCCCCGTGCGCAGAACCTTTTTCCCCCTGACCAACGATCCCGCGGTCCTCGATCGCGCCAGCGATCTGACGGCGCGCGCCCACCGGCTCCGCCGCAAGGGAGAGCTTCGGCGGGCCGTCGTCGCGTTTCGTGAGGCTTGTGCTCTCGAGGAGCGGCACCCTGCGCTCTGGCTCTGGCTGGGGGATACGCTGGCCCGAATGGGCAGACGATACGAAGCCGAGCGCGCCATGAAGCAAGCGCTCTTTCTCCGCGAGCGGAGCGCGGAAACGGGCAAGGCCAATGTGATTCGCGGTCTGCTCCTGCAGCTCGCACTCGTGCGCTGAGCTCGTGGCACGACGCGGGCGTTGAAGCGAGAGGCGTCGCCCTCGCCAGTTCTGTCGGTGCTCTTCGTGCTGTCCTTGACCCCTCGAGGCGTCAGGGTTCGCCTTTACCGGATCCAGGCGGCGTGCTCGTCGCGGGCGGTGTGCTCGTCGCGGGGGGCGTGCTCGTCGCGGGGGGGGCGGTTGGCGCCGGTGAGCTCACGCTGGCCGGCTTGGGCGGGGCGCTCGGGGTCGTCGCGGGCGCCGAGGAAAGGCTGGGAACGGCGGGGGCCGGAGGAACGCTGAACGGCTTGGCGGGGGCGCCGCTCGTGGCGCCTGGCGGCGAGCTCGGCGCGCGGGGGAAATTGCTCGGCGGCTTGGACGGCGTGGTCAGCGACTTCAACGCGACTGCGGTGGCCGCGCTCGGCGGCGCCGAAGAGGCAGTGCTCGGCTTCGGTGGTGCCGCGGAAGCCCCGGGTGCCGCAGCCGGAGCGGGCGGTGGACGCCATGATGCGCCGGGTGCTGCCGGTTTCGGTGCGACCGATGCGCTGCCCGGCGCGCCAGGCGCGACCGATGCGCTGCCCGGCGCGCCAGGCGCGACCGATGCGCTTCCCGGGGCGACCCCCCTGGGGGCGACCGAAGGCGTCGCCGGAGCGGGTGCAATCGAGGCAACCGGCTTCGGTGCCACGGACGCGCTGGCGCCCGGCACAGCGGCGCTGGGCGCGCGCGACGGCGTTGCCCCGGGACCCGGCACAGCGGCGCTGGGCGCGCGCGACGGCGTTGCCGTAGCAGGCTTCGCGAAGAGCGGCGGCGCCGGCATCGAGGTGAGTCCTGTGGCCGGACCGGGGCCGAGCGGCGCCGCGGGCTGCACCGGCATCGTCGTCGAAGGGATGGGCGCCGCCTCGTCCCGCCAGGCGAGGCCCTCTGCGTCGAAGCTGCGCAGCGTGTTACGGCCGCAGATGGGACAGAGCCATCCCACGTCGAACCGCTTCTCGTGGGCGTCGATGCTGTGCGCGGGGGCGCGCTCGCGCACGCGATCGCGTCCCACTGCGAAGCCGGCAAGGACGTAGCGATGCTCGTCGAGCCGGGCTTCGAGCTGGGCCTGACATTCACAGACGCTGCGGATGATCGCTTGCTTCATACGAGGGCAATACGATAGTTGGAGAGGGGCGCACAGCAATAGGCAATTTCGACATCGCCGCGTCGTCGGTCGGAGCGGTTCGTGGACACCTCCGGGCGCATCTGGCGGCAGCGCGTCAGCGGTACGAGGCGGGCACGACGCGCAGCCCAATGCGGCGTTTCCCGCCCATCTCGTCACCCTCTGGCCGGTCCCAACCGCGGCGAACGGCCCGCTGATCGTCTTCGATCAGCTCTCCCACCAAGTCATAGTCGGAAGCCTGCACGACCTGCACGCGGCGCAACGTCCCCGGCAGCGCCTCTCCGCCGGAGAGGTACACCTGCCCGTCGATCTCCGGCGCCTGACCGGCGTGACGCCCCATGAGAACGTATTCGTGCTCATCGCTCGTCCCCTCGACGAGCACCTCCAGCGCCTTTCCGACCAGCTTTTGATTCTTGGCGTGCGCGATGGGACGCTGCAGCGCCATGAGCTTGCGGTAGCGCGCGGCGGCCACCTTGGCGGGCACCTTGCCGTCGAGCGTTTTGCTCGGCGAGCCGTCTTCGTCCGAATAGCGGAATGCCGCCACCCGGTCGAATTCGGCCCACTTCACGAATTCGAGCAGCTCGCCAAACTCCTCTTCCGTCTCGCCCGGGTGCCCCACGATGAAGGCGGTGCGGAAGGTGAGATCCGCAATGTCGCGGCGCAGGCGTTCCACCAGGCGACGCAGCCTTTCGCCGCCATGACCGCGGCGCATGCGGCGGAGCATGCCGTCGGCCGCGTGCTGCAGCGGCATATCGACGTACGGCAAAACGCGGGGATGGGCGTGAAGCAGCTCCACCAGCTGGTCGTCGATCGTCTCCGGGTACAGATAAAAAAGCCGCACCCAGTGGACGCCGGGGACCTCTGCGACGCGACGCACGACTTCGGCGAGTGACGTTCGCGCCCCGGCCCCGATGTCGCGCCCGTAAGCCACCGTATCCTGCGAGATGAGGTTGATCTCGAAGGCGCCCCCCGCGGCGAGCACCTCGACCTCACGCACGATGTCGTCGGCGCTGCGCGATCGCTGTTTGCCGCGCAGCAGGGGAATGACGCAAAACGAGCAGCTCCGGTTGCACCCTTCCGCGATTTTCACGTAGGCGCTGGCTTTGCCCGTCGTCAGCCGCCGCGGATCGCTCGACTGGATGAGCCAGCTGGCGGGATCGCCCACCAGCATGCGATCGGCCTTGCCCGACAGAACGGCGCGCAGCCCGAGCATGTCGCTCGACCCGAGAAAATGATCGACCTCGGGCATCTCCGCGGCGAGCTCCGCGGGATGACGCTGCGAAAGGCATCCCGCCACGACGAGCCGTTTGCAAGTGCCGCCTTCCTTGAGCGAGGCCATTTCCAAGATGGTCGCGATCGATTCCTTCTTGGCCTCGCCGATGAACCCGCAGGTGTTCACGACGATGGTCTCGGCGTCCTCGGGCCGCGCGACGGCGGTCAGGCCGGCCTCCTCGGCGACGCCCAGCATGACCTCGCTGTCCACGCGGTTTTTGACGCAGCCGAGGCTGATCAGATGAATCGTGCCCTGTGCCTCGGTCATGGGGCCGCGGAATATAGCGGAAAGCGCGCCGCGGGCCACCCTGGGCCGGGGGAGGTGTGAAGCGGCCCCGACAAGTGCTAAGAGAACGGAATGCCGCAGGATTCCAAGGGTGAATCGTTCGCCGCCCTCTTCGAAGCAGATGCAGGAAAAGCGACGCCACACCGCCGCTCCTTCAACATCGGCGAGGAGCTCGACGTCGTGGTCGTGCAGATCGGGCGCGACGCCGTCTTCGTCGGCCTCGACGGCAAACAAGAGGGCTTCATCGAGAGCAAAGACCTCACCAGCAAAGAGGGAAACCTCACGGTGAAAATCGGCTCGCGCATCACGGCGCGCGTCGCCGAGATCGGAGGCCGACTCGGCGCCGTGCGCCTTGCCCCGGTCTACGTGCGCCCCCCGGTCACCGAAGAGCCCGACGCCGTCCCCGAGGCTGCCGTGGGCGGCGCTGCGGGTCTCCTCGCCGTCGGTGCCAATGTTCGAGGCACGGTCGCCCTCGTCGAACGCTACGGCGTCTTTCTGCAGATCACGGCAGGAGGGCCCGGAAAACGCGGCGTCCGCGGTCTCGTCCCCACCGCCGAGCTCGGCGTTCCGCGCGGTGCCGATCTGCACAAGATGTTCCCCCTCAGCACCGAGCTCGAAGCGAAGATCATCGCCATCGACGACCGCAATCGCATCAAGCTATCGGTCGTCGCGCTCAACGCCGACGTCGAGCGCCGCGAGTACGAAGCGCACCGCACCCAAGGGCAGGGCAAGAGCGAGACAGGATCGCCAAAATTCGGGACGCTCGGCGATCTGTTCAGCCAAAAAAAGCGCTGATCGCAAGAGACGACCCAGGGAGGCGACGGATGCGGCCCGCAGCCGAACATCAGGAGATCGAGTACAGCGTGCTCGCGTCTTCGAGCGCCGACGAGATGACGCACTTGAGAGTGAAATTCCGCTCGATCCGCCGCGTTTGAACGTCGCTGCATCGGCGGCGCTCCGGAACGGGCGTCGTAGCGCTGCGTCGTTGACTTCCCGGCGTGGCTGGCCAATACCGGCCGCCGGTCGGTCAACCTTCCGAAAGTGGGCCCCCCATGAGCGAAGTGAATCGCCGCGAGTTTCTCGGCAGTGCGATCGGTGCCGCCGTTGCGGTGTCCTGTGTGTCGAATACGCAGGCCGCGGCCAAGCTCGAACCGGTCTACCAACAGATCCAGCGCCGCCACGACGACGCCGTGCGGCGTTTGCAGGACTGGATCCGGCAGCCGTCGATCGCCGCCGAGAATCGGGGCATGACGGAAGGTTGCGAGCTCGCGATGAAGATGCTGCGCGACGCTGGATTTCAGAAAGCAGAGCGCATGCCCACCGACGGTCACCCGGGCATCTTCGCCACCCTCGACGCCGGCGCGAAGCGCACGATTGGCCTCTACTTCATGTACGACGTGAAGCAGGTGACTCCCTCGGAGTGGACGTCACCCCCGTGGGAGGCGAAGATCGTCGATCTGCCGAATCTCGGCAAGGGCGTGATGGGCCGCGGGGCCGTGAATCAGAAGGGACCGCAGGCTTCTTTGCTCTCGGCGCTGCACGCCATCCGCGATGCGGGCGGCAAGGTGCCGGTCAACATCGTCCTCGTCGCCGAAGGGGAAGAGGAAATCGGTTCGCCTCATTTCTCGCAGATCGTGCTTGCACCCGAGGTCAAGGCGGCCCTCGCGAAGTGCACAGGCATCTTCATGCCCGAAGCGGCGCAGTCGCTCGACGGTACGGTCACCATCTCGCTCGGTGCCAAGGGGGTCGTGGAGCTCGAGCTCGTCTCCACCGGCGAAAAGTGGGGCAGGGGACCGGCCAAGGACGTGCACTCCAGCAACAAGGCGCGCCTCGACAGTCCCGCGTGGCACCTGGTGGAAGCACTGCACAGCCTCGTCGACACCAAGGGTGATCCGGCGATCGCCGGCTATACCGACGCCCTGCGCCCGCTCAGCGCTGCGGAAAATGTCATGCTCGACGACGCCGCCAAACGCATGGACGAAGCGAAGGCCAAGCAATCCATGGGCGTGCAGCGCTGGGCGCGCGACGCCGACTGGCGTCAGGCCCTCGCCGACCTCGCCGCCCGGCCCACCATCAACATCGAAGGACTCGTCGGCGGCTACACCGGCAGCGGCGGCATGACCATCCTGCCGCACAAGGCGGTGGCCAAGATCGACTTGCGGCTCGTGCCCAACATGACGCGCGAGGGTGCCGTGGCCAAGTTGCGCGAGCACCTGCAGAGCAAAGGCTTTGGCGATATCGAAGTGAACGTGACCGGCGGCTATGACCCGACGACCACCGCGCCCGACGCGCCGATGATCAAGGCGCAACAGAAGGTGTACCGCGACAGCGGGATCGATCCCATCTTGTGGCCGCGCCGTGGAGGCTCCTGGCCGGGTTACGTGTTCACCGGCGAGCCGCTGAAACTCGCGGCCGGACATTTCGGCTTGGGTCACGGGCTGCGCGCGCACGCGCCGGACGAGTATTACCTCATCGAGTCGAGCAACCCCAAGATGGTCGGCCTCGACGGCGCCATACGATCGTTCGTCGATTACCTCTACGCGCTGGCGTAGCGGCATCGACATCGCGAAGAAACACACCCGCACGCGCCGGCGACGTAGCGCCGTGCACGTGCCGGGCCCGTGCGTGACCGCCGCTGAGCACAGCCGTCACGAAAGACGAGCGCCCGTTTTCGCGAACCTAAGCGGGGCGCTCGGAGAACAACCGCGGGTTGACAGCGCGTGCGATACTATACTAGACACTAGTCTCGTAAAGTAGAAACGCATCGAGAAGCTCCGCAATGACCCTTCTGACGCTCACCAGCTCCAACGCCGCGCCGCTCTCCATCCGCGCCAAGGCCCTCGTCTTCGAGGATCCACGTTCGAAGGCGCTCCTTCATCAGATCCAGCAGGTTGCCTCGAGCAATGCCTCGGTTCTCATCACGGGCGAGACGGGCACTGGCAAAGAGATCGTGGCGCACCACCTGCACGACTTGAGCGCGCGCCGCGACAGGCCATTCGTCGGGGTCAACTGCGGCGCTTTTTCCGAGAACCTCGCAGAAAGCGAGCTCTTCGGGCACGAGCGGGGCGCGTTTACCGGTGCCATCGCATCGAAGCCGGGCTGGTTCGAGTCAGCGCACGGCGGCACCCTCTTTCTCGATGAAATCGGAGATCTGGCCTTGGCTATCCAAGTCAAGCTTCTGCGCGTTCTTCAAGAACGGGAGGTGGTGAGACTGGGTTCGCGCAGCGCGGTGCCGATCGACGTGCGCCTCGTTGCGGCAACGAACGTGAAGCTCGACGAAGCGGTCGCCGCTGGTCATTTTCGCGAGGATCTGTTCTATCGGTTGAACGTTGCCACCCTGGCGGTTCCGGCACTCCGGGAGCGCAAGGGAGACATTCTTCCGCTGGCCGGCTACTTCCTCGAGCTCTATCGCCAACGGCTCGGCCGCCCCGCTGCCGTTCTCTTGCCGGATGCGACGGAGCGGTTACTCGACCACGCCTGGCCAGGGAACATCCGCGAGCTCGAGAACGTGATCCATCACGCTCTGCTCATTTGCCATGGCAACCAAGTAGCTGCCGCAGATCTTCGCCTGTCGACGCTCCGGACGAAATCAAAACCGCCAGTACCGCCGATAGCCAAGGGCGCTGCCCTCGAGACAGCGCTGGCCGAGCTCTTCGAGCAGAACCTCCCCAACCTTTTCGAATACATCGAAGAAGTGCTGTTTCGAACCGCCTATTCCCATTGCGACGAAAACCAGGTGCAGACGGCCAAGCTCCTCGGAGTCAGTCGCAATGTGGTCCGCGCGCGGCTGATGCAGTACCGAGAAATTCCCGGCGCCCGCGCCAAGCGACCCGAGGATCGCCCGGCCTCGGCGCACACCCCGCAGCCCGCCTCCGCGCGCCTACTTCGCGTCTTGCCGTGAAAAACTAGGCACAAATCCCACCATTCGTCACAACGCGTGGGACGGTCACGGGAAGAAACCGCCAGGGCGCCAGGGTCTCTGGGTCTTTTGTGAAGACTCAGGCCTAGCTACCCAATCTCTTGGCGGCCCTGGTGACGGCGCTGGCGCGCCCTGGCGGTCTCCCTCCATGGCGATGGGACGATTGCTCCGTGCTGCTTGCCCAGAAGCACCCGGGCAGCATGCGTTGCGTCATTGCCAACAGGATGTCTTTGACAATTGCCGCATGGGCCGGTTGCGCCGCCGTTACGCGATGAAGTCGACTGGCATGGAAAGTGATTCATACCGGACAGGATGAGCGCCCCCGCTGCCCCGCTGCTGCGATTCGACGTGACCGGAAGGGAGCCGAAGTGATCGCGGGCAAGGTCGAAAAGGCGATCGCCGCCGTCGCGCGCGGTGAGTTCGTGATCGTCGTCGACGACGAGGACCGGGAAAATGAGGGCGATCTCATTCTGGGCGCCAGTCGAGCGACGCCGGAGGCAATCGCTTTCATGCTGCGTCACACGAGCGGTATCGTGTGCGCGACACTTCCGGCGGAGCGTCTGGCCGAATTGCACCTGCCCTTGATGGTGGCCGAGAACACCGATTCGTATGGCACCGCCTTCACGGTGTCGGCCGACTACCGCCGCGGTACGACGACGGGCATCTCGGCGGCCGATCGGAGCGCCACACTGCGTGCGCTCGCCGATAGCGCGATCGGCCCGGGGGAGTTCGCACGGCCGGGACATGTCTTTCCTCTTCGCTGCCGAGCAGGGGGCGTCCTTCGTCGTCGTGGTCACACGGAAGCCGCCTCGGACCTGGCTCGTCTCGCGGGCCTCGGACCCTACGGGGTTCTCTCGGAAATCATGAATCCCGATGGCACGGTGGCGAAGGGAGCCGAGCTCCAACGCTTTGCTCGCCGATTTGAACTCTTACAGATCAGCATTGCCGATCTGGTCGCCTTCCGTCGGCGTCACGAGTCACTCATCGAGCACATCGCCGAAGCCACCCTGCCGACCCAACACGGCTCGTTCACCGGGCATGCCGCCCGCTTCTGACCGCCCCGGAGAATTCATGCCCACTCGAGACTATGAACAGGTAAGACGGGAAATCCGAACCATCGTCGAGGAGGTCGTGCGGCCGAACGCCGAGCGAACCGACCGCGACGGCGTTTTTCCGCGTGACAATCTGCGTGCGCTCGCCAAGGCTGGCTGGAACGGCGTCCTCGTTCCGAAGGAGCTCGGGGGTCTCGGGCTCGACCATCGGGCGTTTGGCATCGCGGCCGAGGAAATCGGCCGCGCTTGCGCGTCGACAGCCCTGGTGTACGTCATGCACGTCGGCGCCGCGCAGACGGTGCAGCTTTTCGGAAGTGACGAGCAGAAGAAGCGCTGGCTGGTCCCCATTCGGGACGGCTTGATTGGCACCTACTCGACGAGCGAAAGGGCGTCGGGCGGCCATTGGTGGTTCAACTTCAGCGAAGCGCGACGCGACGGAGCCGACTATCTCCTCAGCGCCGAAAAATCGTTCACCACGAGCTCCGGACAGGCCGACTTCTATGTCGTGCAGACCCGCTCTCCGGCGGCGAAGGGTCCGACGGACATCACCTTCTTCATCGTCGATGGGCGCGCCCAAGGAATCAAGGCGAGCCCATGGGACGCGCTCGGCGTGCACGGCAACCACAGCGGGCCTATCCGCTATGAAAACGTGCACGTGCCAGCGAGCGACCGACTCGGCGCGGAGGGACAGGGGAAGGACATCATCTACCACGGCGTTTCGCCGGTGTACTTGGTGGGTCTCGGAGCCGCTTGGCATGGCGTGGCCCGCGGCGCGCTGGAGACGGTGACGGACTATGCATTGGGAACGCTGCATCGCGACTTCAACCGACGCCTGGCCGACTATCAGATTCTTCGTCAACAGCTAGGTCAGGCCAAGGTGCTCATCGAAAGCTTGCCGGCTTGGCAGGACGCCCTCGCCGACAGGCTCGACCAGCTCCAGGCCGCGGGCAAGCCGCAAGGCGAGATCCTCATTCAGCTCACCCAATTCAAGGTGCACGCGGCCGAGGTGGTCAACGACGTCACCCGCCTTTCGCTCGATGTGAGCGGAGGATACGGGTACAAGCGGGGCCCGCTCGAGCGTTACTTCCGCGATGCGCGGGCCGCGATTGCGATGGGCCCATCGAACAACATCGCTCGCGAGTGGATCGGCAAGACCCTGGTGGGATTGCCCCTGGAGCTGTTCGAAGAAGGCGGCGAATAGACGTCAGCGAGGAGGAAGGACTCATGAGTACGACGACCAACGAAAAGACGGAAGCTCCCCTCAAGTTTGCCTACTGGGTTCCCAACGTGAGCGGGGGCCTCGTGGTAAGCAAGATCGAGCAGCGCACCGATTGGAGCTATGACTACAATCGCGAGCTCGCCGTCCTTGCCGAGAAGAGTGGCTTCGAATATGCGCTCAGCCAAGTTCGGTACATGGCCAGCTACGGCGCCGAGTTCCAGCACGAATCGACGACATTCAGTCTGTCGCTGCTCCTGGCCACGGAGCGACTGAAAGTCATTGCCGCCGTTCATCCGGGTCTTTGGCAGCCCGGCGTGCTCGCCAAGCTCCTCGCCACGGCCGATCATCTGTCGAACGGTCGGGTAGCCGTGAACATCGTCAGCGGTTGGTTCAAAGGCGAATTCACGGCCCTGGGGGAGCCCTGGCTCGAGCATGACGAGCGCTACCGTCGGTCGGAAGAGTTCATCCGCGTGCTGAGGGGCGCCTGGACGGAGGACAACTTCTCCTTCTCCGGCGATTTCTATCGAATTCACGGCTACAACTTGAAGCCGAAGCCGCTGCAATCACCGCACCCGGAAATATTTCAGGGCGGCACTTCGCGAGGGGCGCGCGACATGGCCGCTCGCGTTTCGGATTGGTACTTCTGCAACGGCAATACGCGCGAAGGGATCAAGGCGCAGGTCGACGACATCCGCAGCAAGGCCGCCGAGATCGGACGTCGCCCGCCGAAAATCGGGATGAACGCTTTCATCATTGCCCGTGAAACGGAAGAGGAAGCGAAGAAGGTGCTGGCCGACATCGTCGCGCATGCCGACGTCGAAGCCGTCAAGGCGTTCGGCCACGCCGTCAAGCAAGCGGGGAAGGCCTCGCCGGAAGGGGAGGGCAACTGGGCAACGTCGACCTTCGAAGATCTGGTCCAATACAACGACGGCTTCCGCCCGGGGTTGGTAGGGACGCCCCAGCAGATTGCCCACAAGATCCTGGAGTACAAGGCGATTGGTGTCGATCTCGTGCTGGGCGGCTTTCTCCATTACCTCGAAGAGGTGGAGTATTTCGGCAAACGCATTTTGCCCCTCGTGCGTGAGCTGGAGAAGCAGCAAAAGAAGGCCGCATGACGGCCGATCTTCTGCGGCACGGGCGTGCCCCGGTCTATCCCGCGGCCTCCGCCATCTTGCCGCTCCTCGTCGTGGAGCGCATTTCATTGTCGTTCAAGGGAGTCCGCGCGATCAGCGACGTGAGCTTTCAGGTCGCGGAAGGGGAGATTTGCGCCATCATCGGTCCCAACGGCGCAGGCAAGAGTTCGATGCTCAACGTCATCAACGGGCTCTATCGGCCCGAGGCGGGAACGATCGCGTTCGCGGGATCGAAGCACGAGGTCATGCGGCCGGAGCTCGCTGCGGAGCTCGGAGTCGCTCGCACGTTCCAGAATATCGCCCTTTTCAAGGGCATGAGTGTCATCGACAACCTCCTGACGGGCCGCACCCTACGAATACGTACCCATTTTCTGGGGCACGCGTTTCGTACGCGTGCGGCTCGGCGCGAAGAGCGTGAACAGCGGTCGAAGGTCAACGGCATCGTCGAGCTTCTCGGATTGGAGCGCCACATCCATGCCACCGTGGGTACGTTGCCGTATGGTCTGCAGAAGCGCGTCGAGCTCGGGCGCGCTCTTTGCGCCGAGCCAAAGATGCTCCTGCTCGACGAGCCGATGGCGGGGATGACGTTCGAAGAAAAGCGCGAGATGTGCCAGTTCATCCTGGACGCCAACGCCAAGCTCGGGACGACCATCGTCCTCATCGAGCACGACATGGGTGTCGTGATGGATATTTCCGACCATGTCGTGGTGCTCGACTTCGGTCGCGTGATCGCCGATGGCCGGCCCGAAGAGGTACGGACGAACCAAGGCGTCATCGATGCGTACCTGGGGATCGCGCACTGACCCCAGCCTCGCCGGACCAAAGAACTCATGTCGTTTCTGATGGAAGTGATGATCGGCGGCCTCCTGGCCGGCGTGATGTATTCAATGGTCGCCATCGGATTCGTCCTCATTTACAAGGCATCCGGCGTATTCAACTTCGCCCAAGGGTCGATGGTTCTATTTGCCGCCCTCACTTATGTGGGCATCGTCGAACGCAACGTCCGCCCGGCGCTGGCGCTGGTGATCACGCTGACCGTCATGCTGGCGCTCGCGGTGGTGATCGAGCGCGGCATCTTGCGTCATCTGGTCAACCGGCCAGCGACGACGCTTTTCATGGCTACGCTCGGTCTCAGCTTCATCATCGAAGGGCTCGCCCAGATGCTATGGGGCGCCCAGGTCCACGGGCTCGACCTCGGTATCGACGACAAGCCCATCGATTTTCTGGGCGTGGGTGTCAGTCAGTTCGACCTCTTTGCGTCGGGAACCGCGGCCGTTCTCGTACTGACCCTCAGCTTGCTCTTCAATCGAACTCGCATCGGGCTGTCCCTGCGCGCGGTGGCCGACGATCCGCTGGCGGCCATCGCGGTGGGGCTCGACATGAAGACGCTCGGCTCGGCGGTGTGGGCAGTCGCCGGATTCGTCGGGCTCGTGGCGGGTCTCCTGTGGGGCGCGCGCGTGGGCGTCCAGTTTTCCTTGTCGCTGGTGGTGTTGAAGGCTCTCCCCGTCCTCATCATCGGCGGCTTCTCCTCGATTGCTGGCACCGTGGTCGGCGGCCTCCTCGTCGGCTCGTCCGAGAAATTGGCGGAAGTCTATCTCGGACCGTATGTGGGCGGCGGCATCGAGAACTGGTTTCCCTATGTGCTGGCGCTGCTCTTCTTGCTCGTCCGTCCCACCGGCCTGTTCGGCGAAGCCACGATTGAAAGGCTTTGAACGTGTCCTGCGTGGATGTCGAAGGATTGTCCCCGGGGTCCCTCAGGATCCATCGACTCGCCGCGCTGGCCAGCCCTCTTCGCTGGTGGGCGCTCTTGGCCGTCGCGTTCGGCGTCGTACCCCTCCTCGGAACCGACTACTGGTTTAGCGCGATCCTCGTTCCTTTCTTGGTTCTCTCGCTGGCCGGGCTGGGGCTCAATCTGCTCACCGGTTACGCGGGCCAGCTCTCGGTCGGATCGTCCGCCTTCATGGCGGTGGGCGCGTTCGCTTCTTACAATTTCCTGCTCCGGGTACCGGGCATGCCTCTCTTGGTGAGCTTGGTGCTGGGGGGGCTCTCGGCCGCTCTCCTCGGCGTTCTCTTCGGTCTGCCCAGTCTGCGCATCAAAGGCTTTTATCTCGTCGTCTCCACGCTTGCAGCGCAGTTCTTCGTGCAATGGGCGCTCACGCGAATCTCGTGGCTATCCAATGACAATTCGTCGGGCGTCATCAGTGCACCGCGTCTCTTTGTCATGGGGATCGATCTGAGCTCGCCAGCGGGGCGCTACTTCCTATCGCTCGGGGTGGTGGTCATCTTGACGGTCCTTGCGCGTAACCTCGTGAACAGTGCGACCGGTCGAAGCTGGATGGCGGTTCGCGACATGGATACCGCAGCCGCGGTGATGGGAATCCGAATTCTGCGGTCCAAGCTCCTGGCGTTCGCCATCAGCTCGTTTTATTGCGGCGTGGCGGGCGCCCTCTGGGCCTTCGCCTATCTCGGCACGGTCGAGCCGCACGGCTTCGATCTCGACCGATCCTTCCAGATCCTGTTCATCATCATCATCGGCGGCCTCGGCAGCGTGGCAGGGTCGTTCTTCGGAGCGGCGTTCATCGTGCTCTTGCCCATCCTCCTGGACAACGTCGCCACGACGTTTTTCGCCGGGGTCGTCGATCCCGGTCACCTGCAGAACGCGCAGAAAATCCTGTTCGGAAGTTCCATCATCCTCTTTCTCGTCAAGGAGCCAGAAGGCCTGGCTCGTCTCTTTCGCGATTTCAGGCAGAGAGTCGTCGGCTGATTTGCACCTTTCAAACTGACAGCGCCGCTATCGGCAAGGTCGTCATGAGGAGGAAACCGTGAAACGATGGGTTCGTCGTCTCGAGATCATCGCTCTTGCTTCACAACTCGGTTTTTGCGCGTCGTGCAACGCGGCGCGAACCCACAATGAGCAGGCGTCTCCGGCCAGGTCGGCCGCGCCCGCCACTCCGGCCGTGCTGATCAATGCACCAGAGCAGTATTTCCCGCTCCAGAGTTATCGAGTGGGACCGTATGCGGCAGGCGGGACCGGCTTTTTCGGAGGAACCATCGACTACTTCAACCTGGTCAATCTGCGTGACGGTGGTGTCGGCGGCGTGAAGCTCACCTGGTCGGAGTGCGAGACGGAGTACGTGGTGGAGCGCGGCGTGGAATGCTACGAGCGCCTCAAGAAAGGGTTGAACGGGGCCCCGGCCGCGGCGACCAACCCGCTCAGCGTGGGGATCGCCTACGCGACGCTCGATCGCTCGACGGTGGACAAGATCCCCCTCATCACCATCAACCACGGGCGCACCGATTCCACCGACGGACGGATATTCCCCTACGTGTTTCCGCTGCAGCTCAATCCCTACAGCGAAGTTTCGGCCATCGTCAATTACGTCGCGCAAAAGGAAGGCGGGCTCGACAAGCTCGCGGGCAAGAAGATCGTGACGCTCTACCACGGCTCCCCTTACGGAAAAGAGACGCGGCCGGTCCTCGATCTCCTGGCGAAAAAGTACGCATTCGAGATCAAACACATCGAAGTGCCCCATCCGGGCAACGAACAGCAGTCGCAGTGGCTCGAGATCAAACGCTGGCAGCCGGCCTGGGTGATCTTGCGCGGATGGGGCGTCATGAACCCCGTCGCCATCAAGACCGCCGCCAAGACCGGCTTTCCCGTCGATCACTTGATTGGCAACATCTGGAGCAACTCCGAGGAGGACGTCCGCCCGGCGGGCGCCGTGGGAAAGGGATTCATTTCCATCACCACCCACCCTTCCGGCGCCAACTTCCCGGTGGTGCAGGAGATCAAAAAGTACGTCGTCGACGCCGGCAAAGGCAATCTGGAAGACGTCAAGCGCTTCGGCAGCGTTTACTACAACCTCGGCGTCATCAACGGGATTCTCAACGTGGAAGCCGTGCGCATCGCGCAGGCGAAATACGGTAAGAAGCCGCTGACGGGCGAGCAGACCAGGTGGGGTTTCGAGAATTTGAACATCGACGACGCCCGGCTGAAGGAGCTCGGCGCGCTCGGACTGCTCCAGCGCATCAAGCTCTCGTGCGACGACCACGAAGGCGGCGGTCGCATTCGATTTCAGCAGTGGGACGGGGACAAGTGGGTGCTCATCAGCGACTGGGTGGAGGCCGACCGGGCGCTGCTCCGGCCCATCATCGAAGCGTCGGCCGCGAAGTACGCGCAAGAGAAGAACATCAAACCTCGCGACTGCGCGTCGGAGGTGCCGTTGTGACAGGCGAGTGGGCAACCACGCCGAACGCTCCGATTCTGACGGTGGAGAACGTCGAGGTCCTTTACGAGCGCATCATCGTCGCCCTGCGAGGGATTTCTCTGCAAGTCTCGAGGGGGTCCATCGTGGCCCTCCTCGGAGCGAATGGATCGGGCAAGACGACCACCTTGAAGGCGATCTCGGGCCTCCTTCCCGCCGAGCGAGGCGAAGTCGTGCGAGGCGTCATCGCGTACCAAGGAGCGCCCGTCACGAGCAGGACGCCGCGAGATCTGGTTCGGGCGGGATTGGTTCAAGTACTGGAAGGCAGACACTGCTTTCCGCACCTGACGATCGAGGAGAACTTGCAAGCGGGCGCCTTTGCCAGGAGAGCGAGTCGAAAGGAATTGAAGGCGGCGCTCGAGCGAATCTATGCGTACTTTCCTGGCATCAAGGCGCGACGCCATCTTCCGTCTGGCTACGCCTCGGGGGGCGAACAGCAGATGGTCGCGATAGGGCGTGCCCTGATGGCAAACCCGGAGCTCGTCTTGCTGGACGAGCCATCCATGGGCCTCGCGCCCATGGTCGTGGCGGAGATCTTCGACATCGTGCGTGACCTGAACCGCAAGGAGGGCACGAGCTTTCTTCTCGCCGAGCAGAACGCGACGATGGCCCTGCGTTACGCGGATTATGGCTACGTGCTCGAGACAGGGCGCGTCGCTGCGAGCGGTCCCGCCGCGCTGCTGGGAGCCAGGCCCGACGTCAAGGAACTGTACCTGGGCACCGGCGCCAGTCTTCGCGCGCGCAACGAGGAGTCGATGCCCGCCTTGCCTTGTACGTGAACGGATTGCGGCACACGCGCCGCTCCACTGCGGGCGGGGGAGGAATGTCCGAACCGTACCGTCGAGGAGAACCCAACCGCCCATGCTTGATGATTGCTCGCTGCGCCGCTCTTCTTCCTTTCCTTCACGCATCCTCGTTGCCGCGATGGGGACGGCATCCGTCTCCAGCGCCCAATCCATTCCCGCGGAGGGCACCGCGCCGTCGGCGGTCGCTCCGGAAAAGGAGCCAGTCCCCGATGCGCCAGCGGCGCAACCGTCGGCCGTCGCTCCCACCGCAGCCCATGAGCCGGACCCATCGCCCAAGCTCACCCTCGGAGCGGGCGCCATTCTATGGTTTTATCAGCCATTGACCGAAGGCACGAAGAACAACCTCGAAGTCTTCTGGGCGAATATCGTCGCCGACGGGATTCTCGGGCCATTTGGATTGCATCTCGAGCCGCGCTTTCGAGATACGAAGCTGCGCTCGTTCTTCGCCGGCACCGCGTGGCTGCAGGAGGCATACGGTTCGGCGGAAGTTCCGTATGCCAAGATCAAGGTCGGCAAGGTCTACAGTCGGCTCGGCCTCTTTTGGGACAATTCCTTCTATGGCAATGTCCAGGTCTACGATGGGATGAAGCTCGCGCCGAACTACGGGATTTCCATCGAAGGAGGAACGGGTGGCTCGACCGGCGTCAATTACGTGGCCCAGTACTTCGTCATCGACGGCGGAACGAACGTCTCGCTCACCGGGCGGGATACCCTCTCCATCGCTGGGTCGCACCGACGCAACGAAGGCATCGTCCGACTCGAGCCGTTCGCCGCGCTCGCCGCGACCACGACGCTGAAGGTCGGCCTCTCGGCTTCGTCTTTGCAGGCTGATCTGCCAGACGGCAGGCACACGGTCTACCGCGGGGCAGCGGACGTGGCGATCACGGGCAAAGGCTTCGGGTTGTGGGGGGAAGTGCTTCGCCAGGATGGCGCGACGGTCACCGATTTTCCCTATGCCGGCAGCCCGGCGACCGCTTCCGCGCCGGCGACGGCGGGGCGCGCGTCCGCCAAGAATGACTACGTCCTCGCGGGCGGTGAATACACGTACGATCGATTCACCCTTCGCTACAACTTCAGCCTGGGATCCTATACGGACGTGTCGGTGAAGGAGCGGATGCACGTGCCGGCCTTTTCCGTGAAGGCTAACGACAACCTGAGCCTGTTGACCGAGGTCGTCTTCTGGGATCGCAGCGCGCCCGAAGGATCGTCGAAGGTCGACCGCAGCCTCAATGTGACGTTGTACGGCCATTTTTGAGCCGCCGGGCCACCGGCCACGCACGTCTCTTCCCATCGGAGCCAATCGGCGGCTCGGTCATGGTCGGTGATGCGGTCGCCTGTGCTCGTAGGGACGGCCGCTGGCGCGCCAGCTGTCTACTGTAGTAGCACTATGTCTACTTTACAGAACGGAAGACGCTGAACACGAAGATGCCCCGTCGAGCGCTCCCGCTTCCCCGTCGCCCGGCGGTACGCAGCCCCCGGAGCCGCTCCGACCGGGCGCCTCTACTATAGTGACGCTTTGGACACGAAAGTAGAAATGGAATTGACGAAGCGAATGCCCGTGCGTATGCTCGGGCCGGTCATGATCGTGAACGAGCGCCGCTGTTGTCGTGGAGATGAATTGGTGGGCTTCGCCCTCCGTCGCGCGGCGTAGACGGAGTAGAGATTCGGGAAGCTCACCACCCTGCGGGGTCGTGAGCTTTCCTGCTTTTGTGCGTCTGTGCGCGACGACCGACTCATCGCCCATGGCGATCGGACGGGTGGGGAGAGGAGGATTTCGATGAACATCGCTCTCGTGGGCGGGGTCGAACATCAAACGACCATTCTGCAACGCGTCGCCAGGCGGGCGGGGCACCGGCTCGAGTACCACGGCGGTCACGTAGGAGGCCGCGGCGCCGAGGTTCTACGGGCCATCATCGAGCGGGCCGATCTCGTCGTGATGCAGACGGCCATCAACAGCCACGGCAGCATGTACCTCGCCAAGAAGCTGGCTCGCCAGCTGGGCAAAGAGTTCGTCCTGGTACGCACCTGCGGTCCGGCTCGATTCGAGGCGATGTTGGACGAATGGCAGCAGTCTGCTGCAAACCACGCACGCCTCTCGCTGGACTGTTGCGGCTAGCGCATCGCGCGTCTGGCGTCTTCCATCTGGGATGGCGAGGGCACTGCAAAGCCAGATCGAGCCGGGTTCGATCCCCGGAGACGCCGCTTCCTACTTCCACGCCTGGCGTGCCATCCGGTCTTGGCAAGGTCTTCTCGAGGGCGTATCTCCCGAGGTGGCACTCGGAGACCGTAGGGAAGCGACTGTCGTGGACCCAGGTCGTCCAGATTTCCGGGGCAGACCAGGGATGAAAATGTCATGCGCAGGCTCGCTTTGATCGTTACCGCGATGTTGGGGCTTGCGGCCGCGCCCCCCGGCCCTGTCGTCCCCGTGCTCAAGGACCAGGGTGATCGCTATTCGGGCGCGCCGTGGGCGTCGCGATCCGCGGTGCTCGGGCTAAACGGCATGGCGGCCACTTCGCAGC
>Ga0193706_1000386_pt1 | contig 26347 bp, 17 predicted proteins | sample U3c1metaG_FD_160130 | JGI IMG/M metagenome (GOLD analysis project Ga0193706, IMG submission 160130) | Soil microbial communities from a riparian zone of the East river system, Colorado, United States - U3c1 | ecosystem: Environmental > Terrestrial > Soil > Riparian zone | place: USA: East River... | reverse complement strand
CGTGCACTTCGAAGAGCTGGCCGCGGATCGCGCCGTTGGGATAGGCGCTGGTGTGCACGTTGACGTAGAAGGCGGCGGGATTGTGCCGGATCTCGTCGACGAGGGCGTCGTCCTTGGTGTCGCAATCGTCGCTGTCATTGTCGTCGGGCGCGTCGAGGGTCACGACCGGCGGGCCGTTCTCGCCGGGGGCTCCGCGGTGGATGTGGGCAGCGGTGACGTCGCCTATGTCGCGCACCTCGAGATCGGTGCAGATGGTGTTGGCGGCATCGTTGATCGTGACCCTGGCTCGGCCCCAGCCGTCGGGATCGGCCGGAGGCACCTCGCTCGCGCCGCTCATCGTGGCGCTGAAAACGTTGCCGACGACCTCGTTGGTGACCTCGTCCATGGTTTCGCAGCTGCCGAGCGCGAACGCGCCGCAGGCGGCCAGCAGAAGCCGGCCATGCATTACGCTTACAGACATTTTCCCATCTCCTGTGATGCGGGCGCGCGGCGGCGGGCAGGCCGGGGCGTCTTCCGCTGGGGGATCAATGGAGAGGGGTGCCGGATGGTTCCCGGCGGCGGAACGGAGGACGCGCCGCTCGTCTCCGGCGGCCGGCGGCCGATCGCTCAGGCCGGGTCGTTTCGAGCCTGATTGATGTGGGCGAAGGTCAGGATCGAGAGCGAGACGATGAACCAGCCCGCGATCGCGTACAATGCCTTCAGCACCGACCAGAAGCCCTCGGATTCGATCGTCCATCGCCGGACCGCCCGAACCCAGTCGTCGATCTCGTCGGGCGCGGCGGCGGCCTGCCGCGGCGGCTCGAACGGAGTCGCCCGGCCGACCTCGCACTGGCTTTCCGCCCGCAGATCGATGAGCGGAATGAGCACGTCGAGGGCGTAGAGGGCTTTGCTCACCGTGCCGGCACATGAGACGTTGCGCACCGGAGCGCTCGCGTCCCCCGCGCTGGCAATGCCGACGAGGATACGCCGGTTCGCTTCGTCCCGACCGACCAGGCTCGCCACCGGCTCGACGTCCACCACCATCATGTCCTGCTTCATCGCGAGGTCGACGCCCGCCCAGCCGATCAGGAAGGCGCCGATCAGGGTCGCGATCGCCCGCACCGGCCGGCGCAGATAGCCGAACATCCAGAGCATGACCCAATCGGAGATTGCGGAGATGTAGCGGATGACGAGCAGCACGAACATGGCGATGAGGAAATTGCGCGGCGCGTCCCATTGCACCGTTCCAAGATACCAGGTCGTGCCGACGACGATCACCGCGACGCCCGCGGCGCGGAGCCAGGCGTCCCAACGGCCAAGCCGCTTGCGCGGGGGCGGGATGCAGACGGCAACGGCCAGGATCAGGGCGAACGCCGATACCCAGGTCAGAATGTCCGTCCTGCGGCTGGCGAAAAGCCAGACCAGGGCCGCCACGGACCCGAGGAGGAGCAGCGCCTGACCGCTGCGCCGGGTGAACAGGCGCCATTCGATGCGACGCTTGAGCATCTCGAAATGGATGGCGAAATCGGCCCTTCCCTCCGCCCGCGCCACACGGATCGCCTGCTCGAACGGCTGCGGCCGATATTCGGCCTGATCGATCCGGTAGCGGGACGGGCAGAGCTCGCCCTCGGTCTGGAACTGCTGGTAGATCCAGTTGCGGCGAGTCTGCCAGGGCTCCCAAAAATCGGCCGATTGTCGCAACGTGTCGACCAGCCCGAGCCGCTTGATGATCCAGTACCAGAGCCATTCGGCGGCGAATCGTGCCTTCCAGTCGCGCCACAGCTCCCGGAAAGTCTTTGGCCGGTCGACCAGATCCGGTTCCCAGCTCGCCTGCCGGTAGACGAAATGATCCATCCTGATCTGGACGTGCCGGCCCCAGAAACGGCCGCCTTCGTCGTCCAGCGTGTCGCAGAACAGATCGCGCAGGTCGACCTGGCCGTGCATCGAAAAGCCCGATTGCAGATGGGGCAGAAGCCTTGCTTCCAGCGCCGGCAGCCCAGGATCGGGTTCGGGGACCGATTTCTCGAGGATCGGCTCGGTCACCCAATGGTCGTCGTTGCGATGCCCCTCGGGATGATAGGTGAACTGGCCCGAGGCGGTCGGCGCATTGTCCAGCTGCCGGCCGACCGCCTCGCCGGGCTCCGGACCGCGGGCCGCCAGGTCAGGATCCGTGATATTGGCGACCGAGACGGCGTTGTCCGAGGGCGAAACCAGGAAGGACCCGGTCTCGAGACGGTCGCCCCTGAGCAGGCAGGCGCGAACGACGAAATTGTCGCCTGCCCTGACGCGCCGCATGCCGAAGGTCCTGGGACCGATCCGTTCGCGCCAGCCTGTGCCGTCCGTGCCTTCGGCGGCATGCGCCGACAGGAAGGGCGGCAGGCCCTGCGTGCCGGCAATGACCCACAAGGAAGACTGTTCGTCCTGGCCGTAGGCGCAGAACAGACGGAGATATTCGGCGGCGGCGCGCCGATCGTCGACCGCGTGGCCGTGCCGTTCGACGAATCCGTCCAGAGTGCCGGAGCGCCGATCCAGCAGGTGGACGAGGCCTCTCTTTTCGAGGAAGGCTACCTGGCTCACCGCCGGCTTGCCGGACTGGGCTTCGTAGCGCCAGAGCGTTTCGAGGAGCCGCACGCCCCGAAAGCATTTCAGTTCGGTGCGCCGGGCGGCCAGCAAATGGCTTTGCGGCGCCTCGCCGCGCGGCGAGGGCCGCTTGAGGCGAAGCGCCCGGGTAATGTGCGCGTCCTTCAGCCACAGCCCCGTCGCGGTCCGGTCGAGCTTCAGCTCGGAAATGTCCAGCGATCCGCCGATATTCGCGCTGTCGAGGACGACGCCGACGCCGATCCGGGCGTCGAATTCGACGTCTCCAGTGCAGGTCAGCGAGCGGGCATTGAGCGAGCCGCTGAGCCTGCTGTCGGCGACGATCAGCGATTCGATCCTGGCATTTTCGAGATTCAGCGACAGGGATTTGGTTCTCGGCTCGAACTCCCAGCCGCCTTGTCCCTTCACCGCCAGGGGCTCGATATCGGTTACCACCACGCGTTTGGCCGCCACGGAATAAGCGAACAAAGTCTCTTCCGAGTTGGATTCCCAGGCGTCCGTGCCAAGCGAGCAATTGAAGATGAAGAGGTCCTGCTTCACCTCCATCGCGGCCAGGTGGATTCTTCCCTCGAGACGCGATCTTTCGACCTGGCCGCCGATATGGACCGATCCCCCGATCCGGGCGCCGCCGAGATAGAGGCACGTATCCTTCCCCTTCGCGGGCGCGAGATCGACATCCTGGACGAAGATCGAGCCACCGACCCTGATATCGTTGAGACCCAGCTCGCCACGGGACCGGAATTTACGGAAAACGCCTTTGCCGTCCGTCCTGTCATGGCGCCCGTCGAGCATCAGCATGCCGCCGATGTCGGCGTGCTGGAAGAACAGGCTCTGGACCTCGTCGCTGACCAGAGCCGCGCCGCTCATCCAGACATCGCCGGCGATTCGGGCGTTGCGGAAATTGATCCGGCCCCGGCAGCGGCCACCGGTCATGAACCGGAAGTCTCCCTTGACCGTGGCAAGAGAGAGATTGAGCGCATCGGACGCCGGCTCCGACTGAAGCTGGCCGGCCTGCTTCGGCGGTGCGCGCAAGCGGCTGCGAGACAGGTCGATCTGCCCGTCGACGCGCGCGCCGATGGCGCGGATCCAGAGCGCTCCGCCAGCCAGAGCGGGACGGATGCCCCTCATCGACAGATCGCTGCCGATCGACGAATCGATCAGATCGAGGGTGGGAACGGGACGCCCGTCGTCGCCCGGCGGCGGTTCGCCGAAGCTGCAACCGCTGAAGCTCAACCTGCTGAAGTGGCCGTGCGCGCCGGAGAATCCGCCTTCGAGGCGGCAATTCTCGAAAATCAGCGCGGGAACCGGCGCGCCGCCGGCCAAGGCGACATTGTCGAGGCGGACTCGGCCGTCGATCGTAGCTCCGACGATATGCACTCCGACCGGCGTGACTGCGCAGATTCCGCTCTTGCCGAGGGAGAGTGCGGTGAGCAACCGCTGCACTAGCTCCGCTCCGATCCGCTCGCCGGGGCCGAAAGTCTCCGCCTCTCCCCGCGCCACGGCGGCGCAGAGACGCTTTTCGGCAGGGTTCAGCCTGAGAGCTTTCATCCTCACCCCCTTCACCCCGCGCGCGGAGCGCCGGGGCGAATGCGCCATCCTCTTCCGGGGCGAGGCCGATGCCAACAGGAACTTGGCCCATATCGGGGGAAATCCCGAAGCCGCGCCGGGCAAGCGTCGCGCCGATCAGCCCTCGATCTCGACCCAGGTCGGTGCGTGGTCGGAGGCCTTCTCGCGGCCGCGATAATCCTTGTCGACTCCGGCATCGAGGAGGCGATCGGCGGCGAAAGGCGAGAGGAGGAGGTGATCGATCCGAAAGCCGGCGTCGCGCTGCCAGCAGCCGGCGGTATAGTCCCAGAAGGTGTAGACCGGCCCCTCCGGGTGGCGGGCGCGGATCGCGTCGGTCCAGCCATGGTGGAGGATGCGGCGGAAGGCGGCCCGGCTTTCGGGCTGCATCAGAGCATCGTGCCGCATGGCTCGGACCGAGAAGACGTCGTCATGGCTGTCGGTCGGGATGACATTCCAGTCTCCGGCGAGGACGATTGGGCGTTCCTCGGCAAGAAGGGCCGACGAATGCTCTCGGAGGCGTTCGAACCAGGCGAGCTTGTAGGCGAACTTCTCGGTTCCGACCGGATTGCCGTTGGGGAGATAGATGGAGCCGATGACGACTCCGTTTACCTCGGCCTCGATGTAGCGGCTGTGGGTGTCGTCGGGATCGCCCGGGAGGCCGGTTCGGCGAAGCGTGGGCGGAGCGGCGGCGGGGGTGAGGATGGCGACTCCGTTGAAGCCCTTCTGGCCGTGCCAGACTCCGTCATAGCCGGCGGCGCGAAGGTCCTCGATCGGGAAGACCTCGTCGGCGCATTTGATCTCCTGAAGGCAGAGGACGTCGGGCTTTCGCTCCTCGAGATATTCGATCAGGCGCGGCATGCGGGCGCGGATGCCGTTGAGGTTGTAGGTGACGATGCGCATGGGCTGCCCCTTTGCCCTAGCCGTCATTCCCGCGAAAGCGGGAATCCAGTCAGGGGCCCGAAGCAGGAGGGAAGAAGAAGCTGGATCCCGGATCAAGTCCGGGATGACGAAAAAGCTAAATGCTGAAGCTCGAGCCGCAGCCGCAGCCGGAGGCCGCGTTGGGGTTTGTGACCTGGAAGGCCGCGCCGCCGAGGCTTTCGACATAGTCGACCGCGCCTCCGCGGACGAGATCGAGGGTCATCGGATCGACGACGAGCGTGACTCCGTCCTGGACGGCGGCGAGATCGCCGGTCTCGATCTCATCGGCGAGGCCGAAGCGGTAGGTGAAGCCCGCGCAGCCGCCGCCGTCCACCGCCAGGCGGAGGATCGGGGGCTTGCCCTGACGCTCGGCGATTGCCGCGACTCGGGCCGCGGCGGCTGGCGTGAGGGCGATTTCGGGCGGGTCGGCCATGGCTTGAAGATAGGGCGGGGCGCTCTTCCCCACAAGCACGGCGCTTTCCGTCTCCGGGAGCTTGTGCCGCGGAGAACGGAAAGCCATAGAGCTTGGCGCATGAAGACCCGCGTCTACGTGACCCTCAAGAAGGGCGTGCTCGACCCTCAGGGCAAGGCAATCCACCACGCGCTCGAGGGGCTCGGCTTCGAGGGCGTGAACGACGTGCGGGCCGGCAAGATGATCGAGCTCGATTTGGACGAGGGCGTGAGCGAGGCGGACGTTGAGGCGATGTGCCGGAAGCTGCTCGCCAATACGGTGATCGAGAATTTCCGGATCGAGCGCGAGGGCGCCACCGAGGAAAAAATTTGATGTCGGTCGCGCTTCCGAACCGGAAAACCTTTGCCCACTTTTCCTGGAAGCGCTCCGTATGAAAAGCGCCGTCATCGTCTTCCCGGGATCCAATTGCGACCGCGATTTGGCGGTGGCGCTCGAGCAGGTGAGCGGGACGCGGCCGCACATGGTCTGGCACCGCGAGACCGCTCTGCCCGACGGCGTCGGGCTGATCGCGGTGCCGGGCGGTTTCTCCTACGGCGACTATCTGAGATCGGGCGCGATGGCGGCCAATTCGCCGGTGATGCGGGCGGTGAAGGAGGCGGCCGAGCGCGGCGTTCCGGTGCTCGGCATCTGCAACGGCTTCCAGATATTGACCGAGGCTGGGCTACTTCCGGGCGCACTGATGCGCAATGCGGGGATCAGCTTCGTCTGCCGTGACGTGCCACTGATGGTCGAGAACAGCCAGTGCGCCTTCACCAGCCGCTACGAGGCGGGCGAGGAGATCATGATCCCGGTCGCCCATCATGACGGCAATTACCAGGCCGACGAGGCGACGCTCGACCGGCTCGAGGGCGAAGGGCGGGTCGCCTTCCGCTATGCGGACGAGGTGAACGGCTCGGCGCGGCGGATCGCCGGGATTGTCAGCGAGGCGGGGAACGTGCTGGGAATGATGCCGCATCCCGAGCGCATGGCCGAAGCGGCCCATGGCGGCACCGCCGGGCGGCGGCTATTCGAGGGGCTGATCAAGGCGGTGGGCTGAATGCGCCTCAACAGGCTCAGGGCGGACATTTTGCCGAGTTGACGACGTCGCGCACAACCTGCACCGGTCCGATCACTGCCGACTGGGCCGCGGGATAGGGCGCGACCCAGGCACAGCCGAGCGGAGCCGACCTCGAAACCTCCCGGATCACGCACTGGGTACCGGGCGGATAGGGGCCAACGGCGCGCTCGTAGACGGTGCCTGTGGGGCTCGGGATGCCCTCGAGGCTCACCCGGACCGGGGGATGGCCAGCGCAGGTGATTTCGACCGCGAAAGCGGAGGCGAACGGCAGCAGGACCGGGCTGACCGGGGGCGAGACGCCATTGATCCGGACGAGCTTGCGGATCAGCAGAGTGAAAGCGGTCCCGATCGGGTATCTGAGCTTGTTGTGGGTCTCAACCTTGACTGAGCCGCCCACGACCGTGGTTACCGGCACCGGGGGCGTTTGCATGACCGTGTAGAGACCGCCGGCGGTTTCGGACGGCGGGACGTATTCGATGACGGTGCAGCTGACCGGCGCCGGTACGTCGACCGACGTGGCGATCCCGTAGGTCGAAACTTTCACCTTCCACACGTTGGGGGCACCGCAGTCCACGAGGAACCAGACGAATTCCGGCGGCGGCGCCAGATTGCCCGGACGATCGATCGTCTTGACGATGAGCAACGTGCTGGGCCGGCAGGTGAGCGTGTTGGTCACCGTCAGCACCGGTATCGCCGGCAGCTCGGGAACGGTCACGGATGCCGAATAGCCGGTCTGCCAGACGGGGACGCATTTCAAAGTCGCTGGTGGGACCGGGGGCGGAGCCTCCTTGACGGTGCAGACGCTGCCGACCGGGATATGCTCGACGAGCGTCGTCGCGGCCCCGTTGAGCGTCCGGCCGACGTCGGCGATGACGACCCCCGTCAAATCGGGCGGATAGGTGCAACTCACTGTGACGTCGAAGGGGTGGTTGGGAGGCAGAATGATGCCGCTGCCGCTGCCGGTATTGTTCCGCACCATTTTGGTGACTCGGATCGAGCCGACCGCCAGCACCTTGGCGCAGGCCTTGGCACGCAAGGTGTAGGTATTCGAATTCGGGTCCGGATGCTTCCAATAATATTGGTTGGCGATCCCCAGCACCGGCGGGCCGAGCATCAGCGCCTGGGCAGTGTTGCAGACCTCGCCGCCGGCACCGACCGCGGCGGGCGCCTGCGCCACGGTGAAGCCGGCGCTCGCGCTGTGCCCGGTGGGAAGCACTTTCAGCCGCAGCCGCGACGGATTGGCCGGCGGAGCGGGCTGCCAGGCGACATCACAATTGCCGATCGGGGTGCAGGACTTGGTCCATGCGGTGACTGTCACGGGCGACGCGGGCGGCCCGGCACTGAACGTGTCGCTGATGAATGGGCCGATGCCGGTAAAGGTCTGATCCAGGATCAAAGGCCTGCCGGTGTTCAGCACCGACATCGTCCAGGTCAGCGGCCCGCCGCCCTGCCAGGTCCAGGACGGCTTCACCTCCTTGTTCACTACCAGGTTGAGGCAGCGCGGAAGCTCGGTCCTGGTCCGGGCCCACATTCCGGGCATGGTGCCGGTCGGCCATGCGGCGTTGGGCGCGTAGAAGGCCGAGCCGTCGAGGATGGCGGCATTTTCCAGAATGCCGGTCGTACAATAAGGATCGCTTTCGGCCGGGCGCTGCACCGTCACGGTAACCGTGCAAACCAGCGACGAATCCTTTTCGAAGACGACGGGACCGCTATTCTGGATCAGGCGCACGCCCTGCTGGGGAAGCTGGGTCGCGGTGACGAGGACCGAATCGCTGCCGGCCGGCCCGCTCGGATTGTGCTGCGGATAGCCGGTGACGGTGCCTGTGCCGGGCCCGACCGCGCAAGTGTAGCGGTAGCTTACCGGGAGCTGGAGCGCATAAGGCAAAGGATTGCCGGCGGGGTTGGCGGCGAGCCGCATCGTGTCGATCAGAGTGCCCATGGTGAAGCCATGGTCCGGATCGGGGTTCGTGAAGGTCACCGTATAGGTCGTCGGCATCCCGAAATGGATCTGCAGGGCCTTGGTCTTCTTGGTCACGGTCAACGGGCATTTCGGCAGCGGCGCCATCAAGGTGGTGACCGAGGCGGAGATCGTCTTTGTCTCCTGAGTGAGCGGACCCGTGCCGACATTCTGGGTCCAGCCGGTGACCAGTCCGATATTGTGGATCGGCTTGCGGTCAACGCCGGGATAGCTGTCGCACTGCGGATCGGAATAGCGGACGTAGACCTCGAAGCTCGTACTGTGCGGCGCGGACAGACCGCCCCAGATCGAGAGCCGGGCGGCGAACATTTGCCTGATATCGGAATAACCCTGGATCGGCTGCGCCGCCGGATTCGCCATGACCTGGTTCAGGCAGATGTTGAGCCACGCCGGAAATGGGCAGGTGGCCGAAATGATCGTCGCGGTGAACGGCGGGGTTCCGACCCCGGCCTGGACGAGGTCGGCGACCTTGATGTTGTTGACGACGGTGCCGGGAGCGACGTTCTTGACCGTGATCCGATAACGGACGACCGAACCCCAGGCGAAACCGCCCGCCGGAGTCGGCGTGACCTGGATCTTGATTATCTGGAGAGGGAGCTTCTCGGGGCCGTACGCCGCGTTGCAATGGGGGTTGACCACGGTCGCGCCCGTGTCGGCGTCGACCGATGCCTCATCGCTGTTGTTAAGGGACGGGTTCCCGCTCGCCGAGGATTCGGCGAGCGCCGTAGCCGGGCCGCCGGACGCCGGCAAAGTGAGGACGATGTCGGCGCCGTTGATGAGCCCGTCCGAATCGGGCGCGAGGATGCAGTCTGCGCCGGGCACCGCCGAAAGTTGGACCGTCACCTCGAGCACCATCTCGTCGCCCACCCGAAGCAGGCCGGGGACGGTCTGCGAATAGCGCCACGCCAGGAAGTCGACCGGCGCGGTCGAGGCGACGAGGAAGGGCGGCGCGCTGGAATTGGGATAGATCGGCGCGGGATCGAGACAATCGGAAGGCGGAAGGCCCACGTTCGTCGCGGCAGTCACGACCTTGCAGGCGGCGCTGACGAACGTCGCATGAAGGACCACGCTTTGCGACATCAGGCGAAGCCTGTCCTGCACCGTCAGCAGGTCGCGCAGCAGGACGTCCTTCTGGCCCAGATTCCTGATCCTGATGGTGAAGACGACCGTCGTCGACCCGGTCGACAGGTCCACCGCGCCCGGCGCTGCGCTCTTGTCGATCGACAGATCGGACGGCAGCGGCGCGGCGAGATCGACCGCCGACTGCAGGCTGTCGGATTCTTCGACGTTGTTGGCGAGATTGCGCACCACCACCAGGTTCATGGCGTTGGTGGTCGAGCCTGCGCCGAAAGCGCCGATGAACCGGCAGGTCACCGTGCCGCCCGCCGGCAGACTCAGTCCGGAAACCGTCGCGGCGAGCGGCTGGACAACACCGCCGCAGACGATGCCGCTGAAAATGAAACCCGGCGCGAAGGTGTCGCTGATGCTTATCGTCGTGCCCGGACCGCTGAGACTCGTGACCGTAATCTCATAATGAACGAGTTGTCCGACCGGGACAGTGACAAGGCCGCAACCCGAGGTCGCGGAGTCGCACAGGGTCGAGTCGACGGTGAATATGGTTTGCGCTTCGACGCGGGCCGGAAGCAGAATCAGAAGCAGAGCGGCGAGACCGCAAAGAATCATCGGCAAAGCAGAACGAGCGCCGCGACGACGCGGCGCATCGACCAGGGCAGCACGCATGGCTTCCCCTCCCCCGGGGCGGGTCTCGACTACAAATGCGAAGCCGTCGAGACCCGCATTGATCCCTTTCGGATGAAAGCTGCATCCGGCAGCCCGCTATCGCCTGCATATTGGGGCTAGCCGGTTACGAGGATTGAGAAATGACTTGTCCAATTGGGATCAATTTCTCCGCAAACGGAGGTCCTATTTTTCTCGGCCGACCAGAGCTGGAGCTCAGCGCCTGAGCACGCGCGTGTAGCGCGCGAGCAGGAAAAGCATCGTCGGCCAGAACATGGTGTTCCAGACGTCGTGCCAGTTTCGCCACCAGAAGATGCGCTTGTGCGCGTTGATCGTGTCGACAACGTCCCAGAGCTCGCCGGCCAAAGCGACGAGGAGGACTGCGAGGATCGGGACGCGGCTTCCGAGCGGGCGTTTGGTGAGGGCTGCGGCGGCGAGGAAGACGAGGAGGCCGACATAGATGTGGAGCGCGTCCTTGGGCAGGCCGGCCATGTGCATGATCCAGAGCTTGGCGTGCTGGAACGCGCTCATTCAGACCTTCGCGCTGAACGGGGTGAAATCGGTGCCGCGGTCGTAGACGTCGACGCCTTCGCGGCGCTTCAGGAAGCCGACGACGGCATAGGTGACCGGGGTGAGGAGCACTTCCCAGCCGACTTTCAGGCCCCATTGGGTGAGGAGGACCTTGACCAGCAGCCCATTGTCCCATTCGCCGAAGAAGGCGAGCGGATAGAAGATCAGGCTGTCCACGCCCTGGCCGACCACGGTGGATCCGATCGTACGGGTCCAGAGGTGGCGGCCTTCGGTCCAGACCTTCATCCGGGCGAGGACGTAGGAATTCACGAATTCGCCCACCCAGAAGGCGATCATCGAGGCGAAGACGATGCGCGGGACCTGGCCGAAGACCTGCTCGTAGGCGGCCTGGCCCTGCCACTTCTGGTCCGGCGGCAGGGCGACCACGACCCAGGACATGAAGGCCATGAAGACCAGGCCCGCGAAGCCCGCCCAGATGCAGCGGCGGGCGCGGGCGAAGCCGTAGACCTCGGTCAATATGTCCCCGATCACGTAGGAGATCGGGAAGAAGAGGATTCCGGCCCCGAACGGCATGGGATCGAACCAGGGCAGGTCGATCGTCGCCACCTTGCCGGCGCCGAGCACGTTGGAGAGAAGGAGGATGGTGACGAAGGCCGCCATCACGAAATCGAAATAGCGGAAATGCGCCCCCTTCAGCGCGGCGCTTTCGACCGTTTTCGGCGGGCCCCCATCCATGGCGCCGGCCTAGACTCGTTCCCGGCCGGATTGAACCGGAATCGAGTCTGTTTTTCGCTGTCCGCCGGGGAAGGCGGCTGAATCCCCCGGGCGCCGGGCGATCAGGCGGACAGGTGGAGAGTCACGCCATGGTCGGCCGCGGCGGCGATGGTCGTCTCTGCGTCGTTCCGGTCGACCTGGGCGAAAAATCGGGATGCCCCGAGCCGCGAGGTGACCGACAAGATCTCGCCGTCGGTGACGAAGCGGTACCAGTGCGGCGTGCCGGCGGGCACATGGGCCAGCGCGCCGGGGCCGCACAGCCTGGTCTCGCCGCCGACTCCGATTTCGATTTCGCCGCTCAAGATATACATGCTCTCGTCCCAATCGTGGGCATGCGGCGGCGGCCCGAGGCCGGGCCCGCCCCTCTGGACGAACAATTCATAGCCGCCCGTATCCTCACCCGAGGCGATCACCTGAACTTCCTCGCCGAGTACGCCATAAGCCGGCGCCCGGTCCTGCTCGGCAAGAATGAATCCCGCTGCGGTCATTTCAACCCTCCATGATTGCAATACCGACTCTACGCGGATTGCCCCGGTTTCGGATGCAGCCAAAGCAGGCTAGAAAGCGCGCCGCACGCGCCCGTAGCTCAGTTGGACAGAGCACGAGCCTTCTAAGCTTGGGGTCGCAGGTTCGAATCCTGCCGGGCGCGCCAAAATTTCATTTTGCGCTTCGGCCGGATTCGAACCTGCTCCGCCATTTGTTTGCGGGCATCCGCCCGCGGGGGTTCGAGCCGGAGCGCCGCAGGCGCGGAGACGAGCGAGCGTGGCGAGGTCAATCCTGCCGGGCGCGCGCGCCCTATTCTGCCGGCAGCGGCCGCGCCAGCTTCGAGAAGAGCGAGCAGGAGCCCAAGGACGTCTCGCTTGACGCGTGGTGTATTACATACCTAATACAGCATAACAGATTGATTCGACACATACTCCCGGGGGATTTGGATGCTTGAACTGAACGACGTCAGCCATGTCTACGGCAATGGAACGCGCGCGCTCGACCATGTGACGCTGTCGATCCCGCGCGGCATGTACGGGCTGCTCGGCCCCAACGGCGCGGGCAAGTCGACCCTGATGCGCACCGTGGCGACTCTTCAGACGCCGACCGAGGGAAGCATCCGCTTTGGCGACCTGGACGTGATCGCGCAGCCCGAGGCGCTTCGGCGGACGCTCGGTTACCTGCCTCAGGATTTCGGGGTCTATCCGCGGGTCTCCGCCTACGACATGCTCGACCATATGGCCGTCCTGAAGGGAATCTCCTCAGGCGCCGACCGCAAGGCGACGGTCGAGGCACTTCTCCACCAGGTCAATCTTTGGGACGTGCGCAAGAAGGCCGTGGCAGGCTTCTCGGGCGGAATGCGCCAGCGCTTCGGGATCGCCCAGGCGCTGATCGGCAACCCCGAATTGATCATCGTCGACGAGCCGACCGCCGGCCTCGATCCGGAGGAGCGCAACCGGTTCCTCAACCTGCTTGCCGAGATCGGCGAGAATGTCGTCGTCATCCTCTCGACCCATATCGTCGAGGACGTGTCCGATCTTTGCCCGCGAATGGCGGTGATGGAGAATGGCCGGATCCGGCTCGAGGGCGTGCCGCTCGAGCTCATCCAGAAGACAAAGGGCAGGATTTGGATGAAGGTGATCGAGCGCGACGCGCTCGAGGCTTGCCGCGAGCAGTATCAGGTCATCTCGACCCGCCTCTTCGCCGGCCGGACCATCGTCCACGTGCTCTCCGACAGCGACCCCGGCAACGGCTTCGCAGCCGCCGAAGGAGGCCTCGAGGACGTCTATTTCTCCACCCTCGCCGAAGCCCGCCGGGCGGCCTGAGGAACGACGACATGTTCGGCAAGATCGCGGCGTTCGAATTTCGTTACCAGGTCAAAAGTCCGCTCTTCATGGCGGCGGCGGCCCTCCTCTTCATCGCCGCCTTCACCGACATGGCGGTGGCGAAGATCGCGACCGCGGGGGGCGGCAACGTGCTGTTCAACGCGCCCCATGCGGTCATCGTCTCTCACCTGATCGTCTCGCTCGTCTTCCTGTTCCTGGGCGCCGCCTTCGTCTCGAACGTGATCGTCCGCGACGATCAGACCGGCTTCGGCCCGATCGTCCGCTCCACACGGATCGGCAAGTTCGACTATCTGTTCGGCCGCTTTCTCGGCGCTTTCGCCGCGGGCGCTCTGGTGATGGCGACGGTCACGCTCGGCCAGTGGATCGGCACTCTGATGCCTTTCGCCAATCAGGAGATGCTCGGGCCCAACCGTCTCTCCGCTTTCGCTTACGGCTATGGCCTGTTCGCGCTTCCCAACGCCCTCATTATCTCGGCGCTCCTGTTCGCGCTCGCCACCGCGACCCGCTCGACGGCCGGGACCTTCATCGGGGTGGTCGGATTCCTCTTCCTCTACATCTTCTCGCAAGGGCTGATGCAGAGCCAGCCGGGCCTGCTCGATTTCCGGGTCTTCGCCGATCCGCTCGGCATGTCCGCTTATATGGCAAGCTCGCGCTATTTCACCGCCGCCGAGCTCAATGCCGGCGCGATACCCGTCACCGACATGATGCTTCTGAGCAGGCTGTTCTGGGTTGCGATCGCGGTCGGCCTGCTGGCGCTGACATATTACCGGTTCCGCTTCTCGGAGCGGGCCCTGTCGCGCCGGCGGCAGCGCAAGCTCGCGCGGCAGGCGGCAACGGAGTCGGCGCCGCTGCCCGGCGCGGGCGCACGGCCCGCCCGGCTCGCCGAGCCGCGCTTCGATAATCGTGCCGCCCTCGCCCAATTCGCCGCCCGCGCCGGGATGGAGGCGCGCTACATCTTCAAGAGCCCCGCCTTCCTGATCCTTTTGCTCATGGCCTTCGGATTCGCTCTTCCGAGCGTCCTGACTCCGTCCGGCTGGATGGACTCGCCGCTCTATCCGCTCACCGCCATTTCCGTGCCGACCATCGAGGCGATCTTCGACACGATCCTGATCATCGTCGCCGCTTATTATGGCGGCGAGCTCGTCTGGCGCGAACGCGAATGGAAGATAAACGAGATCGTCGATTCGACGCCGCGTCCGGCCTGGGCGCTGATGCTCCCAAAGATGCTCGGCCTGGCATTGGTCCTGGTCGCGACCCTGCTCGTCGGAATGACGGTCGGAATCCTGGCTCAGCTGCTCGGCGGCGGAGTGGAGGTCGCGCCCGGCGAATATCTGCTCTGGTATCTGCTTCCGAACGCGGTGGACGCCATCCTGGTCGCAATATTCGCGGTCTTCGTCCAGGCGCTGAGCCCAACCAAATATGCCGGATGGGGCGTGATGTTCGTCTACATCATCCTGCTGATTTTCGGGCCGTCGATGGGGCTCGAATATCCTCTTCTCATCTATGGCAACGTACCCGCGGTCCCCCTGTCCGACATGGGCGGCACCGGTAATTTCGCGGCGGCGGCCTGGTGGTTCCGGCTGTTCTGGGCCGCGACTGCGGCTCTGCTCCTGATCGCGGCCCACCTGCTCTGGCCGCGCGGCGCCGAGCAGGGATTGAAGCCCCGGCTGCGCCGGATTCCCGCTCGATTGCGTGGCAGGACCCTGCTGCTGGCCGTCGCCGCGAGCCTCTTCTTCGTTCTGAGCGGATCCTGGATCGTCTGGAACACGCTCATCCTCAACGACTTTCGCGCCGGGGATGGGCAAAATTACTTCGCCGAATATGAGAAGCGCTTCTTCCGCTACGCCTCGGTGCCGCAGCCGGCGGTCAGGCATGTCGAGCTCGACGTCGCGCTCTACCCGGACCGCGTCCGGGCGGAGGTTCGCGGCCGCTACCGGCTCGTCAACGATAGCGAAGCGCCGATAGAGCGCCTTCATGTCCGCCTCATGGATCGCGATCTCGCTTTGGTCGAGCTCGACGTTCCGGCGGCCCGGCTCGAGCTCGAAGACAAGGATTTCGGCTATCGCATCTACCGCTTCGATGCGCCGATGCAGCCGGGGGAGGAACGCTCAATCGCCTTTCGCACCCGCCGCGAGCAGCTCGGCTTCCGGGCCTCGGGCACCGAGACCGGGATCCGTCCGAACGGAACCGATCTCAACAGCCTGAAGCTGACCCTGCGGATCGGAATGAACGATATCGGCCTGATCGAGGAGCCGGCCGAGCGCCGCCGATACGGCCTTCCGGAACGCCCGCCCTTTCCCCGGCTCAACGACCTGGCCGCCACCAGGATCAACCCGGTCGGCGATCTCAGCTGGACCACCGCAGACATCATCGTCTCGACCAGCGCCGACCAGATCCCGATCGCTCCGGGCAAGCGCGTGTCCGAGCGTGTCGAGGGCCGCCGCCGGATCGTCCGGTTCGTGTCGGGAGCGCCGATCAAGAATCTCTTCTCGATCCAGTCGGGCCGTTATTCCGTGAGAACGCAGACTGTCGGAGGGGTCGAATACGCAGTCTACCACCACCCCGGGCATCGCTGGAACGTCGAGCGGATGATGAAGGCGATGCGGGCCTCGATCGCTTATTACAGCCGGGCTTTCGGCCCCTACCAGTTCGACCAAGCCCGGATCGTCGAGCGTCCCGATCCCGGCGGCGGCCAGGCCTTTCCGAACACGATCGCCGTCGGCGAAGGCATCTTCCCGATGGATCTCAGGGATCCGGAAGCTCTCGACATGGTCACCATGCTTACCGCCCACGAGATCGCGCACCAATGGTGGGGGCATCAGACGGTGGCGGCGAGGATGCAGGGCGCATCCCTCATGCACGAAACGCTGTCCCAATATTCGGCGCTGATGGTACTTCGGAAACTCCGGGGCGAGGACAATGTCCGCCTGTTCTTGCGCTTCCAGATCGATCGCTACCTGAGCGGCCGTCGGACTCAGGTGCTTGCCGAGGAGCCGCTCGTCAGCGCCGGCCTCGATCAGGATTATATCAACTACGGAAAAGGCGCGCTCGCTCTCTACCTGCTCCAGCAGCGCCTCGGCGAGGATGCGGTGAACCGCGCCCTCAAGCGCTTCGTCGAGCGCTACCGATTCACGGTCGCGCCCTACCCGCGCTCGCTCGACCTGATCGCCTTCTTCCAGGAGGAGGCGAAGACTCCCGAGCAGCAACAGCTGATCACCGACCTGTTCGAACGGATCACCCTCTACGACCTTCGAGTCGACCAGCCCAGGGCGGTGAGGCGCGCCGACGGCCGCTGGGAGGTGACGGTGCCGGTCGAGGCGGGCAAGACCTATACCGACAGGCAGGGAAAAGAGCGCCGGGCGGCGTTGAGCGAGCCGATCGAGATCGGCCTGTTCGCCGCCGATCCGCGCGGCCCCGGCTTCGACCGCCGCAACGTCCTCAAGATGGAGCTCCGCCCGATCCGCTCGGGCCGCCAGCTGCTGCGCTTCATCACCGACCGGCGGCCGACCCACGCCGGAGTCGATCCGTACAATCTCTATATCGACCGGAATTCCGGCGACAATGTCGGATCGGTGACGAGCTGAAGCCTCGTCCGGGGGGAACTCGGCCGCTGCTTCCGGCCGACCCGATGGGATGGCTCAGCCAGGTGGCCACGATCGGCCCAAGTGACGGAGCGTGCGCGCAGGGCATGGACCGACGCGAGAGGATTGATTACGAGCCCGACCAAGCCGGGGTTGGCTCAGGTCCGATCGGAGTAAGCTTTGTTTCCCTACTGGCTGCTGTTCGCGGCATGCTCGATTGGAGCGCTGCAATACAGGGTGAAGCCCTGGCAGCCGCATTATGGCGGTGCGCTGCTGACGGTGATGGTGATGGCCATCACCATGATGATCGGATTCCGCAAGGAGATAGGCGGCGACTGGTACGCCTATGTCGAGATCTATCACAGCTACCGCTTCTTCTCGCTCGCCGAGGCGCTGCAAATTCAGGACCCGGCTTACTCGATCATCAACTGGGTCGCGATCAGGCTCGGGCTCGACATCTGGGCGAGCAACCTGGCCTGCGCGGCGGTGTTCGGCTGGGGGCTGAGCCGGTTCGTCAGGCAGCAGCCCAATCCGTGGCTCGGACTGGTCGTCGCGGTGCCCTATCTGATCATCGTGGTGGCCATGGGCTATACGCGGCAGGGCGCGGCGATCGGAGTCGAGATGGCGGCGATCGCGGCCTTCCAGCGAAACCCGTCGCTCCTGCGGTTCGCGGCCTACATGCTGGTGGCCGCGGCATTCCACAAGACCGCGATCATCGTCTTCCCGCTGGTCGCCCTGACCGTCGCCCGAAACCGGTTCATGGTGGCCGGGATCAGCGCCCTGTTCGCGGCGATCCTGTTCTACATATTCGTCTATTCGAGCATCGACCGGATGGTCGAAAATTATGTCGAGGCCGATTACGAGGCGGCCGGCGCCGCGGTCCGGATCCTGATGACGGTGGTCGCGGCCATCCTGTTCATCATCCTTCGCGACCGGCTCGGACTGCCCGAAGGCACGCGAGCGATCTGGCGAAACTTCGCCTATACGGCGATCGCGGCCTTCATACTGCTCCTCCTGTCCAGCTCGACCGTCGTCCTCGACCGGCTGGCGCTCTATTTGATCCCGCTCCAGATCGTCGTCTTCTCCCGGCTACCGGTGGCGCTTCACCGGACCGGAAAGGAAAGCGGCCTAGTCGTCCTGGGGGTGATCGCCTTCTACGCTTTGGTCCAGTTCGTCTGGCTGCAGACCGCGGTGAACGCGATGTATTGGCTGCCGTATAAGGCCTACAGCCCGCTTTAGGGTCTCGGGAGAGCGGCGGCCCTAGTTCCGTCAAAGGCGGTAGAAGCCCGTTCCCGCAAGGCCCGCTGCAAGCTTCTGCTGATCGTCGGCATTCCGGGTGAGCACCGCCTTCTTGTAATGGGCGATCATCTCGGCCTGCGCCTCGAGCGTGCAATCGCCGAAACGCGCGCCTTCCGGGAAGAGATAGAGCTTGTGGGCGTTGAAGCCGCATTTGGTCAGCTCGATCGCGTAGCGGGCCATGAAGCGGGCGAAGCCGATCGTCCGATATTGCCAGATATGGGTCATCTCATGGATGAGAAGCATCCGGTCGCGAAGGTCTCCGGTCGAGAAATCGTCGCGGAACCGGCCCTTGAAATAGATTGTGCGGTTGAGCGTGATCGCCGGATTGCCGTTGGCGAAGGCCATCATCGCCGCGGGATTGCCGCCCGCCCCGTTGCAGAGGCGGACTCCGTCATAGCCCATGTCCTTGCCGGCGAAGGCGGTGTCGGCGAAGGCGCGCTCGCCCTGGGTCAGGCCGCGCATGCCCTCCGTCTCGGGCGGCGGCGCGCCGGGCGACGGAGCCTGATCCTTGTCGTCCTTCGGCATGGGCCCCCTCCCCTCCTTCGTCCCCGGACCGATGCGATAGCATGGAATCGCCGTCGGCATATTAGGGGACGGGTCCATTTCGGCGCGAACGCTCCTTCACCGCTCCAAAGCGAGCAAAGCGAAGGTGGCGAGCCAGTGCTCGCCCATATAATCGGCGGAGAGCTGGGACAGGCTCGCCTCGAGATGGGCGTCGGCGGCCGACAAGGCGCGTGAGGCGGCTTCGGGCTCGAGCGCATCGGCGAGGCCGCGCCAGCACCAGGCGCGGCTGAGGTTGAGCCCGTCGAGATGGGCGATCTTGCCGTCCGACCGGTCCGAGACGAAGGCGGGCGCGAACAGGGTCGCGGGCTCGCCTTCGCCAAGGCGCGGCAGGAAGGCGGCGAACCAGGCGCGGAAATCCGCGTCGCCGAGCATTCGCCGCATGCACAGGGCCTCGGTGAGCGCGGACGACAGGAATTCGTCGCCGCCCGGCTCCCAGGCCGGGCAATCCCGGTCCTTGCCGAAATAATCGAGCGCGCGGGCGCGGATGAGAGCGGCGAGAGCCTCGTCGTTCGCCTCGGCCCAATCGAGCGCGAGGATCAAGGCGAAGGCGGTGTTGAAATGGGTGCCGGTGCGGATCGGGTAGGTGAGGCGCGGCAAATGGACGTGGAAGCGGGCGGCGAAGGCGGCGGCGAGCGGGGCGAGGTTGGCCGCCCAGTCGCGATCCTCGTGGCGCTGCGCCTCGCGGTGGAAGGCAAGAAGCCAGGCCCAGCCGTAAGGCCGCTCGAACGTGCCCGTGTAGGCGCGGTCGAGAAAAGCGAGCTCGCCTGCGGCATTGGCTTCGGTGAGCATCTCGTCGGCAAGGGCCTCCACCTCGGCGCGAAGCGCCGCGCCCATGTCCGGGAAGAGGCGGCGAAGGCGCAGGAGAAGCCACCAGCCGTGGACGCAGCTGTGCCAGTCGAAGCTTCCGAAGAAGATCGGGTGAAGCTCGCTCGGCGAGTGCAGATCCTCTGGCCCTTCGAGCACCTGATCGAGCTTGTGCGGATATTCGCGGGTGACGTGACCCAAAGCGATCCGGGTGAAACGGGCGGCGGTTTCGGGCGTGAGGCTGTGAGGCATGAGCAGCCCCTAATGCATCCCGACGGGCGCGGAAATGCTGTGACGCGCGCAGCTCCGCGCCAGCCCCTCCACCGCGCTCCGCGCGGCCCCCTCCCCGTTCCGGGGAGGATCAGAAGGCCAGGAAGTAGATGAGGAGGATGTTGACGACGAGCAGCGGGATTGCGGTTCCGATCTGGACCTTGATGACGCCGTTCTGGTCCTTGAGCTCGAGCAGTGCGGCGGGGACCAGATTGAAGTTGGCGGCCATGGGGGTCATCAGGGTCCCGCAGAAGCCCGCAAGCATTCCGATCGCACCGATCACGGCAGCATCGCCGCCGTAGGACCGGATCAGAAGCGGAATTCCGATCGCGGTCGCCATCACCGGGAATGCGGCGAAGGCATTGCCGGTGAGAATCGTGAGCAGCGCCATGCCGAGCCCGAAGGCGATGACGGCCGGCAGGATCGTCCCTTCCGGAATGATGGTAAGGACGAGGGTGCCGATCGTCCTTCCGACGCCGGCATCGGCGAGCACGAGGCCGAGCGCCGCCAGCATCAGTGGAAGCACCACCGCCCACCCTACCGCGTCGATCAGCCGGCGCCCTTCGTCCAGGGGCTCGAGCGGCTTCGGCCGCAGCCAGGCGAAGATGACCGCCAAAGCGAGCAGAACCCCGAGGCAGAGCAGGATGAAGGTCTCGCGGTTGCGCTCGAACAGGCCGGTCTCGTGGAGCGGCGTATAGAGATAGGCGAGAGTACCGACCACGGCCGTGAGCAGCACGACCAGGATGGGCAGGAACAATCTGTTGCCGTTGCGCTCGCCCTGAGCGGTCCGCTCGGCCTCGCTGGTCGAGGGCGCGCCGCGGCCGATCAGCTTCAGCGTCGCGAGCGCCGAGAGAGCGAGCACCAGGACTCCGTTGGCGACGTTGCCGATAAGATGGCCGGCGATCAGGCTGACGGCCATCAGGCCCCAGAAGGCGGCATTCCCGAGACGCTTCTTGTTGGTGCGATCGAGGAGGCTGAGCAAAGCCCAGGCCGCGAACAAGGCGCCGACGAACCAGAAGACGTGCTGGATGGTGATCACGGCCGCGCGTCTCCTGCCTGGGATCCCGGCCTGCGCCGGGATGACGGGAGGGCGGAGAGCCGGCGGTCGAGGAGAAGCAGGCGGGCGGAATGAATGAAGAAAGCGGCGAATGCAGTCGGGATCGCCCAGAAGGCCAGGGTCAGAGGCGAGAGGATGATTCCCTGGGCCTCGAGAGTCTGCTGGATGAGGACGATCGAGCCGATCGCGAAGAAGATGTCCTCGCCGAAGAACACTCCGACATTGTCGGTGGCTGCGGCATAGGCCTTGACCGTCTCCCTTTCCTCATCGCCGATTTCGGCCTGCTGCTCGGCGGCCGCGACCGCCATCGGCGCGACAAGGGGCCGGACGGTCTGCGGATGGCCGGCAGTGGCGTGAAGACCGATCGCCGAGATGAGCTGGCGGTAGAGGAGATAGAGGATGAGCAGGCGCCCCGCCGTGGCCGCCTTGAAGCCGGCGATGACCGAATATGCCCGCTGTTGCAGCCCGTAGCGTTCGAGCAGGCCGATCACCGGAAGCACGACCCAGGGAATGATGATGATCCGCGAGTCGTTGAAAGCCTTGCCGAGCTTGCCGATCACCTCGATCAGATCGAGCCCGGCGAGAAGGCCGGTGGTCAAGGCGGCGACGGGCACGACCAGCATTGGATTGAAGCGCAAGGCGAAGCCCGCGATCAGGACGAGGATTCCAAGGAGGGGGAGATATTGGGTCATAGATCCTCCCCTCGATTTCGAGCGGAGGGGGACCGCACGAAGTGCGGTGGAGGGGCCCCTCCACCATGCTGCGCATGGTCCCCCTCCCCCGCAAATGCGGGGGAGGAATGAGAGGGTCCGAACCCCCCTCCCCCCGGAGTCTCGATGACGAACATGTCGCCGGGGGCGATCGGCGGAGGCGGTGGCGGTGAGGGTCTCGACGCTGCCATTGGCGCGGATCACCTGGTTGATCCCGGGCTTCGCCTCGCCGCCGCCTTCGATTCCGGCGGGCGGCACCCGGCGGCGGTTGGAGAGGATGCCCGCGTGCATTCGCTCGCGGAATCGGACGTGGCGCTCGACTCCGTCGCCGCCTTGGTGCCGGCCCTCCCCGCCCGAGCCGCGGCGGATGGCGAAGCGCTCGAGCAGAACCGGAAGCCGGGTCTCGAGCACCTCCGGATCGGTCAGGCGGCTGTTGGTCATATGGGTCTGGACCGCGCTCGCTCCGTCGAAATCCGGGCCGGCGCCGGCGCCCCCCGCGATCGTCTCATAATATTGATAGCGCGCATTGCCGAACGTGAAATTGTTCATCGTCCCCTGGCTCGGAGCAAGCGCCCGGCAGGCGGCGAACAATGCGTCGGTGATGACTTGGCTGGTCTCGACGTTTCCGGCGACGACGGCTGCAGGGAAATGCGGGTTGAGCATCGAGCCTTCGGGGACGATGAGCGTGATCGGGCGAAGGCAGCCGTCGTTCATCGGGATCGAATCGTCGACGAGGGTCCGGAAAACGTAAAGCGTCGCGGCCCGGCAGATCGAATATGGCGCGTTGAAATTGTTGGGCTGCTGATCGCTGGTGCCGGTGAAATCGACGACCGCCGAGCGGCTTTCCGGATCGACGGTGACCGCGACGGAGACTTGCGCGCCATTGTCCATCTCGTAGGTGAAGTCGCCGTCCTTCAGCCCCCCGATCAGCCGCCGGACCGCCTCCTCGGCATTGGCCATGACGTGGCCCATGTAGGCATGGATCGCGTCGCGGCCGTATTCGGCGGCGACGCGGCGAAGCTCGGCGGCGCCGCGCGCGCAGGCGGCGATCTGGGCCTTGATGTCGGAGACGTTGCGGTCGGGATTGCGGGCCGGCCAGTCGCCGCCAGCGAGCAAAGCGCGGAACTCGGCCTCCAGGAAGCGGCCTTCATCGACGAGCAATTCATTGTCGAGAAGCACGCCTTCCTCGAGGATCGTCTTGCTGTCGGGCGGCATCGATCCGGGCGCGATCCCGCCGATATCGGCATGGTGGCCGCGCGCGGCGACATACCAGGCCGGGTCCGGATCCCGGTCTGCCGCGAAGACCGGCAGGATCACGGTGATGTCGGGAAGGTGGGTGCCGCCGCGATAGGGGGCGTTGAGGACATAGGCGTCGCCCGCCTTCATGCCGCGGCCGTCGCGCGGCGCTCCATCCTCGCCTCGGCCGCGCGCCTCGATGATGGTTCGGATCGAATCGCCCATCGATCCGAGATGGACGGGGATGTGCGGCGCGTTGGCGATGAGGGCGCCGGTGCGGTCGAACAAGGCGCAGGAGAAATCGAGCCGCTCCTTGATGTTGACCGAGGAGGCCGTGCTCTGGAGCGCCACGCCCATCTCCTCGGCGATCGCCATGAACAAATTGTTGAACAGCTCGAGCATGACCGGATCGACATGGGTGCCGATGGCGTGGGCGGTCTCGCGCGGGACGGCGCGGGTGAGGATGAGGTTGGCGTGGGGATCAACCTCGGCCTGCCAGCCCGGTTCTATGACGGTGGTGGCGGAGGGATCGATGACGAGGGCCGGGCCTGGGATGATCGTGCCGGGTTGGAGGGTGGAGCGGTCGTAGAGGGATGGATCCTCCCCGGTACGGGGAGGGGGACCATCCGAAGGATGGTGGAGGGGCTGCTTCGAAGTCTGTGCCAACCCCTCCACCGGCTTCGCCGGTCCCCCTCCCCGTGCCGGGGAGGATCTTTGGGCCTCGCGCTGCCCGACGGCCTCGACGATGGCGGTTTCGATGACGACCGGTGTTTGTTCGGCGGCGAAGCCGTAGCGGACCCGGTGCCGGGTGTCGAACTCGCGGCGCATCGTGGCGGGATCGGAGACCGGGACTTCGAGGGTGGAATCGCTGCCTTCGTAGCGAAGGGCGGCGCGGCGGTGGACGGCGATGGCGGCCGGCTCGACGCCCTGGGCGTGGAGAGCGGCTTCGGCTTCCGCGGCCAGCGCGGCGAGGAGAGCGTCGAGATCGGGCGTCGCTTCGGCGGCGAGTGCGCGGCCGAAGGTGCGCTGGCGGAGCTCGATCGTGTCGGCAAGGCCCATGCCGTAGGCGCTGAGGACTCCGGCGAGCGGGTGGATCATTACGCCTTCGATCCCGAGCGCGTCGGCGACGAGGCAGGCATGCTGGCCGCCGGCGCCACCGAAGCAGGCCAAAGTGTAGCGGGTGACGTCGTGACCGCGGGCGATCGAGATCTGCTTGATCGCATTGGCCATATTGTCGACCGCGATCCGGACGAAGCCCTCGGCCACCTCCCGCTCCGAAAGGCCCGCCTTCCCGCCGATCGCCGAGCAGCGGGCGCGCGAGGCGTCGGCGTCGATGGGTTCATCGCCGTTCGGGCCGAAGACTGCCGGGAAATGATCGGGCCGGATCTTGCCGAGAACGACGTTGCAGTCGGTGATGGTGAGCGGTCCGCCGCGCCGGTAGCAGGCCGGGCCGGGAACGGCGCCGGCACTGTCCGGGCCGACCCGGAAGCGGGCGCCGTCATAGTGACAGATCGATCCGCCGCCCGCCGCGACGGTGTGGATCTCGAGCATCGGAGCGCGGACCCTCACGCCCGCGACCATCGTCTCGACGGTGCGCTCATAGGCGCCGGCATAATGCGAGACGTCGGTCGAGGTGCCGCCCATGTCGAAGCCGATGATCCGGTCGAAGCCGGCCTCGGCGGCGGTCTTCGCCATTCCGACGATGCCGCCGGCCGGGCCGGACAGGATCGCGTCCTTGCCCTGGAAGGCCGCCGCGTCGGTGAGGCCGCCGTTCGACTGCATGAAGAAGAGGCGGGTCTCGGCACCGAGGGCGGCGACGAGGCGGTCGACATAACGGCGAAGCACCGGCGACAGGTAAGCATCGACGACGCTGGTGTCGCCGCGGCCGACCAGCTTGATCAGGGGACCGACCTTGTGGCTGGCCGAGACCTGGGTGAAGCCGATCCCGCGCGCCAGATCGGCGAGCTCCGCCTCGTGCGCGGTCCAGCGCCAGCCGTGCATCAGGACGATGGCGATTGCGCGATAGCCCTCGGCGAAAGCGGCCTCGAAATCGTGGCGCGCGGCATCGAGATCGAGCGGGCGAAGCACCTCGCCTTCCGCCGTGACCCGCTCCTTCACCTCGACGACGCGCTCGTAGAGCGGCTCGGGAAGGACGATGTTTCGGGCGAAGATGTTAGGGCGTGCCTGGTAGCCGATGCGCAAGGCGTCGGCGAAGCCGGCGGTGATGGCGAGAAGGACCCGCTCGCCCTTGCGCTCGAGCAAGGCGTTGGTGGCGACGGTCGTGCCCATCTTCACCGAATCGATGGGCGCCCCTTGCTCAGGACAGGCCTCGCCATGCTCGGTCATCAACGCGCGGATCCCGGCGACGGCCGCGTCGTCGTAGCGGCCGGGATTGTCGGACAGCAATTTGGCCGTGAGCAGGTGCCCGTCCGGCGCACGGGCGACGATATCGGTGAAGGTGCCGCCGCGGTCGATCGAGAAAGTCCAGACCGGCCGTGGCGGCATAGTTCGCGGCTCAGCCGATGTGGGCCTGTCCGATCATGCAATAGAGCATCGGGATCGACAGGATGAGGTTGGTGCGCGAGGCCATCATCGCGACCGAGGCCGAGCGCGCCTTCACGTCGTCGGCCGAGGGCACGATTCCGAGCGCTCGCTTCTGGTTCGGCCAGATGACGAACCAGACGTTGGCCGCCATGATCAGGCCGAGCCACATGCCGATGCCGATGGTCCGGAAGCCGGGCTCGAGGGTGAGCGCCCGGGCGAGATAGCCGCCTTGGGTCATCTCGGCGAGCAGGAGGCCGATGAGGACGGTGGCGAGCGCCGACCAGCGGAACCAGAACAGAGCGACCGGAGCAATATATTTGGAGACGCCCGGCTTCAGCTCGGCGGGAACGGTCGGCATGGTCGGGATCTGGACGAAGTTGAAATAATAAAGGAGGCCGATCCACAGCACGCCGGCGATGACATGGAAGAAGCGCAGCCAGCCGACCCAATAGGGCTTGGTGCCGATCACCTCGCCGTGAAGGCCGAACATCGCCGCGGCGAGCAGCACCAGGCCGATCAGCAGAGCGAGATGGAAATTTCCGAGTGTCTTGGCCATCGCAAACCCCCTGTTTTTTGGTTGTGGCGCTTCTCTACTCTGTCCGATTTCCCTTGGTAAGCCCTTCCCGTTTCGTCATTCCGGCGAAAGCCGGAATCTCATTTCCTTCCCCGAGTCCGCTGAAGAACAAGCGAGATTCCAGCTTTCACTGGAATGACGGCGAGGGGTCATTCGAGCCGCCACATGATCGACCAGGAGAGCGGGGTCCAGACCCCGGTTCTCACTCCGGCGTGGCGGAGGGCGCGGCCGGTCCATTCGTTGCAGGTGAGGAAAGCGTTGTAGGG
>Ga0193706_1000385_pt1 | contig 26375 bp, 33 predicted proteins | sample U3c1metaG_FD_160130 | JGI IMG/M metagenome (GOLD analysis project Ga0193706, IMG submission 160130) | Soil microbial communities from a riparian zone of the East river system, Colorado, United States - U3c1 | ecosystem: Environmental > Terrestrial > Soil > Riparian zone | place: USA: East River... | reverse complement strand
GGCGATGACGTCGATCCCGCTCGAGTACGGCTCCACGAGCTCGAAGCCGAAATCGCGGCCTTGCGCGGCGAAATTGCCGAACTGCGCAACGCCGGTCAGCCGGTGCGGAGCAAGCGCGCTTGAGCGTCGTCGCGCCGTTCCCGCACCCCCGGGACCGGCGCGCTGTGACCACTTTCGACCGCGCCGAAATGCGGCGCATCTTCGATTTGTACGGACGAATGGTCGCCGCCGGGCATTGGCGCGACTATGCGCTCGGCTTCGAAGCCGACGTGGCTTCGTTCGCGGCGTTCCGGCGAAGCGCCGAGCGGCCCGAGGTGCGGATCGAGAAACGCCCCCTGCTGCGGCTGCGGCAAGGGGCGTTTGCATTGATCGGCGAGCATGGCGTTGTGCTCAAGCGGGGTCACGAGCTTGGCGGTGTGCTTGCCCCGCTCGAACGTCGCCTCATGCGGCTGGTTGGGGACTGACCGCCCGGTCGAGGTTCGGCAGCCGCGCGCGAAGCCCGCCGGGCAGCGGCCGGACGACCAGCGCCCGCGCCTGGTGCCAATAGGCCGACAGCAGCAATAGCGACGAGCCGATCACCAGCGCGGTCAGCGCAACGTTGAGCTCGACCGCGCCAAATTCGCGGAACAGCGCCTGGAGCGCGAACAGCACATAAGCCAGAGCCGAGACGAGCAATGCGCGGCGGTCGATCGCCAGCGCCGTGATGCCGAGTGCGATGTACAGCAGGATCACCACCAGCCCTTCGCCGATCGTGGCGCGGCCCTCGTTGAGGCCCAACAGGCTGAATACCGGATGGACGATCATCGGCGCGGCCAGCAAATGCAGCCAGAAGGCGACGTCGCTGCGGCGGGTGACCCGCGTCGGATCCGACGAATCCCAGCGCATCGCGAACAGGAATACGCCGATCCCGAGCAACAGTACGAAGCCCAATATGATGTTCTTGATGTCGTCGACCGTCCCGACCACCGCGATCAGCAGGCCGACGGCGAAGGCGACCAGAGCCGCCGCTCCAGCGGCGACAGTGATAGGCACTTGGAATCGCTTCCAGTGCAACCAGGCCGCGCCGGCCGCAATCGCACCTGCGGCCATCCCGATCATCCCCGCTGCAATCTCATTATTATCGAGCGCCGTTTCGCCGACCCCGTAGATCAGACCGAACACCGCGGTCGCGAACACGCCTCCGACGAAGGCCAGCAACAGCAGGATCGAGGGCAGCGCCATGCGCCGCTTGGCGGTGAAGAACAGCGCCAGGCCCCAGGCGGTCCCGGCGATTGCCGCCGGCGCCAGCGGGCTTGGCCCGCCGCGATCGAACACCAGGCCGAGCGATTGGCCGATCGACTGGCCGATCCACCCGACGGCGAACAGCAGGATGGTCGCGGCAATCGCCACGAAAATATCGTTGAACCCGGTCAGCAGGCGGAAATGCTCTTCGTCGACCGCTGGCGTGGTCCGTTGATTGTCGATGAAATTACGGAGCCCATTGGCCGCGTCGGCACTCAGCGCGCCCGCGGCGACCGCTTCGTCGAGATCGGTTTGACTATACATTCATTGCCTCCCTGTTGGCGCAAGCTTAAGGGAGGTGTGTTATATTGTCAATACAGTGGAAAATGAAACGGCCAGCGCCCGCTGAAAGGGGGGTGGGTCGGACGCTGGCCGAAGCAAATTGGTTATTAACGGCAGTGGCGAGTGCTGCGGCTGCGCTGAATTTCGCGTCCGAGCAGTGCACCGCCGGCTGCGCCGAGGATCGTTCCGGTGGCGCGCGAGCCGTGCGAATCGATCGCCCGGCCAATCAGTGCGCCGCCGGCGGCGCCGACGATCAGGCCGGTGGTGCCGTTCGAGCGCTTGCAGCGCAGGCGGCCCTGTGAATCGCGCCAAACCTTGCCGTGATAGCCGGTCTGGGCAAAAGCGGCGGTCGGCATGGCGACCGGAACCGTGAGTGAAGTGGCGGCAAGCGCCAGCATAATGGTCCGCATAGTGAAAACTCCCTGGAAAATGTGTGTATGGCGGCGGAACGCCCGACATGTGGGGACTGTTGCATGAACCTGTGGCAACGGCCACGCCGATTAACGCCGATCGCCGTTGTTAACGACGACGCGTTAGCTGGGCAGCGACGGTCGGAATGGACATTATGTGCAATCTTTACACCCAGACTAGCGCGCCCGAAGCGATGCGGGCGCTGTTCGCCCACAAACAAATGCCGCTGCGTTTCCCCGACGGCGTTCCGAATCTTCAGCCGCGCGATGTTCGCATTACCGATCCGGCGCCGATCGTCCGTGCCGCGGAGGGCGGTCTCGACGGCTATGATCTGGTCGTCCGCCGGTGGAGTTGGCCCGGGCCAGGCGGCAAGCCAGTGTATAATTTCCGCTCCGACGGACGCGATTTCGCCAGCGGCCGCTGTTTGATCGTTGCCGACGGCTTCTACGAATTCACCGCCGCCGCCGACCCCAAGCAAAAGCGCAAGGACCGCTGGCTGTTCACCTCGTCCGATGGCGAAATGTTGGGCATCGCCGGGCTGATCCGCGATGTGCCCGGCATCGGCCAGGCGTTCACGATGCTGACCACCCAGCCAGGGCCCGATGTCGCGCCCTACCACCATCGCCAGGTCGCACTGTTGCCGTCGAACGCGTGGCGAGCTTGGCTCGACCATCATACGGCGGCCAGCGACCTGCTCGGCCCCGCCCCGCCCGGAAGCCTTTCAATCCGTGCCGCGGCTTGACTTGTAGGAACCTGTTTGGTTTGTTTGTGGGCATGCGGTTCGAATCACACTATTCATCGGCGTCGTTCCGCCACTGTGTCGGTGCCCCTCGCGCGCACGTATGGCATTGTGACTCTTGGTGACTCTTCGCCGCGTCCGCCTCTAGCCGAATCAGCGCTTGGCGAGCCTCGCCTCGACCAGTACGATTGCCGCCGCGATCGCCTCGTCGGCGGTCATCGCGCTGGTATCGAGCATATCGGCGTCCTTGGCCTGGGCCAGTGGCGCGATGTCGCGCCCGGCGTCGCGCTCGTCCCGCGCGCCAAGGTCGATCCGCACATCGTCGAGATGGACCTTCATCCCGCGCGCGGCGAGCTCGCCCAGCCGTCGCTCGGAGCGAACCTCGAGCGACGCCGTGACGAACAATTTGGCATCGGCGTCGGGCACGATGACGGTGCCGATATCGCGCCCGTCGAGCACCGCGCCGCCGGGCTGCGCGGCAAACGCGCGCTGCCGCTCGAGCAGCGCCGCGCGCACCGCCGGATAGGCCGACACCCGCGATGCGATTCCGCCGACGACTTCGCTCCGCAGCTCGGGATCCGCGGGATCGACCGCCGCCACGTCGCACGCCTTCAATGCTTCGAACTCATGGCCCGGGTCGCCGCCCCACCGCCACAGGTTGAGCGCCACCGCGCGGTACAGCATCCCGGTGTCCATGTGCGGCAGATTGAAATGCCTCGCGAGAGCGCGGGCAATGGTCCCCTTGCCGCTCGCCGCCGGACCGTCGACGGCGATCACCGCGGCGCGCTGCGGCTGGGGGCCCCGCGATCCCTCGGGGTCGTTCCAAGCGTCGCTCGGCTGGTCGGTCAAGGCAGGTTTGGTCAAGCGGCGCGCTTTGACAGTGGGGCACGCCTATGGCAAGGCGCCGCCGCGTCCGATACGGCCTTCCGCCGATCGATTTGCCCCCGAATATTTTGCAAGACTGGAGTAATCATTTCCATGGTGAAACCCGAATGGGGCACCAAGCGCACTTGCCCCAAGTGCTCGACCCGCTTCTACGATCTCGGCAAGGACAATCCGGTGCATTGCGTCGCCTGCGAGCATGACTTCGTGCCCGAGCCGGTGCTCAAGTCGAAGCAGCCGATGCCGTTCGAGACCCCGACCGCCGTGGCGCCAAAGGAAGCGACCGCCGACGCCGATCTCGGCGCTGAGGACCTGGTCCCCGACGAAGATGAGGAGCCGAGCCCCGACGATGAAGTCGATCTCGGCACCGGCGACGACGATCTCGGGGTTGAAACCGCGGGGACGGACGACGATCAATAAGCGATAGCCTTCGGGCGAGACGGTTTTTCTGTGTTTCCAGCCGGGAAAACATCGCCTAAAGGCGCTTCATTGTGGGGCCGTAGCTCAGCTGGGAGAGCGTCGCGATGGCATTGCGAAGGTCTGGGGTTCGATCCCCCACGGCTCCACCAACCTATTAAGGCGATCTGCGCAACACGCACAAAAACGGCGGCGTCTTGCGACGCCGCCGTTGATGTTCAACCGTCCGAAAAAGCTTAAAGCTTGTTCGAAACAGTGTTGAAGGTGGTGCTCAGCTTGGTGCCGATGCCCTGCATCGCGCCAATCGCCGCAACGGCGATGAGAGCAGCAATGAGACCGTATTCAATCGCGGTCGCACCCTTGTTATTTTTGATCAGCTTCAGAAACTTCGCCATGTCTGGTCTCCTAGGTTCCACATACAGGGACGGGAAATCCCCCCACCAGCGCAGTCCATTGCGTCGGTTGATGAGGGGAATAAGCTCTGACCAGTTGAGGAAGTTTTAAGGCGCCCGGTTAAGATGCGTTAACCGCAACATATTTTACCGCTCGTCGATCAACTCGCCGATTTGCTCGAAGATACCGCGGATCGCCTTGGTGCCTTCGCTCCATTCGTCGGGAAGCGGGCTGTGGCGCTCGCGCCGCGCCGGCGCCGGCGCCGCCAGGTGAAATTGCGAGGGGAGCTCGGGCCCCGCCCGGCCGTCGACCGCCACCGCAGGTGCCATGAACGCCCGCCAGATCCGCGCCGGGGTGGTCCCGCCGCTGACCTCGCCAAGCGATTTATTGTCGTCGCGCCCGACCCATACCCCGACCACCAGATTGCCGGCGAAGCCGATGAACAAGGCGTCGCGGTTGCCTTGGCTGGTGCCGGTCTTGCCGAACGTCGGGATGTTGAGTGCGGCGCGGCGGCCAGTGCCTTCGTTGGTCGCGGCCCACAGCAGGTCGAGCATCGGCGCCCAGTCGCGCCGTTGGTCGAGCGCGCCGCCGCGGGCAAACACCATCGACAAGCGGCCGTCGTCGGCGCCACTGGGCAGGCCGCGCGCTTGGACCGGATAATGGCCGCCTGCGACCGCGGCATAAGCAGCGGTCAGCTCGACCAGGCTGACCCCGGCGGTGCCAAGCGCGACGCTCGGACTGTCGGGCAACGGCGACGAAATGCCGAGATCGCGCGCCGCCCGCAGCACATTGCCGCGCCCGACCGCTTCGGACAATCGCACCGTCGCCGCATTGGACGAGCGCGCAAACGCCTCGCGCAGCGTAATATCGCCGCGATAGATTCCATCGCTATTGGCTGGCGACCAGTCGTCGATCGTCACCGGACGGTCGGAAATCACGCTGTCGGGCCGGTAGCCGGCGCGAAGCGCGGCGAGATAGACGAACAGTTTGAACGCCGAGCCCGGCTGGCGCCGTGCCTGGGTGGCGCGGTTGAACGGGGATGATTTGTAGCTGCGGCCCCCGACCATCGCCACCACTCGCCCATCGGGACGCATCGCCACAAGCGCCACCTGGGCGCCGCCCACCGCTGCATTGTTGACCGCGCGCACCGCGATCTTTTGCAAATCGGCGTCGAGCGTGGTCGCCACCCGCACCTCTCCGAAATCGCTTTCGAACGCCTTCGACGCCGCCGGCGCGACCCAGTCGGCGAAATAGGTTCCTGTCGGCACCCGGTCGCGCGCCGCAATCGGATGCGCCGGGATAGTCGCCGCTGCTCGCGATCGGCTGATCTTGCCGGTGTCGGCCATCGCGCCAAGCACCAGCCGGCCGCGCTTCTGCGCTTGCTTTAGGTGGCGAGTCGGGGCCAGCCGCGACGGCGCCTGGACAATCCCCGCGAGCATCGCCGACTGGGCCAGCGACAAATCTTCGGGCCGCTTGCCGAAATAATGCCGCGAAGCGGCGCGCAATCCATAAACCCCATCGCCGAAATAGACGCTCGACAGATAGCGCGACAAGATTTCGTCCTTGGCCAGCCAGCCTTCGAGCCAGAAGGCAATGATTACCTCCTGCGCCTTGCGCTTGATGCTGCGGTCGGAAGACAGGAAGCTGGTCTTGGCCAATTGCTGGGTAATCGTGCTGCCACCCTGCCTCACTCCGCCGGCCGAGACATTGGCCACCATCGCCCGGCCGATTGCGCGCGGGTCGATTCCCCAATGGCGATAGAAGCGCCGATCCTCGATCGCAACGAACGCCGCGGGCGTCAGCGGATTAAGCCGGGCGACCTCGACCGGCGTGTCCTTGATCGCGCCGCGCCGGGCGATCGGCCGGCCCTCGCTCGACACCAGCAGCATCGCCGGGTCGGCCAGCGGCTCGAGCGCCCGCGACAAAGGCGCGGTGACGACCAGCCACAGGATCGTCACCAGCAGCAGAGCCGATACGGCGTAGAAGATGATTTTCCACGGCTTGCGCCTCGGCTTAGCCGGGAGTTCGACCGAATTGGGCGCCTGCGCGGTGAGCGGATCGGGCAAGTCCTCGACATTCGCTCCGCCGCGCCGCCAGATGATGTCGCCTTCGGTCATGCTCCCTTTCCAGCGCTAAAAATTGCGCGCCGCTGCCTTATTTGACTAATACAGCGAACCCAGCCTGTCCGCAACGCTTGCCGTAACCGGCGTGGGGCTTAAACGGAGCCAATGCCTGTGACTTCCCTGGGCCGTGCGCTCCTCGTCTTGCTCGTTCTGATCGGCGCCGGTTGCGGCCGGCGCGATGACGGCATGGTGAACGTCAGCGTCATCGGCCCAAAACCGCGACTGGTCGACCCGGCAGGCGGGCTGGTTCGCCCAGGCGATGAAATTCTCCTTTCCGCAATAGCCCAGGGGCTGGTGCGGTTCGACGCCCGCGGCGATATCGAGCCCGGCCTCGCCGAGCGTTGGAACGTCAGCGACGACGGACTGAGCTATATCTTCCGCTTGGCCAAAAGCGAATGGCCGAGCGGCCGGCCGGTCATCGCCAAGGACGTGGTGCGCATTTTCAAGCGCCAGATCGCGTCAGCAAGCCGCAACAGCATCAAGGACACCGTCGGCGCAATCGACGAGGTCGTGGCGATGACCGAACGGGTGATCGAGATTCGCCTCCTCGCGCCGCGCCCCAATTTGCTGCAATTGCTCGCCCAACCCGAGTTCGCGCTTGTCCGTGAGGGCGAGGGAAGCGGCCCGTTCAAGCTGAGTGATAAGCCCCAGCCGGCTGGTCTGTTGCGCCTCAGCCGTTCGGTGCCCGGGCCCGACGGCGACGATTCGCGCCGCGAAATCGTGCTTCTGTCGGGCGTGCCTGCCGCCAGCGCGATCCAAGCCTTTACCGACCACAAGACCGATCTTGTTCTTGGCGGCAGCTTTGCCGATGTCGCGCTGACCCGCACCGCCGACATTCCACGCGCCGCCTTTCGTTTCGATCCGGTCGCGGGTCTGTTCGGGCTGGTCCCGGCGCGCAAAGGCGGTCCGCTCGCCCAGCGCGAGCTGCGCCTGCTGCTGACTCAAGCGATCGACCGCGACGCCTTGGTCGCCTCGCTGATCGTCCCCGGCCTGGCGCCCCGCGCCACGGTGCTTCAGCCCGGGCTTGAGGGCCTCGGCGAACCAATCATGCCGGCGTGGCAATCGGAGCCGGGCGAAGCGAGGCGCGCCCGACTGGTGGCCGAGGCCAACCAACTGTTCGGAAACGCCGAGCGGCCGGAGCTTCGGATCGCGTTGCCCGATGGCCCCGGCGCGCGCATCCTGATCGATCGGCTGGCACGCGATTGGGCGCCGCTTGGCGTTCGTGTTGCTCCCGCCGCCAAGGGCATCGCCACCGATTTGCGGCTGATCGATGCGGTCGCCCCCTCGACTTCGCCGGCCTGGTTCCTCCGTCAGTTCCGATGCGGGACGGCTCCGATCTGCGATCCCAAGGCCGATGAAATGCTCGATGCCGCGCGCGCCGCGCCGGTCGCCGCTCAGCGCGGCGCATTGCTGGCCGAAGCGGCGCGGCTGATCGACGACGCGGCGATGTTTCTTCCGATCGCCGCGCCGGTCCGCTGGTCGCTGGTCGCGCCATCGGTTTCGGGCTTCGCATTGAACCGCTTCGCGCGTCACCCGTTGACCGGGTTGAAGCAAAAGCTTTCCCGCGAAAGGGCCGACTAATGCCGACCCCACCGCAGGACCGCCAGCCCTTCCCCGGCTTCGGCAGCGACCCCAAATCGGTCCGCGTGCGGGTTGAAGCGATGGAGCGGATTCTGGAGCGGCTGATCGTCATCCCCGGCCTCAACCGGCCGGTCGGGCTCGACGTGATCCTCGATCTGGTCCCGTTCGCCGGCAGCACCGCGGGTGCCGTGCTTGGCGCCTACATGGCGTGGGAAGCGCGCAACCTCGGCATGTCCAAATGGCAGATGAGCCGGATGGCCGGCAATGTCGGGGTCGACTTCCTGCTCGGCCTGATCCCGTGGATCGGCGCCATCCCCGATTTCCTGTTCCGGTCGAACAGCCGAAACTTGCGCATCGTCAAAAGGCATCTCGACCAGCATCACGCCGACACCGCGACGATCGAGGCCCGCCCGCTTTAGTCCCCGCTGATCTGCGGCCTGCCGACATCGCCCTGCCCGACCGTTCGCCCGGCCATGTCGAGCATCCGTTCCAGCGGCACGCGCGCCGCCGCCATCACGCCGTCCGACAGCTCGATCCGCGGCTGGAGATCGCGCAGCGCGACGTAGAGCTTCTCGAGCGTGTTGAGCGCCATGTACGGGCACATGTTGCAGTTGCAATTGCCGTCGCCGCCCGGCGTTCCGATGAAGGTCTTGTGCGGGGCGGCTTTTTCCATCTGGTGGATGATGTGCGGCTCGGTCGCGACCAAAATGGTGTCGGATGGGCTGTCGATGGCAAAGGCGAGGATCGACTTGGTCGAGCCGACATGGTCGGCATGGTCGATGATGTGCGGCGGGCATTCGGGGTGCGCCGCGACCGGCGCGCCGGGGTGCTGCGCCTTCAGCTTGAGCAGCTCGGTTTCCGAAAAGGCCTGGTGAACGATGCACACCCCAGGCCACAGCAGCATGTCGCGCCCGGTGCGCCGCGCGAGATAGCCGCCCAAGTGCCGATCGGGGCCGAAGATGATCTTCTGGTCCTCGGGGATCTGCTTGAGGATGATGTCCGCCGACGAACTGGTGACGATGATGTCGGATAGCGCCTTCACCGCCGCCGAGCAGTTGATGTAGGTCAGCGCGATATGGTCGGGGTGGGCCTCGCGGAACGCCTTGAACTGGTCGGGCGGGCATGAATCCTCAAGGCTGCAGCCCGCGTCCATGTCGGGCAGGATGACGATCTTTTCCGGCGACAAGATCTTCGCCGTCTCGGCCATGAAACGGACGCCGCAAAAGGCGATCACCTCGGCGTCGGTCGCCGCCGCTTTGCGCGACAGGTCGAGGCTATCGCCGACGAAATCGGCCAGATCCTGGATCGCCGGCTTCTGGTAATAATGGGCGAGAATGACGGCATTGCGTTCCTTCTTGAGGCGCGCGATTTCGCTCAGCAGGTCCACGCCCTTCAAACTGGTCGCTACTGCCGTCACGTCACTCTCCGGCCTTGGCTTTGGCGCGATCGGCCAAGACCTCATTATAGGACCGCGACTTGTCGATATAAGAGGGGTCTTCGGCCGCATCCTCGGCGGCGAAGCGCGCAACCACCCGGGCATCGCCGATCCCGGCGGCCTTCAATGGCATGGCGAAGCTGCGCTCGATCGCGTTTCGCGCCGCATCGCGCGCCAGCCGCATCGGCACTTCGGCCATTGCCTGCTTCCGAAGATCGACCACCGCGCGCGCCTGATTGGCCTTGTCGAGCGCGCCCTCGGCGTCGGTCAGCGCCCCGAGCAGCCCGCCCTCGCCATATTCGCGGCTCGCCGCCAAATCGACCTCGGGCCCGGCGATCTCCACATCGGGCAGCCGCACGCGCAACGTCTTGGTCGACGCATCCCAGCGGACGTCGTCGGGCTGCAATTTGGCAAGATCGATCTCATAGCGCACATCGCCGGGCAGGATCAGGGTCCGCTCGGCGGAAAAACCGAAGCGCGACTGGCGCGCGCTGACCACCGCGACATAGCGCGCGACGAACGGCACCAGCCGGTTCTGCGCGCGCATCGACTCGAGGCTCGACGAGGCTATGGTTTGCGGATCGGGACCGCCGCCAAACAGCAATTTGCTAAGGCCTGCGACGCCGCCGATCAGCACGCCGACCAGCAGCGCAAGCACGATCGCGGCGGCAACCAGCGGACGAGTCAGGCGGCGGGGTTCAGCGGTGTCCATGTCTCTCCTTCGCCTTCAACCATCCCGCGCCGCTCAAGGTCCACGAGATGCGCCAGCACCGACCCGCCGGCGGCGGCGACCAGCCGCGGATCAAGCCCCGGATAAGCCGCCGCAACAATCTCAGGGATCGTCCAATCGCCGGCCTCGAGCCGCTTCAAAATCTGCCGCTCGCGCTGCATTCGGTGACCGATCAGCCCGCGCACCCATTGCTGCGGCTTCAACACCGGGGGGCCGTGCGCGGGATAATAGACGCTGTCGCTGCGCTTCCGCAGCAACTCGAGGCTCGCCATATAATCGGCCATGTCGCCGTCGGGCGGAACTACCACGGTGGTCGACCAGCCCATCACATGGTCGCCGGTGAACAATGCCCCCGAAACTTCGTCGGCAAAGCATAAATGGTTGGAGGTGTGCCCGGGTGTCGCCACCGCAACGATCCGCCGCCCGTCAATGGTGATCGCCTCGCCGTCGCCCAGCACCCTGTCGGGCACATAGTCCCCGTCGAACGCCGCATCGGCGCGCGGGCCGACAGTCTCCAGCGCGAGGGGAGCGCAGCCGATGATCGGCGCCCCGGTCGCCGCCGCCAAGGCGCGGCTCGCCGGGCTATGGTCGCGGTGGGTGTGGGTGCAAAGGATCGCCGCGACCGGGCGGCCGCCGATCCCACTGAGTATCGCTTCGACATGCTCAGGAAGATCGGGCCCGGGGTCGACGATCGCCAGCTCTTTCGATCCGATGAAATAGCTCTGCGTGCCGGTGAAGGTGAACGCCGACGGATTATGCGCCAGCAGCCGCGCCAGGCCCGGCTGAAGCTCCTCGACGATGGCGTAGGGCGGTTCCACCTTGCGGCTGTGGCATGGGCGCCTTGTGCTAGGCAACCAATCGCATGGCCTAGCAGCGCAGTTCGTACGGCCCCAGCGTATCGGCAGGCTGGGTGCCGCCCGGCGCGCTCCCGCCGCCAAAGATCTGAATCTCCACCTGACTGCGCGCCACGCCCGCGCATATTTTCTGCGGCAGCTTGAACTGAAGCCTCTGACCCCGCCGCATCGGCCCGATAGCGACCTCACCGCGAGGATTGCCATCGCGCAGGAAACGCAAGCGAGCCCCTCCGGCCAAGTCTTCGCCGGCGCGGACCGTCAACAGGGTATTATTCTCCAGCGACGCGCATGGGCCGCCGAATCCCAACTCGCCCGGCGTAAAGCATTGAAAACTGAGTTGTGGTTTCGCTGGGGCCGCAACCCGCGCTGGCGGGCGGGGACGAGCAGCGACCGCCGGTTGCGGCGGAAGCGGCGGCAATGCCATCGGCGGCGGTGGTACGGCCACGACCGGCGGCGCAATCGAAACGGCAACGGGCGCAAGTCTCGCCATCTCAGCGTTGAGCGCGGCGATGATCTGGTCCTTGACCGATCGCGCCATCGTCGGATTGGCTTCGATCTTGTTCGCCGCGTCCTTGAGCGTATTCACCCAGTCCGCGTCGGATTGGCCGACTTTGCCGCACAGTTTGACCTTCGATTGGCGCGTCTTGCCCGCGGCGCCGACCTCGACCTCCGTCTCGAACTTGTGCGCGTTGCACGATTCCGCCAGCGCCTTCATCGCCGGGGTAGGCGCGGATTGGCTCGAAGCTCCGCTTTTCGGCGCGGCGGCAGCGCTGCCCGGGGCGAGGGCCGCTGCGGCCAAGATCAACGCCATTTCGATGGTCATAAATTCCCTCCCTGAGCGAAGCCCATGCCTTTTCGCCAATGACGTGAACCCCGCTTTAACGAGCGGCCTCAGGCGTCGGCCAACGACCAGGCCAACCGAGCAGACCGGCGTTCGGCCCGCGCCGCGCGGCGCGCGAAGGCGTCGGGGTACACCGATCCGAACAGGCTCTCCATGCTGTGATCCCACGAGAAGCGGTTGCGGACATGGTCGCGCGCGATCAGGCCCATCGCCTTGGGCGCGCCGTTCCACACTTCGGCGATGTGGCCGGCCATCGCCGCGGCGTCGTCGACCGGGCCAAGCCTGCCGGTTGCCGGCGTCACTCGATCGACCATCGCCCCGGCGGCAACCCCGACCACCGGCAGGCCCGAAGCCTGCGCTTCGATCACCGATATGCCGAACGTCTCGTCGGCCATCGCCGAGACATAGATGTCGGCGCTGGCGAGCCACCGCGCGAGTTCGGGGCGCCCGTCGACGAAGCCCGGCGCAATCAGCCGCATCGATTCGCTAAGCCCGCATAATTGCGCGCGCAGCGGACCGTCGCCGAGCAGCACCAGGGTCGCGCCCATCGCCGACGGAAGCTGGCGGAACGCGTCAACCACCACCTGCGCGCGTTTTTCGCCGTCGAGGCGGCCGGCATAAATCAGCATCGGCTGGTGATCCCCAATGCCGAGCGAGCGGCGCAGGGCCAAATCGCGCCGCGAAGGGTCGAATTCGCCAAGCTCGACGCCCAGCGGGACGACCGCGACATCGTCGATCCCGGCTTCGGTTAATTTGGCGACCCCGCCGTGCTCGCTCAGGCCATAGACCGCGTCGAAGCGCGAGTAGAGCGCTTCGCAATATTTGTAGCCGAGCCGCGACGCGGCGTTCGCCAACCGCAGCCCGAGGAATTTGGCCAGTGGGCGCTGCACATAAACCGTCGGGAAATCGGTGAAATAGCCAGCGACCAAGGCGGTCTCGGGATATTTCTTGCGATGGGCCAGCGCCGCCCACGGCAGATTATAGGCGTCCTGACACTCGATCAGGTCGGGCCGGAAACGATCGAGGGCCGCCCGCACCGCGCCATTGCGCAGCAGCAATCGATAGTGCGGGCTTCGCGGCACCTTGGGCGAGGCGACCGTCACCGTCACCGCCCGGCCGTTTTCCACGACCTCATCGCGCGGGCCGGGAAGGATCATCAGATGGCGGTGCGGCGTCTTGTCGAGGATATAAGCGCGCTTGCGCCTGAGGTAGGTGCCAACGCCGCCGCCGACGTCGGACCAGCTCTGCGTCAGGTCGCACACCAGCCATGACGCCGGTTGACCTACGGGCGGTTTGGGGTCCTCGCGGCTCATTCCGGTCTCTCAACCGCTCCAGCGCGACAAAGTGCCATGATCCGCGGCAAGGCCACAAAAACGTCGGAAAATCTTACGCATCGCCATTGCCGCCACTTAGCCTCTGTCATAAATTATCGCGGAAAATCGCCATTTCCTTAAACTGGCACGCGGGTTGCACAGTTAGTTGCGTCCACTTGGTTCCACAAACCAAACAAAAGGGACGGTCGAGCGGTTTCTGGTCCCCTCGCCGTCCCTTTTATTTTGCCTATTCGGCTTTCTCGCCAACCAGCTGCTGAAGCTCGCCGCTCTCGAACATCTCCATCATGATGTCCGATCCGCCGACGAATTCGCCGCGGACGTAGAGCTGGGGAATTGTCGGCCAGTCGCTGTAGCCTTTGATCCCGTTGCGGATTTCCGGATCCTGGAGCACGTCCACCGTCTCATATTTGGCGCCGAGATGGTCGAGGATCGCCACCGCCCGGCTCGAGAAGCCGCATTGCGGGAACAGCACCGTTCCTTTCATGAACAGGACAATGTCGTCGCCCTTGACGATGGCGTCGATGCGCTGGTTGGCGTCGCTCATTGATGGTCTCCCGATGGCACTAGAGTTTCGAGCTGGAGTGCGTGCAATTCGCCGCCCATGCGCGCGCCCAAAGCGGCATAGACCGCCTGATGCTGGCGGACCCGGCTCATTCCGGCGAAAGACGCACTCGCCACCTTTGCGGCATAATGGTCGCCGTCGCCCTTGAGATCGCGGATGCTGACCTCGGCGTCGGGAATGGCAGCGCGGATCAGCGCTTCGATCTCGCTTGCCGCCATCGGCATCAGCTTTTGGCTTCCATCAGCTGGCGCTTGGCCTCGACCGTCTTGTGGGTCAGCGCTTCGCGGATCTTGTCGTCGCTGATGTCGATTTGGGCGCCGGTCAAATCCCCGAGCAATTTGCGCACCACGTCCTCGTCCCCGGCCTCCTCGAAATCGGAGCGGATGACATCCTTGGCATAAGCGTCGGTCTCGGCCTCCGACAGGCCCATCAGCCGCGCCGCCCATTCGCCCAGCAGGCGGTTGCGCCGCGCAATGATGCGGAACGCCATATCCTCGTCGCGCGCATATTTGGCCTCGAAAGCCCGCTCGCGGTCGTCGAAAGTGGTCATGCGATATCCTTAGCTGCCTTGTCCGCGAGATAGGAGCCGCAGCCGGATCAGTCCAGCGTGACCACCAGCTTGCCGATCGCGCGGCGCGCGGCGACCGCGGCAATCGCCTCACCGGCGCGCTCGAGCGGATAGGTCTCGCTGATCCGCGGCTTGATCTTGCCCTCATCCCACAATCGGAACAGGGTTTCGACGTGCGCGGCATTGGCCTTTGGGTCGCGCGCCGCGAACGCGCCCCAGAACACGCCGCACACATCGCAGCTCTTGAGCAAGGTCAGGTTGAGCGGCAGTTTCGGAATCCCGGCTGGGAAACCGACCACCAGGTAACGCCCTTCCCAGGCGATCGCGCGCAGCGCCGGCTCGGCATAGTCGCCGCCAACCGGATCGTAGATCACGTCGGCCCCTCCCGGACCGACCGCCGCCTTGAATTGCTCCGACAGCGCCTTCTGCCCGTCGCGGTCGAACGGCCCGGGCGGGTAGATCATCGTCGCGTCGGCCCCCGCGTCGCGCGCCGCGGCGGCTTTCTCTTCGGACGACACCGCAGCGATGACCCGCGCGCCTCTGGCCTTGCCAAGCTCGACCGCCGCAAGCCCGACCCCGCCCGCCGCGCCGAGGATGAGCAACGTCTGTCCGGCCTGAAGCCGACCGCGGTCATACAGCGCGTGGATCGAGGTGGCGTAGGTCAGCAGAAGCGCGGCGCCATCGGTAAAGCCTCGCGATGACGGAAGCGATATTGCCGATCTGGCGGGGATGACGATCTTTTCCGCCAGGCCGCCGAATCCAGGGACCGCGATGAGGCGGTCAGCCGCATTCCACCCGGTCACGCCCTCGCCAACCGTTTCGACCTCGCCGGCGATCTCGCCACCCGGCGCGAAGGGCCGCGGCGGGCGCATCTGATATTTGTCCTCGATGATCAGCACGTCAGGGAAATTGATCGCCGCCGCGCGCACACTGACAAGAAGTTCGCCCGGCCCGGCGACCGGGTCGGCGACTTCCTCGAGCCGAAGCGTCTCGGGCCCGCCGGGAGCGTGACTGAGAAGGGCCTTCACCCTTCGAACCGCGCCGTGGTCTTGGCGGCGACCTCGTCGCGGGTCACGCCCGGTGCCATCTCGACCAGCTTGAAGGGGCTGGAATGATCCGGCCGCTCGAACACCGCCAAATCGGTGACGATCATGTCGACGACATTCCTGCCGGTCAGCGGCAGCGTGCATTCGGGAATGAACTTCGGGTCGCCGGCTTTGGAGTTGTGCTCCATCACGACGATGATCCTCTTGACCCCGGCGACCAGGTCCATTGCGCCGCCCATGCCCTTGATCATCTTGCCCGGGATCATCCAGTTGGCGATGTCGCCCTTCTCACTGACCTCCATCGCGCCAAGCACGGTCAAGTCGATATGCCCGCCGCGGATCATCGCGAAGCTGTCCGATGAGCTGAAGTAGGAGGACGACGGCAATTCGCTGATGGTCTGCTTGCCGGCGTTGATCAGGTCGGGATCGACCTCATCCTCAAAGGGGAACGGGCCGATGCCAAGCATCCCGTTTTCGCTCTGTAGAGTGACGGTCATGCCGGCGGGAATATTGTTGGCGACCAAAGTCGGAATGCCGATCCCCAGATTGACGTAATAGCCGTCCTTCAGCTCCCGCGCGGCCCGCGCCGCCATCTCGTCGCGCGTCCAGGCCATTATGCCGCCTCCTGCGAGCGACCGACGCCGCAGATTTTGCCCGAGGCCATCATAGCCTGAAATTCCTTCTGCCGAGCTTGGGCGTCAACGGTCGCCATATTCACCTTGGCCGCCGCCTCGCCCGTTTTCTCCAGCACCTCCACGCTCGCTGACTTCAAGAGCGGCTCGCTTGAATGCTGCATCGCCGATGCGATCTCAGACACATGCGGCCGAAGCTGGGAACGCGCCCGGCGTGGTGACTTCCCGACGGCCTCAGCCAGCTCATCGGCTGGAACATTCTCTCGATATGCAGCGATCAAGTTTGCCCGCCATGCTGGCAGGTGTCGACTAACGGTCGAGCCGATGACGTCGTCTAATACGTCGCATCCTTTTGCCGGGCCTAAGGCATAAAGGTGAATCGGGCCCGATTGAGTCCCCAAAAAGCTGCGCTTCAGCATGTCACGAAGCTGCCCTTCGGGAAGTGCGATCGCAGCAATCCCGTCATCCGTTGCGGCACCGTTCATCGTCGCGTCTGTGCGAGAACAACCGGCCGCGCACAGCAAGGCAGCCAAGGCGACCATCCTACGAACGATCACTGCGCCATTTCCCGCGCCCGGGTCGTCACGAACTCGATCTTCTTGTCGTACGGCGCGCCGAGGATTAGCCGCTTCACGTAGATTCCCGGCAAATGCACGCAGTCCGGCTCGAGCTCGCCCACCGCGACGATTTCCTCGACTTCGGCGACGCAGATCTTGCCGCACGTCGCCGCCGGCTGGTTGAAGTTGCGCGCGGTCTTGCGGAACATGAGGTTGCCGCTTTCGTCGGCCTTCCACCCCTTGATGATCGCCAAATCGGCGCGGATTCCGCGCTCGAGGATATACTCCTCGCCGTCGAATTCCTTGACCTCCTTATTATGCGCGACCTGGGTTCCGACCCCCGTCTTGGTGTAGAAACCGGGGATGCCCGCGCCGCCTGCGCGCATCCGCTCGGCAAGCGTGCCCTGGGGGCAAAATTCGACCTCAAGCTCGTCCGCCAGATATTGCCGCTCGAATTCCTTATTCTCGCCGACATAAGAGGAGATCATCTTGCCGACCTGGCGCGTCCGCAGCAGCTTGCCGAGGCCCTCATTGTCGATCCCGGCATTGTTCGAGGCGATGGTCAGGTTCCTGACCCCGCTGGCGACGATCGCGTCGATCAGCCGCTCGGGAATCCCGCACAGCCCAAAGCCGCCCGCGGCGATGGTCATGCCGTCGTGAAGCAAGCCGTCGAGCGCTCTCGCCGCATCGGGATAGATTTTCTTGGCCATTCACACCACCTCGTATCCCTGCGAAGGCAGGGATCCAGTCCGAAATAGATAGAGTCTGGGCCCCTGCCTTCGCAGGGGTACAGCCCGCTTAGCGCAATTTCGACAGCACGCCCTGCAACTGCATCGCGTTGGACATGTCGCCCTCGACCTTCAACTTGCCGGTCATGAACGCGGTCATGCCGTCCAGCTCGCCCTTGGTCATCGCCTCCCAATCGTCCCACGACACCTTGATCGTGGTATCGGCCGCGCCGTCATTCTCGCTGACCAGGCTGTTGGCGCCGTCGAGCAGGATCGTGCCGTCGTCGCCGAAGTCGAGCTTGACCGTCTTGCCGGGCAGCCACGCGCCCGCATCCTGCATCTTCGCCGCCAGTTCCGCCTTGGTCATGTTCTCAATCCCCGTTCATCCTGAGCCTGTCGAAGGACTGCTACCGATGCCGGCCTTGGCGAGCAAGGGCGACAGGTCTAGAGGCACGCCCATGAGCTACGACGCAGACCTTCAACTGTTCATCGATGGCGTGTGGAAAAGCGGCGAAGGCCGCGACACCCACAATGTCATCAACCCCGCCACCGGCAGCGGCATCGCCGATTTGCCCCTGGCGACCAAGGCTGACGTGGAGGAAGCGATCGCCGCGGCCGGCCGCGCCTGGCCGATCTGGCGCTCGATCGAGGTCGAAAAGCGCAGCGCGATCCTTTCCAAGACCGCCGACCTGCTCCGCGAACGCGCCGACCATATCGGCTCAATCATGACCCAGGAGCAAGGTAAGCCGCTCGGCGAGGCCAAGCTCGAGGTGCTGGGCTCCGCCTCGCTGTTCACCTGGTATGCCGAGGAGATCAAGCGCGATTACGGCCGCACTCTGGTCCGCCCAACGGGCCAGCTGTCGCGGGTCATCCGCCAGCCGGTCGGCCCGACCGCGACGTTCACCCCGTGGAATTTCCCGATCTACCTTCTCGCCAAGAAAGTCGCGGCGTCGCTCGCCGCCGGCTGCACGGTGATCTCGCGCCCGCCGCAGGAAACCCCCGGCTGCACCGGCGAATTGTTCCGCGCACTGGCCGATGCCGGCATCCCTGCGGGCGTCGCGCAGCTGGTCCATGGCAAGGCGTCGATGGTCAGCACGATGCTTCTGGAATCGCCGGTCATCCGCAAGGCCAGCTTCACCGGCTCGGTCCCAGTCGGCAAGCAGCTCATGCATCAGGCGGCCGACAGCATGACGCGTATCACGCTTGAGCTTGGCGGCCACGCGCCGGTGCTGATCTTCGACGATTGCGACCTGGAAAAGACGCTCGACATGGTCGTGCCGCAGAAATTCCGCAACGCCGGGCAAGTGTGCGTTTCGCCGACGCGTTTCTACGTCCAGGAATCGATTTACGAAGCCTTCCTCAAGGGCTTCGCCGAACGCACCCAGAAAGTGAAGGTCGGCGACGGCCTCGCGGCCGACACCAAGATGGGCCCGCTCGCCAACGCCCGCCGCCCCGAAGCGGTCGGCGCGCTGATCGAAGACGCTCGCCAAAAGGGCGCCCGAGTCCTCGCCGGCGGCGGCCCGGGCGACGGCGGTTTCTTCTTCCAGCCGACCTTGCTCGCCGACGTGCCCAACAATGCCGAGATCATGAACGAGGAACCGTTCGGCCCGGTTGCGGTAACCGCCCAGTTCACGACCTTCGATGAAGCGATCGAGCAGGCCAACCGCCTGCCGTTCGGCCTCGCCGCCTTCGCCTTCACCGAAAACGGCCGCCGCGCCAATTTGCTCGGCGACGCGATCGAAAGCGGCATGGTCGGCATCAACACCTTCGCCATCTCAACGGCGGATGCACCCTTCGGCGGGGTCAAGGATTCAGGCTTCGGCAGCGAAGGCGGCAAGGAAGGGCTGGAGACCTACCAGGTGGTCAAGGCAATCCATCAGGCGTGACGCTCGACGAGGTTCGAGTCGATTTAGTCCGCCGCGCGCGCGTTTTCGGTGGCCTCACCGACGACAATATCGTCGATCGATATTTGAACCGCGACATTGCCTGGAAGGGTGGGATTTAATCGACCTCTATGAGGATATCGAGAAATCCTACGAAGTCGATCTGCGCCCCTTCCTTGAAAAAGGCCAACCGGAAGTCGGCTGGTGGATCTGGAAGCGAAAGACTGTCCGTCACGCCACGGTCGGGGAGGTCGCCGTCGAAGTGTTCCGATTAGAGGCATACAACCCCTAGCAAGTCATGCTCACGAAACGGGAATGACTGCCAAGCGCTAAGCATCGAGCCAACAAAAACGGGCGGCCGTTAAGCCGCCCGTCGTGGTGTATTTCTGCGTGCTTAGTGGGTCAGCTGCTTGACCGCGAGATCGGTCAGCGCCGCCGAGCCGCTGGTGGCATCGCAGGTGTTGCGCGACGGTCCGCCGCGGGCGAGGACGTTGACCGCAACGCCGCAAACGGCGGCGGCGACGCTGATCGGGGCCTGGACGACCACCGGCACGGCGATATTGGCGTTGTTGAGAAGTTCGATCTCATTGTTGTTGGCGAAATTCTTGAGCAGGTCGACATTGGTAACGTTGACGTTGACCAGCCCGCCCTGCTGATTGAGCACATTGCGGGTTTGCGCGGCCGCTCCGGCAATCGGCGCCGCCGACATGGCGAGGGCGATCGCGGTAATTCCGATCATACGCATTACATTTCTCCTTTACACATGGGTGCCGATCCGGCGAGGGGGTCCGCCGGATGCACTTACTCGGTTGATTAAAAACTATTTTCGGGCTGAAAAGGTCCCATAAAATGGGTTAGGAACGGGGCATAAAGTGCTGGCCGCAGGACGATGTTCGGGAGAGCGTTTAGCGAGTATTCTTGGCTCCACAACCGTTGCGACAAGGGCTAGAGCGGGGTCATGACGACACGCACCGGCGGCCAGATCCTTGTCGACCAGCTCCGCATCCAGGGATGCGACAGGGCGTTCACCGTTCCCGGCGAAAGCTTCCTCGCGGTGCTCGACGCGCTGCATGACGCGCCCGAAATCGACGTAGTTACCTGCCGTCAGGAAGGCGGGGTCGCCTACATGGCCGACGCCGACGGCAAGATGACCGGGCGGCCCGGAGTGGCCTTCGTCACCCGCGGACCCGGCGCGACCAATGCCTCCGCCGGAGTCCATGTCGCCTTCCAGGATTCGACCCCGATGATCCTGTTCGTCGGCGATCTCGACCGCGCCGACCGCGACCGCGAGGGCTTCCAGGAAGTCGATTTGCCCGCTTTATTCGCTCCGATCGCCAAATGGGCGGCGCGGATCGACGATGCGGCCCGAATCCCCGAATATGTCGCCCGCGCCTGGCGCGTCGCCACCGCCGGCCGGCCCGGCCCGGTGGTCCTCGCCATCCCCGAGGACATGCTGCGCGACGAGGTCGAGGCGCTCGACCGCCCGCGCGTGCCGCCGGTCGCCGAAACGCCGGACCCCGGCGCGGTCGCGGCGATGCTCGATTTATTGAAGGACGCCGCCGCTCCGGTGGCGATCGTCGGCGGGGCCGACTGGAGCCCGTGCGCGGCGCATCACTGGGCCAATTTCGCGTTCCGCCACGGAATACCGACCGCCGCCGCCTTCCGCCGCCAGGACGCGGTTGCCAATAGCTGCGGCGTCTATGCCGGCCAGCTTGGCTACGGCCCCAATCCCAAGCTGCAGCAGCGAGTCCGCGACGCCGACTTGCTGATCGTCGTCGGCGCGCGCCTCGGCGAAGCGACGACGGATGGCTACAAGCTCGTCACCCCCGACCATCCCGGCCAGATATTGGTCCACGTTCACCCCGACCCCAATGAGCTCGGCCGCGTCTATCACGCCGACCTGCCGATCTGCGCCGACATGAGCGAGTTCGCGCAAATGTGCGACGAATGGAGCGACCCCGAACTGGTCCGCTTCCACGCCGGCGAGGAAGCCCACCGGGAATGGCTCGACTGGTCCGATCCCAAACCGCGCCCAAAAGAAAACGGAAAAGCCGTCAAGCTCGACCTCGGCCCGTGCGTCAAAGTCATGCGCGACAAGCTCCCGGCGGACTCGATCATCTGTAACGGCGCCGGCAATTTCTCGGGCTGGTGGCACCGCTACTGGCATTACGCCGCTCAGCCGTCGCAGCTCGCCCCGACCAGCGGGACGATGGGCTACGGCCTGCCCGCCGCGGTCGCCGCCAGCATCCGCTTCCGCGACCGCACTGTGGTCTGCGTCGCCGGCGACGGCGATTTCCTGATGAACGGGCAGGAGCTGGCAACCGCCGCCGCCAACCGATGCGACCTCCTGATCATCCTCGTCGATAACCAGAGTTACGGCACCATCCGCATGCATCAGGAGCGCGATTACCCGAAGCGGATCAGCGCGACCGACCTCGCCAACCCCGATTTCGCCGCCCTCGCCCGTGCTTACGGCGGCTGGGCGGAGACCGTCGACAAGACCGAAGACTTCGCCCCCGCGCTCGACGCCGCGATGAAACGCAAGGGCATCCGCTTGATCCACTGCGACACAGACGTCGAGCAAATCAGCAACGCGACGACGATCGCCAAATTGCGCAGCGCCTAAGGTGAAAGCAAATCCCCCAGATCGACTTCATCGTCCGGCTTTGGAACATGGCACCAATTTCGGACGATTTGCGCATCACGCTCATTGAACAGCAATAATATACTGCCTTTATTTATTTCGACATTTCCAACGATTTTTCTTGGAAGATTGGACATAATACATCTCCAAATCTATCGACACATTCAGGCAACGCGCGCTTGTTCCGATTAGTTGCTGTTAACTATTTGTTTTTTAAGACCGTTGCGGACGAACGAACGTCCGTTTGCCGCTATTCAGCCTCGATCAGCGGCACGAACCGCACCGCGCCCAATTCTTCGCGCTCGACCGTTCCGTCGTCCCGCTTGGTCAGCTTGACCAGCGACTGGATCGACCAGCGGCCGCCCAACGGCATCACCAGCCGCCCGCCGGGTTTGAGCTGGTCGATCAGCGCTTGCGGCACATGGCTTCCGCTGGCGGCGGCGAGGATTGCGTCGAACGGCGCGTCCTCGGGCCAGCCGCGGCTGCCGTCGCCCTTGACGATCCGGACATTCGCACAGCCCAGCCGCTGCATCCGCCCGGCGGCGAGCTCGGCCAGCTGATGGTGCCGTTCGATCGCCACAACGCTCTTGGCGATCTGGCCGATCACCGCCGCGGCATAGCCGGAGCCGGCGCCGATCTCGAGCACATGGTCGGCGCCGCCGATCTCGGCCGCGTCGATCATCAACGCCACGATATAGGGCTGCGAGATCGTCTGTTGGGCCTCGATCGGCAGCGGCCTGTCGTCATAGGCCGCGCACGCATAATCCTTGGCAACGAACGCTTCGCGCGGAACCGCGCGCATCGCCGCGAGCAGCGCCGGATCGGCAATCCCGCGGGCCGCGATCTGGCGCGAGACCATCCGCTCGCGAAGCTCGGCGAAGTCTGTCATGGAGCGGCCTCGCCATGACAAACTTGCCACGACGGGGGGCGTTCCAATGATTGCGACCGACACTGTCTTCGCCGGATCGATTCCGGCAATGTACGATCGCAACATGGTGCCGCTGATTTTTCAGCCGTACGCGGATCTCGTCGCGGCGAAGGCCAAAGCCTTTGGACCGGCACGGATTCTGGAAACGGCGGCGGGCACCGGAGTGGTCACCGAGGCGCTGCACCGCGCGCTGCCCCAGGCCCAGATTTTTGCGACCGACCTTAACCCGCCCATGCTCGAACAGGCGGAGCGCCGGGTCCACGCCCCCAACATTCGATACCAACAGGCAGATGCGCTTGACCTGCCGTTCGAGGACGGCAGTTTCGACCTGGTCCTTTGTCAGTTCGGAGTGATGTTCTTCCCCGACAAAGTTCGTGGCAATTCGGAAGCCCGGCGCGTGCTGCGCGACGGCGGCCAATATATGCTCGTGATCTGGGACAGCGTCCATCGCAACCTCGCTACCAAGGTCGCCGGCGCCGCGGTTGCCGAGCTGTTTCCCGATGACGCCGCTGCATTCTATGAACGCGTCCCGTTCCGTTATCACGATCAAGCCGTGATCGAGGACGATCTTCGCGCGGCCGGATTTACGAAAATCCACATTGAAACGGTCGAGCTACGCAGCCGCGCTGCTTCCGCGCGCGACGCCGCGATCGCCCTCGCCCAAGGCACTCCGATGCGCACCGAGCTCGAAAAGCACGGCGCGGGCGCGCTCGAACGCGCAACCGATTGCGCAGCTCAAGCGCTTCGCCAATTCGAGGGGCCGGACGGGTTCGACGCGCCAATGTCAGCGCACATCGTCACCGCGACCAAATAAAAGGCCGCCCCGGCATCCCGGAGCGGCCTCGATTTCCATTCGCGGTTCGCTCAGACGTCGTTGCCGAGCGCGCCTTCGACTTCGCCCTTGTCCTTCTGGAACTCGCCCTTGTTTTCCTGGTCCTTGCCTTCTTCGGTCAAGCTGGGGTCGAGTTGGTCCTTGCCGATCGCCTGCTTGGTCTCGCCGATCGCCTCGTTGGCGGCGCCTTTGGTCTTTTCGGTGAATTCACCCATCACTGCACTCCTTTAACTAGGGGGTGGAGAAAGAACGCGAAAGCGCGGCCGGCGTTGCTCGACTGGTCGCAATCGGATTCGCTTGGCCGCTAAATAAGCCCCGCCAACGGGCTGCTCGGATCGGCGTACATCCTTTTGCCCATCCGTCCCGCGCGGTAGGCCAGTCGCCCTGCCTCGACCGCCGCCTTCATCGCAGCCGCCATCAGCACGGGGTCCTTGGCCTCGGCGATGGCGGTGTTCATCAGCACCCCGTCGCAGCCCAATTCCATTGCCGCCGCCGCGTCGCTCGCCGTGCCGACCCCCGCATCGACCAGCACCGGCACCTTGGCGCCCTCGACGATCAGCCGGATGGTGACCGGATTCTGGATCCCCAGCCCTGAACCGATCGGCGCCCCCAGCGGCATCACCGCGACCGCTCCGGCATCCTCGCAGCGGCGGGCCATGATCGGGTCGTCGGTGCAATAAACCATCACTTCGAACCCCTCCTTGGCCAGCAATTCGGTGGCGCGAATGGTTTCGATCATGTCGGGGTAAAGCGTCTTGGCTTCGGCCAGCACTTCCAATTTGACCAGATTCCACCCGCCCGCCTCGCGCGCCAGCCGCAGCGTGCGCATCGCCTCCTCGGCGGTGAAGCAGCCTGCGGTGTTGGGCAGATAGGTGATTTTCTTGGGGTCGATGAAGTCGCTCAAGCGCGGTTGCTTGGGGTCGGACACATTGACCCGCCGCACCGCGACCGTGACGATTTCCGCCCCCGACGCCGCGACCGCCGCGGCATTCTCCTCGAAGCTTTTATATTTGCCTGTGCCGACAATCAGCCGCGAGGAGAAGCTGCGCCCGGCGACGGTCCATTTGTCGCTCTTCGCCATCTCAGCCGCCGCCGACGAAATGGACGATCTCGAACTGGTCGCCATCCTCGACCTCGACCTCGGCGAAGGTCGAGCGCGGCACGATCGCCAAATTGCGCTCGACCGCAATGCGCCTGGCGTCGAGGCCCAGTTCGGCCATCAGCGCGGCGACGCTGGTCCCGCTTGCCAGGCGGCGCTCTTCGCCATTGATGCGCACGCTCAGGCTTGTGTCTACGCTCAATGTTGGGCTTTCCTTTTCCGCTCATCCTGAGGAGCCGCTCCTCAGGATGAGCGGGATAGCCTGATAGTCCCGCGCGTCATATAGGCAGGCCGCATGGCAACGCTACCGTCGATCTTCGTCCTCAACGGCCCCAACCTCAACCTGCTGGGCACGCGCGAGCCCGAGATTTACGGGCATGAGACGCTCGACGACATCGCCGCGGCAATGACCGACCGCGCGACGGAGCTCGGCCTGGCCCTCGACATTCGCCAGTCGAATCACGAAGGCCATTTGATCGACTGGCTGCACGAGGCCGGGGCGAGCGGCGCCAAGGCGGTGATCCTCAATCCCGGCGGCTACACCCACTGTTCGGTCGCCATCCGCGATGCGGTTGCGGCGATCGCGGTGCCGGTGATCGAAGTCCATTTGTCCAATCCCGACGCGCGCGAAAGCTTCCGCCGGCGCAGCCTGGTCGCCGCCGTCGCCAAGGGCTCGATCAAGGGATTTGGCTCTCACGGATATCTGCTGGCACTGGACGCGGCGGCGCGGCTCTGACAGTGACGCTGCCAAATCTTTCAGGGAAATGACAATGGCCGATAAGACCGGCAGCGACTCCAAAATCCCAACCGAAACCAAAGGCGCGATGCGCGTCGACACCGCGATGGTGAGCAAGCTCGCCGAACTGCTTTCCGCCAACCAATTGACCGAAATCGAAGTCGCCGACGGCGACCGCAAGATCAAGGTCAAGCGCGAAGCCGCCGCCGTCGCCGGCGCTCCCGCGCCAACCCAGTCCGCACCCGCCGCCACCGCATCGCCTCCCGCCGCGCCGGCCGCCGCCGAAGCCGAGCCGGCGACGTCCGCCAATGCCATCAAATCGCCGATGGTCGGCACCTGCTTCCTCTCGGCCGAGCCCGGCGCCAAGCCGTTCATCGCCACCGGCCAGCCGGTCAAGAAAGGCGACACCTTGCTGATCATCGAGGCGATGAAGGTGATGAACCCGATCGTCTCACCCAAAGCGGGCACGGTTCGCGAGATCTTGGTCGCCGACGCCCAACCGGTCGAGTTCGACCAGCCGCTTGTCGTCGTCGAATAAGCGGCGGCTCCGGTGAAGATCAACAAGCTGCTGATCGCCAATCGCGGCGAGATCGCACTGCGCATTCACCGCGCCTGCCATGAAATGGGCATCAAGACCGTCGCCGTCCATTCGACCGCCGACACCGACGCGATGCACGTCCGCCTCGCCGACGAAGCGATCTGCATCGGCCCGCCATCGGCGGCCGAAAGCTACCTCAACATTCCCAACATCATCTCGGCCGCCGAAATCGTCCACGCCGACGCGATCCATCCCGGCTACGGCTTCCTATCCGAAAACGCCCAATTCGCCGAGATCGTCGAGCTTCACGGACTGATTT